>JAAUYG010020216.1_pt1 | contig 18223 bp, 12 predicted proteins | sample 7278091 | NCBI WGS metagenome assembly JAAUYG01 (sample SAMN14350201, study PRJNA611818) | marine sediment metagenome | isolation source: surface marine sediment (0.6m) | place: French Polynesia: Moorea | collected 2018-08
AACATTTTGCCATCGAGCAATTTTTTCAATTCTAAATATTACTTTGTCTGATTATCCACAAGTCGAAATATGGTCAAATCGACTGATGCAACGTCCAGCTTGGCAAGCAACACAACAAAGCCCTGAAGTCATCCAAAATTGGTTAAAGCGCATTCAGAAACTGTCCAAACTCCCAGAAAGACAGTGGCAGCAAAGAAGATAAACCCACAAGTAAACTCTAAGCTCTAACATTGCCAACATAACTTGAAATTAGACCGATCTTTTGTCTGGTTGTTAAAGTAACAGCTTTTTTCAAAACATTAATGGCATAGTTAATCCTTGAAGAGATCGCTCTTTTTCCGTTAAATTTTTACCCTGAATCAAGACTCCGAATCCACCCAAGCCAGTGGGATCAATTAGTTGATGTAGAGCATCACGACGCTTAAATATTTGGGTGATATCATATTTACCACTAGAAAGCTCATTAAGGCGATCGCCTAAACCCAAAGCCATCAAAAATAGTCCCTGTTGAGTGAAGCTAAGAGGATCTAGATTAAATAGCTCTCCCTGACGTTGTAGAGCAGTGAAATCGACATGAGCAGTAATATCTTGATAGCCAAGATTAGCGTAGGGATTGTTATGACGACGATGTTGGAAATAACACTGTAGAGTGCCTTGATTACGACTAGGAGAATAATATTTATCCGCAGGGTAGCCATAGTCTATAGTTAGCACGTATCCCCGCTTTAGTTTAGTTGCTACTGTTTTTAGCCAATCTAAAGCATTGAGATTGATTTCAGTACGATAGTCTTGGGGATATTGCTCTTTTAGTAAGTTAATACCTATTAAATCAAAATATTCAACTATTTTCTCTGTCGAGACAGGATGAATGGTTTCGGTTAATCGATCTTTCTCTGAGCTTAAATATACTTCTAGTAGTTGATCCTGTTTTTTTGTGACCAAATGAACAGGGAAAGCATCCACTAGTTCATTAGAGAAAAAACACCCCTCAATACTATTATCGGCAATATCAGACCAAGTTTTCCAAGTTAAGTCAAAACAACTAAAATATGTGAGTAATTCTTGCTGTGTCTTAATTAAGGCAGTTGATTGCTCGATAATAATATATTTTAATGCTTTGATAAATACATCATCACTATGTTTTTGAATATAACCTAAAATATCTTGGGCTAATTCACCATTACCTCCACCCATTTCAACTAAATAAAAAGGATGGGGATAGCCTAAATTTTGCCACATTTCTGTCAACTGAACTGCGAGCAATTCCCCAAAATCTTGACCCAAAGAAGACGAAGTAAAAAAATCTCCCTTGGCCCCAATGCTGACTACTCCAGAATTATAGTAACCATAATGCTGATTATATAAAACCTGAGCCATATATTCAGCGAAAGTAATTCGCTTCTCTGATGAATTGTCAATCTGGTTCAGAAGAATCTTCTTTAGCATTTGAGAATGAGGAAATTCTGGCAAACTCATAGTAAAAATGGTATCAGGTTAAAAATTTAAAACTGTATCTAAAATTAGTAATCTACAACTAAGAGGACTGTTTTCAATGTGTCACAATCGTACTAGGTTTTGGCTTTGATTGATGTAAGCTGTTGAAGAATTTGATTACTCTAGACAAAAATATGCTCTGAGTTTATTTATACTTAGATTCTCAATAACAAGATATGGTGTAAATTGATTTAAACAATCAAAAGTGAATGAGTGGTTTAAAAAATACGATTAAAGCAGCAACCTTAGTTGATATCCTCCGTAATCGAGCAATGGAGCAGCCTAATCAGACTGTATACAATTTTTTGGTAGACGGAGAAACAGAAGAGGTAAGTTTAACTTATGGACAATTAGAACGAAAAGCTAAAGCGATCGCAGCTTATCTCCAATCCGTAAGCTCTCCTCAAGATCGAGTTTTGCTGCTATATCCTTCTGGATTAGACTACATTACTGCTTTCTTTGGCTGTCTTTATGCTGGAGTGATTGCTATTCCTGCTTATCCTCCACGACCTAATCGTTCTTTAAACCGCATTCAAAATATTCTCCACAACGCTCAGACCGATCTGGCTTTAACCAATAGTGAAACCTTACAAAGCTTAGAGCGTCAATTGGAGCGTACCCCAGAGTTACAGAGTTTACGCTGGATTACTACGGATATCTTAGAGCATAGTAACCTAGAAAAAGATTGGCGCGAGCCTAGTATCTCACAAGACAGTATTGCTTTTTTACAATATACTTCTGGCTCGACAGCAGAACCAAAAGGAGTCAAAATTGCTTATCAGAATTTACTACACAACCTTGAGGCAATTCATCGTTGCTTTAGACATTCTTCTCAGAGTAAAGGCGTAATTTGGCTACCACCGTATCACGATATGGGCTTAATCGGTGGTATTCTTCAACCTCTCTATGGTAGCTTTCCTGTGACTTTAATGTCGCCGTTGATGTTTTTACAAAATCCTCTGCGATGGCTCAAGACAATTTCTGGCTATCGAGCTACTACTAGTGGGGGCCCTAATTTCGCTTACGATCTCTGTATCCGTAAATTTAAACCAGAACAGTTAACGGGATTAGATCTCAGTAGTTGGCAGGTAGCTTTTAATGGTGCAGAACCAATCAACCACGAAACATTAAAAAAATTTGCCCAGACTTATGCTCCCTACGGATTTGATTATTCAGCTTTTTATCCCTGTTATGGCATGGCTGAAGCCACTTTAATTATTTCTGGTGGCTCAAAAAATGCGGCGGTGGTGACTAAAACTGTTCAGGGTAAGGCTCTAGAACAAAATAAAATTGCGCTCGCCGATGTCAGTGAGCCTCATTCTCGTACTTTGGTTAGCTGTGGAAGGAGCTTAATCGATCAAAAAATTGCGATCGCTAATCCTGAAACCTTGGTTAGCTGTAAACCAGGAGAAGTAGGGGAAATTTGGGTCTCTGGTTCTAGTATTGCTCAAGGCTATTGGAAACAACCAGAAATAACCGCAGCAACTTTCAATGCTTACCTCAAAGATACTAGAGAAGGACCTTTTTTACGGACAGGAGACCTGGGTTTTCTTGACCAAGGAGAGCTATTCTTTACTGGTCGTCTCAAAGATATGATTGTTATCAAAGGACGCAATCACTATCCTCAGGATATAGAAAAAACTGTAGAAGAAACTAACTCTTGGATTAGACCAAGCTGCGTAGCTAGTTTTTCCGTTAACATCCAAGGAGAAGAAAAAATGATTGTACTGGCAGAAGTCGAGCGTCGTTACTGGAGTAGTAAACGTTCTGCTGCTAAATCTAACGGCAATTCCACTCCAGAGAAAATTATTCAGGTTAAAGATCTTACTCAATTAATTCGGCGGGAGATTTCTAGAAACCATGACTTACAAGTTCATACTACCTTGTTATTAAAGCCTGGTAGTCTTCCTAAAACCTCTAGTGGTAAAATTCAACGTCATGCCTGTCGAACTGAATTCCTGGCTAATACTTTAGAAGGATTACCTGTTTAATTAGGATAGCTGAATTCCTGAGATGAGTGAATATCAATATTACAAAGAAATTGTAGATTATTACCCAATTCTCTTAGACTAGATAATATCATTACTGCTTTATATTTCTTAATATGGCTAGAGATTTACGGGGATTTATCAAACTTTTAGAAGCTAAAGGACAACTCAAACGTATTTCGGCATTAGTCGATCCAGATTTAGAGATTGCTGAAATTTCTAATCGGATGTTACAGGCGGGAGGGCCTGGATTACTCTTTGAAAACGTTAAAGGATCGCCGTTTCCCGTAGCGGTTAACCTCATGGGTACGGTAGAACGTATCTGCTGGTCAATGAATATGGAAACCCCAGAAGAATTGGAAACCTTGGGGTCAAAGCTAGCCATGTTGCAGCAACCTAAACCACCGAAAAAGATTTCCCAGGCGGTAGATTTTGGCAAAGTTCTGTTTGATGTGGTTAAAGCCAAACCAGGACGAGATTTCTTTCCTCCCTGTCATCAGGTAGTCATAGAAGGAGAAGATGTAGATCTCAATCAAGTCCCCATGATTCGTCCTTATTCTGGGGATGCGGGCAAAATTATTACTTTAGGCTTAGTGATTACTAAAGACGTAGAGACAGGTACACCCAACGTCGGGGTTTATCGACTACAGCTACAGTCTAAAAATACTATGACCGTTCACTGGTTATCAGTTAGAGGTGGTGCAAGACACCTGCGTAAAGCTGCCGAAGCGGGAAAAAAATTAGAAATTGCGATCGCTTTAGGAGTCGATCCCATGATTATCATGGCAGCAGCCACACCCATTCCCGTAGACTTATCAGAGTGGCTATTTGCGGGGTTGTATGGCGGTAGCGGTGTTAAGCTAGCCAAGTGCAAAACCGTTGATTTAGAAGTTCCTGCCGATTCTGAATTCGTTTTAGAAGGTACAATTACCCCTGGAGAAGTATTACCCGATGGTCCTTTTGGCGATCACATGGGTTACTATGGCGGTGTTGAAGATTCTCCTCTCGTGCGTTTTCATTGCATCACCCATCGTCAAGAGCCAATTTATTTAACTACCTTTAGTGGTCGTCCTCCCAAAGAAGAAGCCATGATGGCGATCGCACTGAATCGGATTTATACCCCCATTTTAAGGCAGCAAGTCTCGGAAATCGTTGATTTCTTCCTCCCAATGGAAGCATTGAGCTACAAAGCGGCGATTATCTCCATTGATAAAGCTTATCCTGGTCAAGCTCGCAGGGCAGCCTTAGCTTTTTGGAGTGCCTTACCTCAATTTACCTACACTAAATTCGTAATTGTGGTGGACAAAGACATTAATATCCGCGATCCTCGTCAGGTAGTGTGGGCAATCAGTTCTAAAGTAGATCCTTCCCGCGATGTCTTTATTTTGCCCGATACTCCTTTCGATACTCTAGATTTTGCTAGTGCGAAAATCGGCTTGGGCGGACGTATGGGCATAGATGCCACCACCAAAATTCCCCCCGAAACTGACCATGAATGGGGTGAACCTTTAGAATCTGATGCTGATGTGGCAGCAATGGTAACAAGACGCTGGACAGAATATGGCTTAGGGGATATTGATTTAACCGAAGTAGATGCTAATTTGTTTGGCTATGACATGAAATAATCGGTGTTGGTGAGTTATAAAGTTTTTAAAACCTCAGAACTTTGAATTAGCCAGTTTTCCCCCTGGCGCACTAACTGATACCGCACCAATAAATTATCGCTGTAAGATTGGGCATTATCCAATTGTCCTGATTGATAATGTTTAGCAATCTCTTGCACTTCTGCTTCTACAGTTGCTTGATTAGGATTATTCTGGTTAATAGTTGCCGAGCGCATTTCAACTTTGTGTTCGTATTCACGGTATGAATTACTCTGTTGATAAGCTACAGCGCGATCGCGCCAAGTACCAAGTAATGGCTCTGCCAAAATAGTGTTTAGCCGATCAATTTGATACTCTTTGCCAAAGGCGGCTGACTTACTATTCAACCATTTTTGAATTACCTGTTGAGATTTTTCAGTAAAGGTTGGTTTAGGAGCAGTAGCAACGGGTTTGGGTTTAACTGACACTGGAGATAACTCCACTGTAGGTTGACCAATGGCGATCGCTAGTTGTGCCTGATTACTAGCGGTTCTCGAAGGAGGATTTAGAAATAGTTTCGTGGCGATGAATCCTGTTGTTCCCACACCTAAAACCAGACTAAAAATAAACAACCAACCTTTTACAAGAGTAGTCTTAGACGGTTTTTTATACCGATGACGAGCATTTTGCCGTTTTTTTCTGACTTGACCTTGATATTTTTGACTCACCGATGGAGGAACAGCCCTCCTCTTTGCTCTTGGCTCTAGGGGCAAAGAAAGGGATTTAGACTTTGCTCTTGGAGAATTCTGCCTATAATTATTCCGGCTTTGGGGAACTGTTTGACGATATGGGGATTGAATCGCTGCTGAGGGGAGTGCATCACGATAATTATATTCCTGGTCTAAAGTTGCACTTTGATGCAGACTTTTCCCTATACCTGTACCAACTAACTCTCTTTGAGCCAAAGCAACTTGGTTAGATGACCTTGCTTTAGCTGATAATGCTTTTTCTGGAGAAAAGATGTTGCGCCAACGAGAGAATATTCCCTCGCCATTAGTTGCAGACTGATTATTGTTTTTACCAGCAAATTTTTGCTTAGGAGAAGCAACGGTATAGTTTTGAGCGATAGTAGATACTGTTGCCGAAAGTTCTTCCAGATAAATTTGAACCTCACGATCGGCAAAATATTCCTTGAGAGTAATTTGAATTGTGCTTAAGTCAGAAAATTGGGCAACGACATCTTCTTTTAGCCATTTTTCACTGTAAAAACATATCCCAGGTAGTAAATCGTCACTATGTATAGAATGTTGCTCAACTAACTGTAATTTAGTTTTATCTTGACTTTTTTGCAGTTTTTTAATTGCTTTTTCTGTATGTCCCAAAAGCAACGCGCATACTGATTGTTCCCAAGCAACATCTTGTCGTTCGCTCAAAGAATCTAGCATTCGTTGGGCACGCAGCACTAGTTCTGGTTGTTTGAGACTAAATCCCCGCCCCAAAAGAGCGTAAACAGCCAGATAATTAGCGATCGCGGAATTACTTTTCGCTTCTGCTTCAAATAGCTGCTGTTGTTCTGCCGAAGTTAAATACGTTCTAAGTTGCTGAATAAAACACAAAAATTGATCGAAACTTAAACCCGATCGATCTTCTCCCTTACCTTCAATTCCCTGACGTTGTTGAAGCATTTCCCGCAGTAATTTAAACCCTCTTGCTCTTTCAGGAGAATTAGCCTGATTTTGGGAAATTAATTCTAAAACTCTGTAAGGACGTAGTTTGTATAGATCTAGCTTTAGTTCTTCTTGTACCTGAGAAAATAAATTTTCTTTAGTTAATAACTCTAGCCCTAGTTGATCAGAAAGAGCCGCATTTTCATATTCTCGTTGATGCCACTGCTCCCGTCCCAACTCCAGATAAGCCAATGCCAAAGAGAGAATAATATTTTCTCGATTAGCAATTTTGATTGCTTTGTCCTGCTTTTGCTGAAGCTTACGAAACTCTTGGCTATGAAAATAATCAATCCCTAGTCTCAGAACAAGTTCGTGTTCTCCTAATTCATGAAGCAATAGTAGTGCCCCAACCAATTGCGAGCCAGAAATTTCAATAGTGGGATTGCCTGGAGGCTCTATCGGTAAAAGATTAACCTTGTCGGAAGTTGTTTGTCCGGCTGTTTCTGGTATCTCTAGCATCTCTACAGGCTGCATATTAACTAGAAATTGAGCATCATAAGCAGCTCTTTGTTCTGAGTCTGAGAGAATTTGATAAGCGTGTTGGATCAGCTCCTGGCGAGCAAGAATTGCTTGATCGTTATATTCTCGGCGGGGTTGTTGCAAGAGGCGATCGTGATAAGCCTGTTCCAATTGTTCAGGAGTAGCTTTAATAGGTACACTCAGAATTCGATAGTAGTCGAGGGGGATACGCACAATAATTAAGTTCCTCTGGACGGCTTTAACATCCTGGTAAGTGAAAAAAACAATCTAAATAATTTTATGTCAGAGCGGGAAAATATTTTATGTTGAATAGTTGAATAGAATAATTGAGCAGATTTTCGAAATCCGGCACTTCACTTTTTGCCTGAATTGTAACGTAGTTTTTGCAAACTAGAGAAAATATTGAGAATTAATTAGAGAATATACAAATAACTGTAAATTTTGTTAAAAAAATATGAATGTATCACAGCCGAAGATTATTGTTATTGACGACGATCCTACTGGTTCACAAACGGTACACAGTTGTTTACTATTAATGTGTTGGGATGTAGAAACTCTAAAACGAAGTTTACAAGATGATGTATCGATTCTGTTTATCTTAAGTAATACTAGGGCAATGAGTCCCCAACAAGCGGCAGCTACCACTCAAGAAATCTGCCAAAATCTCCAAATGGCGATCGCCGCAGCCGAAATCAAAGAATTTTTAGTCGTTAGTCGTTCCGATTCTACGTTGCGCGGACACTATCCCATTGAAACAGATGTAATTGCTCAAGAGTTAGGTGGTTTTGATGCACATTTTCTGACTCCTGCTTTTTTTGAAGGGGGCAGAATTACTACTGACAGCACTCATTATTTATTAATTGACGGAGTTAAAATTCCTGTTGCCGAAACCGAATTCGCTCAAGACTCGGTTTTTGGCTACAGTCATAGTTATTTACCCGACTACGTTGCGGAAAAAACCCAGGGAAAAATTCCCGCTAAGGACGTAATTAAATTTACTCTAACAGATATTCGTAGTGGTCAAATTCGCCAACGCCTGTTAAAACTTACAGGTAATCAATGTGTTGTTGTCGATGGAGAAACTCAAAGCGATTTTGATTTATTAGCTCAAGAAATTTTGCAAACTACTGCAACGGGGAAACGCTTTTTATTTCGCTCTGCTGCCAGTTTACTTACATCTCTGGCACAGTTAGGAGAACAGCCTATACCGCCAGAAAAAATGGCAGACTATAAGCCTAATGACAAACCTGGTGTTATCTTAGTAGGCTCTCATGTCCAAAAAACTACTCAACAGTTAAATCAACTGCTGACTAAAGATGGAGTTGCGGGCATCGAAGTTGATGTAGTGCGCTTGCGTGCTCAACCCCAGTCGCGAACTTCTATTCTTCAAGAAACTCTAGATTCTGTGCAACGAGTCTTTACTCAGGGACAAACTCCTGTAGTTTATACCAGTCGAGAAGAGTTGAGTTTTAGCGACATTCAAAAACGCTTGGAGTTTGGCACGGTAGTCTCTGCTCTTTTGATGGATGTGGTGAAAGGTCTACCCACGGATATTGGTTTTTTAATTAGTAAAGGAGGTATTACTTCTAACGATGTACTTAGTGTTGGATTAAACTTAACAGCAGCTAGACTAGTTGGACAAATTTTACCAGGCTGTTCAGTGATTCGTACTGAGCCAACTCATTCACAGTTTCCTAATTTACCTGTAGTTTTATTCCCTGGTAACGTAGGAAATCAAGATAGTTTAGTTGCCGCTTGGTATCGTTTAAGAAACTCCTAATTTTTGATCGATAGAAATTTACGTTAGTATGTGAAGCGAGAAAACAGACTTCTTCAAAAAAGTATATATTTAAGGATGATCAGGATGGTTGCATGAATTTTGAGCCTACTATCTCCCTCGATAAAATTGACGATGTACCTGATTCGTCGCCCTTAGTTAATCGCTACTCGCAAATCTGCCTCAAACATGATGGCGACCAACTTTTGCTGGTACTACCTACCCAAGCAGAAATTAATTCTGATCTACCTTGGTCAGAAACTTGGCAAGAACTAAAACATTTGTTACAAACCAAAGAGCAGTCTTGGCAGGTAGGAACGAAAGTGTGTTTAATTGCTAAGGATCGACTGCTTGATGCTAGACAATTACAAACCATTGCTGAAACTCTAAATGAGGTAAAACTCTCTTTAGAAACAATTAGCACCAATCGGCGACAAACGGCAGTGGCAGCTGCTACTAGCGGATATTCTGTACAACAGACATCTCTTAGTGAACCTTTGAACCCTGAATCGTCGGAGATTGACAGTCCATCTCTTGTGTTGGCAGAGCCACTGTACATACAAAGTACAGTGCGCTCGGGAGTAGAAATACGCCATCCAGGGACAGTCGTAATCTGTGGTGATTTAAATCCAGGAGGAAAAGCGATCGCCGCAGGTGATATCTTTGTCTGGGGACGCTTACGGGGTATAGCTCATGCAGGAGCACAGGGAAACCGTCAATGTCGGATTGCGGCATTACAAATGGAATTTACCCAATTGCGTATTGCCGATGCAGTAGCAAGACCACCTAAATTAAGACCAAGGCGTTTATCGCCAGAGTTAGCCTTTGTGACTATCGAAGGAATTCGTTTGGTTAAAACCCTAGATTTTGCCAAAACTTATATTTTTTCGTCGTCAAAAGAGGCATGGGTCGATAAAAATGAAGCAAAATAACTACAGTTACTAAAGTGTAAGCAAACAATATGAGTCGTATAATTGTTGTTACTTCTGGCAAAGGAGGAGTGGGGAAAACCACTACCACATCGAACTTGGGAGCGGCACTAGCCAAGCAAAACCGCTCTGTAGCTCTCATTGATGCTGACTTTGGACTAAGAAACTTAGACTTGTTGTTGGGACTAGAAGAACGAGTGGTATATACCGCTATAGACGTGCTGGCTGGAGAATGTCGCCTGGCTCAAGCTCTGGTAAAAGACAAACGTCTTAAAGGTTTAGTTCTACTCCCTGCGGCACAAAACCGTAACAAGGAGTCGGTTCAGCCAGAACAGATGAAAAAATTAGCCAATGCTTTAGCAAAAGGCTACGATTACATCATAATTGATTGCCCCGCAGGGATTGAATTAGGTTTTCGTAATGCTATTTCAGCAGCAGAAGAGGCTTTGATTGTGACAACTCCCGAAGTTGCCGCAGTGCGAGATGCCGATCGCGTGATCGGACTCTTGGAAGCCGAAGGGGTCAACAAAATTGGTTTAATCGTCAATCGAGTTAAACCATTAATGGTTGAAGAAAACAAGATGATGAGCGTTGAGGACGTCCTAGAACTACTAGGCGTTCCTTTGATTGGGGTTGTTCCTGATGATGAAAAAGTGATTGTAGCTACCAATAGAGGAGAGCCTCTAGTATTGGGGGAATATGATTCTGTTCCAGCCCTAGCCTATTCCAATATTGCCCGGCGTTTGGAAGGAGAAAAAGTTCCTTTTCTAGATTTAATGGCAAATCAAGGCAATATTTTGTCTCGTTTACGTCGAATGTTTGGTGGCTAATTGGCACAATGAACTTTGGTTTAGACAACATTATCTTAATTTAAATTCTCTTTGTAGACAACACCATGAATTGTGTTTGTTTTTTTCAATGCATACAATCTTCAACACGATTAACAGGTTTCTGGAAATGATTTTTCCCTGGAATAAAGACAATAATAGCCGAGATCACGCCAAAAGCCGTCTAAAACTGATTATTGCTCACGATCGCGCTAGCATTAATCCAGATATATTGGCGGCAATGCGTGAGGAAATTTTGAATGTAGTTGCTCGTTATGTCGAAGTCGATCGCGAGGAAATGCAATTTTCTCTTTCTAACGATCAACGTATGACTTCTCTAACGGCTAATCTACCAATTCGCCAAATTAAACGATTAGGTGAGCTTAAACAACACTTGAAAGAAAATACTTTGATTGATTTGCAATCGTTAGAAGTAGTTGAAATAGAGCAGGGCGTTGATGGAGCTAATCCTCAATCGCTTTAAATAATAGCACAGCGGTGGGAGCAAACCGCATCGGAGCGATCGCGCTTTGGGGGCCTTCTCGAAGAGTAGGATTGTCCCTTAATGATTCTTGATTAATTTCTGTCTAATAATCAAGCAATTAACCGAGTTTTGACCAGATAAAACAGCCATTTGCTTTATTTAAACTAACTATAGTTATGTACTGCTAAGAATAACTACTATCATCCGTAACATAATTCTGATGAGCTTAATTGGCAGAAATTGGCTCTTGAGAAGACTCTCAAAAACATGGTTGATTATTAATAGTTATTAGTTATAAGTAATATTTTTGTAGTAATACTTAATCTAGTTATTGCTCTTAGAAGTATAGAAGTTTACAGTTTTATTGTGTCATCGGTACACGTACCGATGACCACCTTGTGTCTTGACAAAATCCTCATGCCTTTAGGCATGAGGATTCTGCGATACTGGCGTAGATAGCAAGCCAAGCTTGTCTGACATCTACTCTCACACTGGAAAATGCCCTCACCAGTTGGACGAATCCAAACAACCAGGAGTGGTTTTCTTTCTTTAGATCTTCTAGAGCTTAGTTGAATCCCGACTATTACCGTCTGGCGATTCGCAGTTTTCCACTCAAACTAGATAGATTACATTCAAAAAGTGCGTCCAAGATTTCACCTGGCTAACTTCTAGCTAGAACTGCATATCTTGAGTATGTCGTTTGAACTTATTAGTATTTTATAGCAGCTAGACCCGTTGATATATAAAGATTTTGTGTCGAAAATGTTTCAAACAATCGGCCTTTTAAGCCGAGGCTTTAAACCCATTTATTAAAAGGTAAATTATTTTTCTCTAAATTATTTTTCCCTACTAGTAATACCAGTTTTAGGCATTATCTAATCAGTATTGCTCTAATTATCAATTACAGCAATACATTCAATCTCAACTAAAACATCTTTAGGTAAGCGAGAAACTTCCACACAAGCACGAGCGGGAGCTGTATCTTCAGCAAAATATTGGGCATAAACCTGATTCATCGGGCTAAAGTTAGCTAAATCAGTTAAAAAAACGCTAGTTTTAACTACATTGTCCCAATTAGCTCCCGCCTCTGTTAGTATTGCTTCGATATTGCTCATTACCTGCTTAGTTTGAGCAGTGATATCTCCCTCCCCGACGATACTGCCCGATTGAGGATCTAGGGGTATTTGTCCTGCGATAAAGAGCATCTGACCAAAAGTAGCGATCGCCTGATTATAAGGACCTACAGGTGCGGGGGCTTGGTTAGTACAAATAACTTTTTTAGACATAGGGACTAATAATCAATCCTAAAATTAGCAATAGGGAGCTAGAAAGGTATAAATTAACGGCAATAAACTTGCTGTTGCTTACTTTCTGGGGGATAGCATGATGTTGATTTACGTGGCTAACTAGCTGATAGGCAAAAGGTAAACTGCCAAAAATCATTAAAGCTAGAGTGGGTAAAGCACCAGTAATAACCAAAATTAGCGTCAGGATATAAATACTGGCAGTAAAACAGGTTAATAGCTTTGCACCTTTACTGGTTCCTAAACGCACAATAGGAGAACGCTTACCTGCGGCTAAATCATCTTCTATCTGATGAAAATGGGAGCAGAATAAAATAATTGAGGTACTAATACCGATAATACTAGAAATGGCTAAATTATCACCTGAAAATGTTTGTGTTTGGGAGTAGTAAGCCGCCGACACTGCTCCAGGACCAAAAGTGAGAAAACAAATGATTTCTCCTAAACCTAGGTAACCTAAACGGAAAGGAGGTCCCTGATAAGTATAGCCCAGTAGACAACACAGCAACACTAGCCCCAATACTGTCCAGTCTTGTTGCCACCAGCAAAGAGCCAAAATTCCTACTATACCTAGGCTAAGACAGAAATTAGCGACCCAAAAAACTAAAGATTTATTTCCTGTTAAATTGACTACCGAATGATCTTTGTGAATATCAATACCTGTTTCTGAGTCGAAGACATCATTACTAAGATTTAACCAAGCAATGATTAAAATTGCTGACCCCAAGAAAGTGAAAAATATTTGGGGATGAAACAGACGAGTTTGAGCAAAAGCCACTGCTGTCCCCACCGCGATTGGTGCAATCGCTACACTATAAATTGGTGGTTTGATAGCAGCTAGCCACAGTTGATGGCGAGACACGCTGAGGGTTTCCCCATTCGAGGATAAGCCACGGCTAGTGGAATCGCCGTGTTGATGATTTTTTGAGGTTACTTGCTTGGTAGTCATAGAGATTGTACAAGCGGGAATAGTATAGTCGCTTCAAAAGTTGATGCGACCTCTAGTACCCTATCAAGTATATTCCCCAGTGTTTAGCTAGTTTCATGAAAGTTTATCTTCTATTGCCATCACCCTAATACTGAATTTTGAATACTGAATTTTGACTGGGGAACCTACAATACTTTGAAATATAAATGTGGTTTATTCGAGTCAATTACGTATTAGTTGACGTTAGGAGTATTGCAGTCAGTAGCCTATAATGTATATCTATATCATTGAATTTACTTTTTTTTATTAGTTATTTGCTAATAAACATCTAATTTAAAAGTTTTTATAGTCTTAGTGCCGAAACTTTTTTGGGAATGACACAATCTAAAACTAAAAGCTCTATGTCCTTTGCAACTCAATCTAATAATTTAATTTTAGATAATAATCCAGAATTAGAAAATTTTTGGCACAATAATCAGTTAGATTTTGCAGTAACAAAAGATACCAAAATTATCAGCTTTGCTTGTCAGATTCCTAGTGTAGATCTTCTTGCTTGTTTACAACAATTTAGTCATACCAATACCCTACATTTTTATTGGGAAAACCATAGTAAACATGAGTCTGTTGCGGCTTGGGGAGTTACGAGAAGCAATTATACCGAGTCTCAATCTCGGTTTAGCCAGGCTCAAGATTTTGTGCAAAACTGTTTTCAACAAACTATTAGAGAAGGAGATCAAACACTAGCAATTAGTAAGCCTAGTGTATTTTGTAGCTTTACTTTTTTTGCTGACCCCAAAAAAACTGAACCCTTTAAATCGGGAACTTTGTTTTTCCCTCGTTTTCAAATAGCAAAAAAGAATAAAAACTGTTGTTTTATTGTTAACTTTCCTCTCAAAAAAGAACAGGATAAAAAGAAAATTGTCAAGCAAATTAAACAAAAAGTAAATAACATTAATTGGTCAGCTTTAGAAAGACTAAAGATAAATGAAGACGATAGGTTATTGTCTATAAATCGCGCCCAGTCTCAAGATCCCAATTATTTTAAATCTGTGGTTACCTCTGCTCTTGATTCTATTGCAGTAGATGAGTTGAGCAAAATTGTAATTGCCCACACTACCGATATCCAATCTGCTGCTCCTTTTCAAGTTATCAAATCCCTCAACAATCTGCGATCGCTTCATCCAGATTGCTATATTTTTGCTACTAGTAATGGTAGGGGACAACACTTTATTGGGGCTAGTCCTGAACGTTTAATTAGTGTTCAAAACCAGCAGTTAGTAACTGATGCTCTAGCTGGCTCTGCTCCTAGGGGTGCAAACAATACTGAAGATCTGCACTTAGCTAATTTATTGCTCAAAAATAGAAAAGAGAAACGAGAGCATAAAGCCGTAAGTGATTTTATCATGCAGCGTCTACGAAGTATTGGTTTAAAACCTCAGCAGCTCCCCCTACAACTGCTGAAGTTGTCTAATATTCAACATCTATGGACACCGATTTATGCTCATTTGCCCGCAGATATAGAACCATTAGAGATTGTGGCTTTACTACATCCGACTCCTGCTGTAGCTGGTGTATCGACAGAAACTGCCTGTGAAAAAATTCGTCACTACGAAAAGTTTGATCGCTCTTTATATGCTGCACCTTTAGGTTGGGTAGATTACGAAGGAAATTGCGAATTGATTGTCGGTATTCGTTCAGCATTGATTGATGGCGATCGCGCTAGACTTTATGCAGGAGCAGGTATAGTTTCTGGTTCTAATCCCACCAAGGAATTTGCCGAAGTGCAATTAAAATTACAGTCTCTATTAAAGGCTTTAGTTTAATTGCCTAATGATCGATTTGCGTAATGTAAATACACTCTGGGCATCGGTTTTAGTCGAGACACTATACCGCTGTGGTTTGACTATGGCGGTAATTTGTCCTGGTTCGCGTTCTACTCCCCTCACAGTTGCTTTTGCTAATCATCCCCACATTACAACTATGCCGATACTGGATGAACGTTCGGCAGCCTTTTTTGCCTTGGGTAGAGCCAAAAAAACGGGTTTACCAATAGTCTTAGTTTGTACTTCGGGTACAGCAGGAGCAAATTTTTATCCCGCAGTGATCGAAGCTAAAGAAAGCTTTCTACCTCTAATTATTATCACTGCAGATCGCCCTCCAGAATTACGTAACTGTCATGCAGGACAAACTATAGATCAGCTTAAGCTATATGGTAATCTGCCTAACTGGCAATGTGAACTGGCTCTCCCCGAAGCCGATTTAGGAATGCTGCGCTATTTGCGGCAAAACATGGTTCAAGCTTGGGAACAGTCACTTTTTCCTGCTCCAGGAGTAGTACACATAAATCTACCATTACGTGAACCTCTAGCACCTATTTTGCAACCTAAACTAGCAGAGTTTAAAACTCAGTTTTCTTTCCAGGACTTTTTTACCGCCGTTGATTCTCCTTTGGTAATTAATTACCCTACTGTTACCCTACCTTGGACTGATTGGCAGAGTCAGTCAGGAATTATTATTGCTGGTTTAGCCCAACCCAGAGATCCTCAAGCCTATTGTCTGGCGATCGCTCGTTTAGCTAAACTATTATCATTTCCTGTACTAGCAGAAGCGTTATCTCCTGTGAGAAATTATGCTGTGCTAAATCCTTATTTAATTTCCACCTATGATTCAATTCTGTGCCAGGATCTTGCCAAAAAAGAGCTTGTACCTGAAGTAGTAATTCAAATTGGCGAACTTCCTACCAGTAAACAACTCAGAAACTGGCTGCGGGAAATCCCCATTAAGCGTTGGATTATCGATCCGAGAATAGAAAACTTTGATCCGCTACACGGCAAAACAATTCATATTTATAGCTCAATTGAACGAGTTGCCCAGAATATAGACTCTAGTTTAAACAATTGCCAACTATCAAACTATTGTCAGCAGTGGTGCGAACTAGAAGCAAGAACCAGAAAGAATTTAGATAACACTTTAGAATCTATAGATGCAATGTATGAAGGAAAAGCGGCATGGTTACTGTCTCGGAGTTTACCATCTACCACGCCAATTTTTCTAGCTAATAGTATGTCGGTACGTAATGCTGAATATTTTTGGCAGCCGAATAATAGTCAGATAGTTCCCTATTTCAGTCGTGGAGCAAATGGTATTGACGGTACGCTTTCTACGGCTTTGGGTATTGCTTACGGCGATGTTGGGGTATTGCTGACAGGGGATTTGGCATTATTACACGATACTAATGGTTTTTTAATTCATCAAAAGTTTCAGGGACACTTAACTATTGTCGTCATTAATAATAATGGTGGCGGTATTTTTGAAATGTTGCCCATCGCCAATTTTGCTTCAGAGTTTGAAGAATATTTTGCCACTCCTCAGTCAGTTAACTTGGCTCAACTTTGCACTGCTTATAATATTGAACACCAAAAAATTAACAACTGGCAGGAGTTAGAAGAGCTATTGGAAAATTTACCAACGACAGGAATTAGAGTTTTAGAAATAACTTGCGATCGCCATAGAGATGCGACATGGTTAAAAAACAATCTAGCTCAATTTAGCGTGTAAATTTCCCGCTTTAACTCCTACTCCTGATTCTAGATCGATCGCAAATGCCTGAAAATCTTCATCAATACCTTTGAGTCTTAAATTTTGTGCTTGTCCCCAATCGATATTACCCAAGCAATTAGCTACTGCTGACGAAATTAAAATATTATTAGGCTCAGCAACACTTTGTAAACGGGCGGCAATATTAACAACTTTACCTACTGCTGTATAGTCTTTTCTTTGCCCACCGCCAAACATTCCTACCACCGCTTTACCCTGATGAATCCCACAACGCATTTTTAAAGGGGGAATATTACTATCCATTTTGAGAGCTTTAGTTTGCCATCGCTCATTTAATTTTTTCAAATAATAATGCATAGTTCTAGCAGTAGCAATCGCTCTTTGGGCTTGTTCTGGACAAGATAAATTTTCTGGTGCGCCAAACATTGCCATCACTCCATCTCCAATAAACTTATCCACTGTGCCACCACGATCGAATATTGCCTTACTCATGGCTTCGAGATATTCATTAAGTATTTCTGCTAAAAGAATCACTCCTAACTGACTGGATAAATTAGTAAAGCCAACCAAATCACAAAATAAGAGTGTTATACGACGAGGTTCAGGAGTTAAATCTAAGGATAATTTCCCTGTCGCCGCTTTGTTAACAATTACCTCTGGTAAAAATCGTTTTAAAACTGATTCGGTCAGATAAGTATTAAGTTGTCTAACTTTTTGTTCTTTTATCTGTAACAATTGCGCTTGTTTTTTGGTAGTTTCATACAATTTTGCTTGCTGTACAGCGATCGCCGCTTGAGACGCGACTGTTTCGGCTAAATCAATTTCCGACTGACTCCAGCGACGGGAGTTACCTGATTGCCTGAGAGTAATACTACCAATAATTTCCTCTTCCACCATTAGAGGTACGATCAGTAAAGCTCTGGCTTTAGAATGCCAGGGAAGCTCATAGCGAGCCATTTTTTGTTGCTGTTCTAAATCTGCTGAATAAACTGGCTTTTTAGTATATAAAAGTGCTTGCAAAATTGGATTTTCGGCAATAGGTACAGCAGAAGTTGTCGCTTGTTGCCAGTCGGCAGAATCTTGAATAATTTTTTCTGGTTCGTGGGGGTTATATAAACCCACACATCTGACAAAGCGATCGCTT
>JAAUYG010162982.1_pt1 | contig 18210 bp, 22 predicted proteins | sample 7278091 | NCBI WGS metagenome assembly JAAUYG01 (sample SAMN14350201, study PRJNA611818) | marine sediment metagenome | isolation source: surface marine sediment (0.6m) | place: French Polynesia: Moorea | collected 2018-08
GTGTGTGTATAATAATCTGTACACCTGCTTTAGCATGAGAACAAATCATGCGAAGTTCAGAATCCATGATTTTATCTCTTCTGGAAGTAATGGCAAAACAAAGTCTTATGTTGTGGTCTTTATATACAGGGTGTAACTTAGCATAGGGACCCAAAATAGGGCGGTCTCTGGTCGCGTTAGACAGGTGGTCTTTATATACAGGTTTCATAACATGGAAAAGATATAGGGACTGCACAAAACTGGTCTTTATAGACAGGTGGTCTTTATATACAGGTGGTTTCTCGAGCAGGTTTGACTGTATGTGGTATGTGAAATTATGATAGTCTCGCGCAACAGTGGTCTCTCAAGACGGGTTTCACTGTATAGCGGGAAACATGTAATACATGTAATACACTCAGGTGAATAGAGAAACATTATAGTAAAACTGTGGAATTAAGATCAGACATTGCAAAGGCCAAACTGGCATGAATTCTGGGTTGGCCTGAAACATGCTACATCTCAGTTAAGCTAGCACTGGTTTGGTTTTTTGGGGGTCGACTGATAAGCATCATCATGATAACTGCTTAGCCGGAAGACCTGTCTCCTGCAAGTCAAGTTCTTTGACACTTTTTGATGGTCACACGCCTGCCGCGTCCATCAGAAAATGGCAATAGCTGCAGGCGAGCCAGGTATTGATAACTGCTGTGAATTCTGGGGTTATCTTAAGGAGGATCTTTTAGGCTCCGACTTGAGCTGTGTTGTTAGGGGTTTGAATCTAGTAAGGGACAGCAGCTTTTGACTCTGTGCCTTCAGGCTGGAATTGGACCAGTTTATCCTGCCATCGCTGGAAGCAGGAAAAAAGCACTACTATACAGTAGTCCCTCTCTAATAAGGCCACCCTATTTGCCAAGGAATTGTGGCCATGTTAGAGAGGTGCCCTTTAGTGAGAGGCAGACAGAATGAAATGCATTCAAGGTAGCAGCGACAAATAATATGTGGCCACATTAGAGACGATAGCCTGTGTTGAGAGTGGCCACTAAGAGAGAGAGACAGAGACTACAGTAAAACCTCTATTGAAAGACTGCCCAATTGACAGTAAAAATATGGTCTCTCAAGACAGGTGGTGTTTGGTGACTGGTTCAGGTGCATTGAAATGTGGGACTTTCTGCCAGGAGCATGTGGTCCTTCAAGACAGGTGGTCTCATGGCAGTGGTCTCTCAAGACAGGGTTCACTGTACTGTATTTCCTTTCATTGTAGTGGGGGCCGGCAATGACGCGGGTGGAGTGGTAATGGTCGACTCCATCAAAGTCTACGTGAAGACCAAGGAATCGTTTGGTTGGCCAGAGGACAGCGAAGACTTCCCAGACCCGTCGACTACAGTTACCAAGCCAACGGTCACCACGACAACGCCCGGGTTTATGATGTCAGAACAGGAAGCGGGCACTCTGGCTCCTCTACCTCTCAGCTCGGTTGACAGGTAAACAGTGTCAGAGAGTAACAATACTCTCAAAGTGGGATTTAAGGTGTAATTCCAATGCAATAAGATAAACTGCCAATGATACTGCACAATCACAATGTTAGTTTCATGGGGCCCTGCGTTTTAAGACCACCTATTTAGCCAGTAAAATATGGTCTTAAATTGAAGGTGGTCTTAAAATACAGGGAATTCTTAAATGGAGGGGTCTTAAATCACAGGAACCACTGTATTATTAATATTATATCCTCTGTTTCCAAAAGGCCACTTATAGTCTTAAAGTGCATAACTGGGGGTATGCCATGAAAATTATGTACTTAAACTGATGCTAGCATTAAATTACACATATCTGAGGATGGAATGGGATGAGAGGTTCATTGGTTAAAAGATGGAAAATAATAAGTGCCCGTATCTGTTTATGGGTATCACTGCACTTGATGGCTCAAGGATGATCCCCAGTGAACATCTCATACCGGTGAAAAGACAGATTAGTTAACCTGATCTCTTTACATCTAGCTACATGTTTTCATCCTGTTGACACACTTGTGTGGCACATGCTTGTGCTTGCAAGCCATTCTTCTTGAACCAAGAAAATTGTGTTTGATATAGCACCAGGCATGTCACACCTAGGCTTCCATACATTTTCAGGCTTCTGGCCAGTGCATTGGAGGTACTGGATGGATGCTTTGCTGCCGCTCCCTCTGCTACTGATGAAAAGGTATGGCATGCCATTTGTTACTTTATTTATACCTGTTGAACTGAAAGTGTCTGATTTAATTCATTCACAAGCATTGAGTTTGCGTGGATTGTATTTGGTATGCTGTTATTTGCAATTTACGATACTAAAATATTAAAACCAATCTGTTTCTAAGAGAGCACTAGATTTTGTTATTATTTGCATTTCGTTGTATTTTAGTACACCACTTGGATTGTTAACGTGTAGTAGAAGTATTCACTATCAACCCGGAATTGAAAAAAAAAAAAAAAATAATCAGAACTATTAACGAAGCTTGCATTGGTTTGCTGTAATTTGCTATAATCCTAATACTGACTTGTGACTATTAAAGAGAGATTTGGCTTACCATACCTGCCTCCCCACTCCCAGGATCCGTTGCGTGTGTCTGCCTTGAGCCTGGCAACCCAGCTACTGACCATGTCAACCCCCCAGCCTGTACAAACCCACACCAAATCACTCCTGGCTACGCTCTTCCCCAGCCGGGCTGCTTACCACACACATAAGGTAGTATGGGGGGTGGGGGTACAAGGGGCATGGGGGGGGTTATGCCTCAAAAGATCTACCTAGAGATACAGCTCCCACCAACAGCATCACTGGTCGAGTCACTACAGTAGAATCTGTCTTAAAAGACCACCCGATTGGCCATGAAAATATGGTCTCTCAAGACAGGTGGTCTTTGGTGACAGGTCGATTTACATTGAAAAGTAGGGTTTTCTGCCCCAAGCTAGTGGTCCTTCAAGACAGGTGGTCTCTCTTGGCAGTAGTCTCTCAAGACAGGTTCTACATGTATAAGCACCAGACCTGTTGCATTGGTTGTCTTAGGTTTGAATTCCCTGAAGTTTGTGTAGCTTTTTGATAATATTTTAAGAGGAAAGATAAAGGGGTAGAGGGAAAACCCGGACCACTGACTGCAGTAGGGCATCACTAGGGTCAGATAGGGATGCAGTTTACATGGCTTTGTACTTTCACTGAGTCTAAAAGTTTTATATGGGTACCACTTTGAAGAGGAAAGAAATCTTCAGTAGGGTTGAGTTGTATGAGATGGGTTGGGACCTGCTTCTCACCGGCTATACATTAGAAGGAAAGTTTGGGCTTGCTTCTCATGCTGCATATGCTTGTACAGGCATATCATAGCTTGGGCAAGATCTGGTACACAGTGTGTAGATTTCTCAACGGCCAGCACACTGTATGCTTTTGCTTGACTTTTATAATACATGTATGAATGTTTACTTCGTGCCAATGAATTCTGCGACATCTAGTTGACTCCAGCTTATGAATCAAAGTTTTAAGAAATCGGGGTGTTTCAGGCGCACATTGCATGCCATTGGGTTGAGCTGCAACAGTTTTGCTACCTATACCTGTACAACTGCCATGCTTGATCCGGCTGACATTAATTACTCTGCGTAATCGTTCCTTTGAGCTGGTCCAGTTTGTAGTGTGACTGTTACTGTTTGGGTCATTATTAATTATCAGTACAGACATTTGTTGCTCTCGTCGTTCTGCTTGTGTTCAGGTTGTAATTACTTGCACTAATGAATTCCAGAGTTTATGAAATGGAAACATCTTAAATACTATACCAGTTTATGAATTATGAAACAAAAATTTTGGTTAATCAAGGAATTTTACTTCAGTCAAAATGTAGACTTAAGTATTTCGAGAACTCCAGCCCAGGTCTTGTTTATATTCGGTGCTTTTTATACTGTGTATGTACTTGTAAATTAAATACGAGATACTGTTAAGAAAGAAGTTGAATCTAAAAACCCATCTTGAGCATGGTAAAGACTGGGGGTGGCAGTGGTTTACTTAAAGTGTAGTAGCGGCATGTTCGTTGTGATTGAGAAGTTGACTGGTGACAGCCTTTAGTAAATTTTCCTGATATTGTCATGTACATTAGTCCTCTCTTAGTGGCCACTTTCAACAGAGGCCACCCTCTCTAATAAGGCCACAAATCTTTGTCGCTACTACTATCAATGTATTTACTTCTCCCTCTCACCAAAAGGCCACCTCTCTAATGTGGCCACAATTTTTTGGCAAATCGGGTGGCCTTATTAGAGAGGGAATACTGTATATCGATACTGTGGTACATATCAGCTGTACCTATACCCTGTGTGTGATTTCTGACATTCCTCCACCCTCATAGGATGCAGCCCAGCTATGCAGTGTGTTACAGTGCCTGGGAACCGGTCAAGCGTGTCAGGACATGGATGCAGACACCTACCAGCGACTTCTGCTCATGGCGCGTAATGTCGCCGTGTCACGCCCGGCGAACCTTGTACGGTTCTGTGACCGTGAGACTGACGGGACGCCAACTGAAGCTACCGCCGGACCAGGTACGTGCGTACAGCACGTATTACACAGGGAGGCAGCAGAACGTCTGTCAAGCAAAACATCTCTTGAAAGACCGTGGCTTCTTTTTACACATGTGTCATATGTATGGTTTCGTAAGACAGGCTCTTATGACAGGTTATAATTAATATACCGCGGTAATATGACCTTTAGGGACATTCTGTCAGCAGTGGGTGTTGTTTGAAGATGGGTGGTCTGTCATAGCAGTGGTTTCTTTAGATAGGGCTAAGTGTAACTACAGTGGCCCCTGTGATTTAAGACCCCTCTACTTAACAATTCCCTGCATTTTAAGACCAGATATCAGTGGCACCCCTTGTATATTTTCAGTATAAACATCCCCCTATTTTAAGACCACCTTCAATGTAAGACAATATTTTGCTGGCTGAATGGGTGGTCTTAAATCGCAGGGACCACTGCAGTCTTATAGAGAGACCATCTGGATCTGCTCAAGTTCATTTCTGCAGACAATTTTGGGTACTGAACTGGTATAATTATAGTACTACTAGGTGGTGACAGTTTTGCTGAATGTAATTTTAGAATTAAAAATATAAGAACTCCAAAACTCCTGCACAGCTGAAGTTCTAAAAAAATACTAACATCTCAAGTTTTGACTTGTGACCAAGCCGAGCAATGGGATTGGCTAAGAATTTGACTTAAGTCAAAACAGACTTATCGGTGCGATTTTCCAGGACTCCGGTCCTGGGGTCAGTAGGTATCGAAACATTTGCAAACGTTTTGCCAAAATTCCTATCTCTAGTACATGACTGTTGTGAAACATTTGCAAACGGTTTGGATTACTGAACGCGGCCCCAGTTACATCTGTCAGCTACAAAATAACTACATCATTGCAAACTCTGTTGTTATAAATGTTATCGTAATTCTTCCGTCTATTCCAGACATTCCGGAGGTTATAGCTACGGATGTGAGCAGTGACGCGCCCACCTTCCCGACCCCGACCCCCTCCCCGTCCCCCCCACAGTTCCAGTGTCTGGAGGCCAGGGAGATGCAGCATTTCTGTGCCAAGATCCTCGCCATATTCTGGCGCCTGCACACGTCGCGGCCGGCCAATCCCATGATAGCGCCAGCCTGTCTCCCAGGTAACCATGGTAACAGAATTTGTTGGTGACAGAAACAGCTTACCATAGAAACATGCAAACAAACTTAATTTGGTAGACTCTGCGTCACTGTCTTGAGGACCCAGTTTCAAAACAAATCTGGAAAGAAAACTAAGTTCACTAATCACCTTGGCAACTATTGTCTTTTCACTTTTTTTTTTGACTGTTTAAAATTTTTCTGGAAATGGCCTCAATAAATCTTCCATGAGAAAATGATAAAAAAAAGCAAGTAGTTTTAACACAGAGGGTGAATTTAATGTATTCCAGGTTTTCTGTGTATTTAAATGTCATCTGAAGAAAGTGATTGACAAATAAAAATCTGTAACATTATGGAATCTAAGATGTACATTTAACTATAAACTATACTGTTGTTAATGATATGTGTGATTGAGTACAGACACCATCTTTCAAACTAATCCCAAACCAGGCAAGTACACTCTTCAACTTGGCAACCACAGTCTTTTCCATGCTTACGATCATTCATGAACTTAAGAATTTTGTGAAACTGACCCCAATTGTTAGCTAACCACATTGTTGATACTGTTGACTTCAGTTTAAGACTTGAGTATTTATGCGAAGGGTAACCCTGTTTTCTCTGCCCCCCCCCCCCCCAGGTCTGACCCACATCGAGGTGACGGTAGGGGCCCTCGTCGAGGTGATCCATGCCTTCACTATCACCAACCCAGAGAACGTGTCACTGGCCGCCAAACTCTACATGCAGATGCTTCTCTCCCAGGTGAGTACTGTGGGAACTTCTACTAATGTCTGCTCACTGACCAAATTGTTAAGGCAGAGAGTTGAATGCTATATTGGTCATTTAATCAAACTTAGTGGATTTACCTAGTGGCTGACAATGTTAATTTGAATTAGTATAAATTTGTTCAAATTTACTCGAATTTCATCAGAATTCCCTATCTTAGTTGTTCACCATGATGGTTACAGTTTTAATTAATGTCTTGCATTTAAATTAAATGCCCTAGTCTTTGGCCCATGAAATAGCAATGATATATTCTATATACATGTAGTAATACGTACTAAAGGTGGTGCTGGGTTGTGGAGAAATTTTCAAATTTGCTATATACATGTAATCCCAAGGCATACGATTGGCCAATTAACTTTTCACTAGGCTTGTAATTGGATGTCAACATAAGAAAATAAATTTATATTTTATGCATTGACATGCTATAAAGTTTGGTTTCTGTTTGTTTTTTTGCAGCACTCTGAAGTAAGCTTCTCCTGTAAGCAGGCGTTAATCAGAGCGCTGAGACCGCGACACAGACGTAAACGCGTATTCATTCCATCCCCGCCACGCTGCAGCACGCCAGGTCAGGGCAGAGGACATGATTGTACAGTGAAATACACATGATACAGTAGAACCTGTCTTGAAAGACTGCCCACTCAGCCAGAAATAGGTGGTCTCTCAAAACAGGTTTACACCAATCTTGTCTTTTTCTATAAAGTAGCATCTGCTGTAGAAAAGCGCATGCTATGTAATTGGCGAAATTGTCCCCGGCACGCAGGAGGCCTACGACATGCCCCGTGTCACAGTGTGTGGCCTGTTGGAAATAAAGCTCAGGCCTCTGTTTCATAAAACTTTAAAGACGTCTTTACCTAGGCTAACAGGCCTACGTAAAGACGTCTTTATGTTTTATGAAACATAACCCTGTTCTGTTCTATACCAGCTAGGGTTAAAAAACTGACAAGAAAATTTGAATATTACCGAAGCAAATCATTTAGGATTTTTTAAAGCCACTGTGCATGTAATATGGAATAAATATGTACAGTAGTCCCCCCTCTAATAAAGGCACCCCTTCTGCCAACAAATCTTGTTCATATCAGAGAGGTGTCCTTTGGTCAGAGGGAGCACCACATGCATTCACAGTACTGGATGCCAAAAGTTTGAATGTGTCCTTTATAGAGGGGTGTCCTTTCTAGAGAGTGTACTTTAAGAGAGGAACCACTGTACAGCATCCATTGTATTTGTAGGAGTGGGTGTGGAGGAGGAGGATGAGGAGGAGGAAGATGATAAGACCAAGGTGGAGGATCCCAGCCTTGCCCCGTGTAACGACCCCGAGCCCTCCCATCCCGCCCCGCCCCCGGAACCCCTCCCCATGCTGCCAGACGAGGGCGCCCCAGTCGCCGAGCCCGACGATGACGCGCTGTACGAAATCGTGGTATGTAGATTCACTGTGACATTAGTAGTGGTTCTAGGCCTCGGTTCCCGATTAAACAAATGAGACGATAAATAGCTGTACATGTGTGTGACAGGCGGTCGGTCTTATAAAACAGACTCAAGTATCTTTCAGGTCAAAATGTTTTGATAGAATTTGGTGATTGTTAATATAAAGAAACATGATGTTGAATGTAATGTAAATCTTGTGACATTTCAATTTCTTTATTTCTTGGTTACTTATGAAGTGGTCTTAATACACAAGTGGTCTTTAGAAAAGGTGTAGTTTGGAATATGAAGATGCTTCTACTACTGTCTCTGGCACTGTTACCACTCCTGCTACTGATCCTGCTGCTACCACCACTACATGTACATCTACTACTACTACTACAGTAACTACTACTGCTACTACTACTACTATAAACTACTACTACTACTGATATCACTACTACTAACTACTACAACTACTACTACTACTATTACATAACTACTACTACTGATATTACTACTACTACTACTACTACTACCACTAGTACTACTACTAAAACTACTAACTGCTACTAGAAAAACTAATAACATCACTATGACTATCACCCCAGGAGCCCCCTGAGCCGATGGTATTGGACGCCCAGGAAGATGGTGTGTTACCCCCATCATCCCAACCCAGTGCCCTGGCGGCTCTGCTTGCGGGAGGGGCCGGAAACTTCCCCGATATGCTGGATATCCCCCCTGATGCTGACGATGAAACCATGGTAGAACTGGCTATCGCTCTCAGCCTGCAAGACCAGGTGTTTGTTTACCCACGTTTCTACTCACTAGATGGCAGCACTCGTGCCATCTCCCCCTCTAGTGCACGTTTTGCGCACTCGTATCAAGTTCTTGTTAAAGAGACAAAATTCCTTTTCGGGACTGAATTTAGTAAATTTGTTACCTATATAAATTTGTCATTCACATATTACAGTTATCGAGTTGTTTGTTTCACATGCTTCATTAGATATTTTCGATCAACAAATCTTTGAATACCTCCTCCCCCCCCCCCTCCCGCCAAAAAAAAAAAAGTCTGATGAAATGCGCTTTGACTCAATGAGTAGAAAATTCAAAACAAGTTACAAAAAACTTCCTTGTATGTTTGTAGGAATTTCATTTGTGAGTCGAGCTTTCTGAGAAACATCCAGTCGCTCCTTTTAAGTAACATTAGAATCATTTTCCTAGGCTTTGTTCTTTGAGTTGAGTTGAGCTGCCTCAGCATAAATAGACCGACTGGAGACGTCGTGCCTTCATGGTCTTGTTCTGTTTCCCCCATGAAGTTGACTCCACACAGTTCATTCTGCATGATGCGTGGTCATTAACCCTTTCCTTGCCTGCTAAGCATGGTTGAGCATTAACCTTTAATTGTCAGTTTATGATGCCCTTGGTTGAACTTGAAATATTATATGTTTGGATCCCTGCATCACTTGTTCCAAAGTCATTTACATGTGTAATTATCTACTTCTTGTTAACCCTTAAGTGTAGCATATATCACCTGTTCTTTGTGGTGTCATATGTTGAATTTAGCTGTGTCGATGCCACATGTGGCCCCTTGATACTGAGTGCGTATGTATTACACGGAATATCAAAAATTAACTTTGCGAGATTGAATTCTTGTTATTAATAGTAGGAATAGGCATACACAGTGTGTGTTTGTGCATGTAGTTCAGATTAGGAATGAGTGTTAAGACATTTTTGCTACTAACAAATTTAGCTTAGTGTACTGTGTGTACCTTGGAAATACAAGTTTATCTGTTTTGTGTCAAAGGAGAAAATCAGTTGTCTATAAACAGTACTTTTAAAAGGAACTTGAGTGAGTAACTCGTAAAATAGAAGAATATCTCAGAGTTGCTTCTTGAGATATAAACCAAAGAAAATGACTTTATGCCGTGCTTGATGAAAATGTTGTACCGGTAATGCTATAGCATAGGGTAAGAATTTTAAGTTTAAAGTTTATACCAATTGTAGAGCGCTCATTTAGCCGCTGTGACCATAATTGTACATGACTGTGTAACAGGATAATTTTCGAATGAAGACATAACATACCACACTGTAGGTGTATCCTGTAATTCAGTGACAGTCCACTGTACTAACTCTGTTAAACTTTGTTCTCTCTCCCCACATTGCTCCCCAAGCCGGGTGAGTCGTCAGGTCAGGGTCTGTCCTTACAAGGGTTCAGCCTAGGCTCACAGTCTCAGGGAGGGTCCCTAGAGGCCGGCCAACTGTCTGATACCACAGCCTCTGCCCCCGGTAGTGACGACGAAGTCGGCAGTACGGCCGCTACCGACGGTTCCACACTACGGACGTCCTCCGCGGAGCATGCGGGCAGTGCCGGGAGCGAGAGTGGAGGGAGTAATGTTGATTCTGTATCAGGTCAGTCTCAGTGGTGTACAGGGCCATTTGTTGGAAAAAATAGACATTTAGCCTGGAAATACACTTAAATCCGGTATTCACCCTGACAATCATTGTCTTTTGCATGCATAAGATCAGTTCTGGGCTTAATAATTTTCTGAAAGCATCATCTGGATTGGGGCAGAGTTCAAAGACGTTATTAAAAGTCGTATTAAAAGTTTATCTTAAGTGAGATTCTAATAGCTGAGCAGTGCATGGTCAAGTAACTGTAGCAGTACTGTGCATTGTATCAGACTGCTGGCTGTGGCTATGGTTTCTCAAAGAGTCTTAAATATAATAATAACATTTCCTTGTACTTAAGTGATATCAGCTTTCTTTGACAGCAGCTTAAGATTGGTTTTGAGATCAGAAAGTTTTAGAGGTGCATCAGGTTTGACTGAACTTAAGCGCCCACCTTGAAGTTTGCTCAACTTAACAATGACTATATCGTTGACTATGATCAAAGGTTTGTAAATCTGTGTGACTGGTTATTAATAATAATAAGTTCCTGATTCTATCATCTCATGAATACCTCCCCCAGTGAGTGGCCGCAGCAGTGCATACGGCGACACTGTCACAGAGCTACTGCCATCTGGTGGCAGCCGTGGAGAAGTCAGTGGTGCTGGACTGCCACCAGAGGGCGACAGTGAGGATCCGGAACCCTCGGAGCAGGACATGGACACCAACCAACGTCTGCACAGTCTCCGGATCCAGCTGCTGGACAGGCTTGTACAGTATATACCGGAGATCCGGGAAGTCGGCGGGGTCAGAGCTATACCGTTCATGCAGGTACATGTGTACTTATCTAGTACTTAATAATTTAAGTTTACAGTCTAGGAACTGAACCTTTCTTGCAAGTAAGCGTGGTCCCGCTATTTTAAGACCACCCATGGAACCATAAAAATATGGTCTTATATTGCAGCTGGTCTTAAAATAAAGGTTCGATAGTACACAGAACTGCACTTTGGGAGCACTTAGGTTGGCTTATAATCAAGGTGGTCATAAAATAAAGTGTACTGTTGTAAAATAGAGGGACCACTGTCTAGTCATGCATATACTCCTCCATTCCTGTACTACTGATCTGACTGTACCTGCTTGTCCTGTTGAGTCTGTTTAACTAAATCTTTCAAGTCATAGATATTTACTCCTGATGCAGTGCATGTGTGCTGAATGATATCCTTCACACAGGACAGTAATAATATGTTTCTGATGTTGAACTTCAACCTTTGACACTGTTGATAGGTGATCCTGATGTTGAGGTGCTCCTAATGTTGACCTCTGACCTTTGCTGCTTTGTTGCTAGGTGATCCTGATGTTGACCTCTGACCTTTGTTGCTCTGTTGCTAGGTGATCCTGATGTTGACCTCTGACCTTTGTTACTTTGTTGCTACATGTAGGTGATCCTGATGTTGACCTCTGACCTTTGTTACTTTGTTACTAGGTGATCCTGATGTTGACCTCTGACCTTTGTTACTTTATTCCTAGGTGATCCTGATGTTGACCTCTGACCTTTGTTACTTTGTTACTAGGTGATCCTGATGTTGACATCTGACCTTTGTTACTCTGTTACTAGGTGATCCTGATGTTGACCTCTGACCTGGATAGTGAAGAAGAACGTGACAAGTCCGTTCTGGATGCATTGCTGATGTCACTGACAGCAGAACTGGAGATGTCGACAATCGACGTGTCGGATCGTCACTGCCGTACACTGAACCACGAGGTCCAACTTGTCATCATGCGACTGCTCAGTGTGCTCATGTCACGGACCAAAGCTGGGACGAAATCTTCATCTGAGGTAACTTTTACTGTGATTAATATAGATCACTAAGTAAACTAGGTACTAGCCTATTAAGCATTCTCTAAATGTATACTGTGTGCTCATGAAATGTATACGGCATCCCTATCCCCATGCACTGTCCAGAATCCTGACTCCGTATTATTCTGATCCAGGTCTCGTCCTCCTTCCTGAGCCTGTCTACGGGAACTGCCATGATCCAGACAGGCTCTCTGGAGTACTGTCTCCGGATACTCCAGTCACTGCTGGAGTTCTGGAAGAAAACGCCTCCAGAAGAGGTTGGTGACCACAGATCCTGAATGAGTAATATGATCCTAATAATAAGTACTGAAGAAATTGGGAAACCTTAATATTCGTAGTCATTATTATTGACATTATAAGAAATCATAAAAAAGCATTGTTACTCCCTGGAAGTTATAAACTGGTAGCTGTATTTACAAAATATAATATTTAAAATGATTTACTACAACTACTATTACAATTACTGCAACTACTACTACTACTGTTGCTACTACTACTACTACTACTACTACTCCTACTGCTGCTACTACTACTACTACTACCTGTAGGGTATTACTTATTACTGCTGCAGTGACGAGAACCCTATTACCTGTGTGTGACATGTATTGTACATGTGTTCCCAGGAGGGTAGCCTGCTGTCAGGTCAGCTGCTGAAGGGTCACACGACGGCCGTCCCCCCAGACATGTCCCCGTTCTTCCTGCGTCAGTATGTGAAGAGCCACGCCAGCGACGTGTTTGAGGACTACCCACGCCTGCTCACGGAAATGGTCCTTAGGCTGCCATACCAGGTAATACAGTAGATAGAACTTGCTATACAGACTACCTGTGTATAAAGACCGCCTGCTTATAATGACCACATTTTACAGGTCCTCAGGGGTATACTGCCCAAGGCATGTTATTGAACCTGCATGTAAAGACCACCTCTGTGTATAAGGACCGCACTGTGTTGGTCCCTTGGGTTGTCTTTATATATACAAGTTTCACTCTAATATATTTGTTCTGGATTAAGATTTATACGGAAAACTAGGCCCTGAGAGTCTTGAGTTGGTAGATCAACTCCCATGTGTGTTTTGGGGGAGGGAGAAGACGGGTTGGAGTGGGCGGGTTTGATAGGATAGCGTGGGATTTCACCAGTAATCAAACAATTTGTACTATATTGTGTATATGTACATAGTAGTCTTAGATGTGTACAATACTAAATAATATGTTATCAGTAATGATAAAACAGTTAAATACTTGGTGTTAAATTTCGTTAGGTGTTAGTAAATGCATGTACCTTGCCATATATGTTAAATTCTTTCTCCTCTCAGATCAAGAAGATCGCCAGCAGCGCCCCCAACCTGAGCAATCCGACCTTCGAGCAGACGTGGCTTCATGTTCTCTCAGAGGTACTCAAACAATGCTTATCATATTATATCTGTGACTCTGTGACTTACACCTCCCAGAGAGTGATAGTACTTAGTCTGGTACATTGCACATGTTAGATCTTGGGTAATACTTATAAATAGTGACAATGAACAAACGTGGCTACACATTCTGGCAAGAAGTAAACAAACCGCTAACCTACAGATCAAATCATTTGTATCGACTGAAGCATTTGTGAATGTACTTCACACCTACTTAAGTACCAGTCCTAATCATGTTTTTCTGACCTTAGTTGATCACTATATAGATAACGCAGCTTCAGGAGAAACTGTCAAACACTGTAAAAAACTATTGTATACATGTGTTGTATACGTATTGTATACGTCTGTAACAAAGACAGTACATTGGAGATAGATACAGTAGTCTCTCTCTAATAAGGGCACCCCTTCCATCAAACAATTCCCTTCTTATTAGAGAGGTGTCCTTTGGTGAGAGGGAGCATGAAACACATTAATAGTAATTGCTGCCAAGAATCTGTGTCCTTTCTAGAGGGGTGTCCTCTCTAGAGAGTGTCCTTTAAGAGAGGGACCACTGTATTGAAATGTAAAATGAAAGTTTGATAAGAAATATCCATACCCTGTACCCAGTCTGACAGTCCAGTGACGTCTCTGTTACAGTACCTGATGACCCAGCAGGCACCGTTTGTACGCAGACAAGTCCGAAAGGTAAGAACCACAGGCTAGGTTCCTTAAAAAAAGTTTAAGTTTTTACTTCAAAGCCAACCTTAAGCTCACAAAATCATGATGTATTAAATGTTATATGTATTAAGATTTTAGTTTGTGAGATGTGATTGACAGCAGATTGCAGAGCTACACATATAACTACTGTAAACTTCATTAATGTTTGAGAGGGATTTGGCGAAATTCGCGACCATCTTCAAATCGCAAAAATAAAAACCCCAAACATAATTCATGTACCTAGATAATTAACAAGAACTGAGCTAACTGCAAATATTAATCCCCACGAACATGGTTTTGTCTCAAAAACACAAACATTAATGAATTTACAACAGTATAAAATACAGATCTGTGTTTGGATTTCAGCTGCTGCTATATATCTGTGGGTCAAAGGAGAAATATCGCCAGCTGCGCGATCTCCATGCCCTGAATGCCCACATGAAGGATATCCGGACTCTGTGTGAGAAAGCCGGGTATGAGCCCGATACAGAACCGACCAATAACAACCTGTCACTGCTCATGCCGTACGATACGCTCCTCACGCTGGTAAGTGGCTGTACTGGGCAGGTTGCTGAAGTTTTATCTTAAGACGATAGGGATGAAAGTCAATCAGATAATACATACAGCTACAGTTTGGGCCAAGACACAGTCGAGGTCAAAACACATTTGAGGCCAAACCATGGTCAAGGCCAAACCATGGTCAAAGCCAAACCACGGTCCAGGCCAAACCATGGTCCAGGCCAAACCATGGTCAAGGCCAAACCATGGTCCAGGCCAAACCATGGTCATGGCCAAACCATGGTCCAGGCCAAACCATGGTCCAGGCCAAACCATGGTCAAGGCCAAACCATGGTCCAGGTCAAACCATGGTCCAGGTCAAACCATGGTCAAGGCCAAACCATGGTCAAGGTCAAACCATGGTCCAGGCCAAACCATGGTCCAGGCCAAACCATGGTCCAGGCCAAACCATGGTCATGGCCAAACCATGGTCAAGGCCAAACCATGGTCATGGCCAAACCATGGTCAAGGCCAAACCATGGTTGAATACATATTATACAATGGTGCCCCTTTGAGTTGTTATTACATCTCACTGTAAAATGATATTGCTTTCTTTTTGATGATCATATTAGATAGAACGTCTGCCATACTGTTAAGGGTGTTAGAGTAACACTGGTGTCACATCCAATCACAGCTGACACTATTCTGCTTTCTGTGTAGATGGAACACCTGAAGGCGTGCTCTGAGGTGGCTACAACCAGGACTGTGAACTGGCAGCTGTTCTGTCAGAAAGAACAGGGTAAGTACAGTCAAACCTGCTCTAAACACCACCTAATGTAAGTATGGCACATTGACTCTGCTGCTACATGTAGGACTTCACACATACAGTATTCACTCTCTTAGTGGGTTGAAGGTGGCCACTCTACCTAATGTGGCCAGATAGCTTTGTTGCCGCTACATGTACTGTAATACTCATTTAGTTCTACAAAATGTCTTGTGTAGCAATTTATAGAGCGTTGTTCTCATGTAGTCCTCCCTTTGGCCAAAGACCATGCCTCTCTAATATTGCAACAGTTGAGTATGGCTCCCCTATCAGTCAGCCCTGCTCGGCTTAGCTTTTTTGCTGCATGACTGCATTCTGAGAAATCTCCTCAAACAGTCCGCGAACTGCTTCCATTGCTGGCTACCTCGGTGATATTAAATGGTTAGCCGGAACACCTGGCTCGCCTGCAGCTATTTACCATTTTCTGATGGACGCGGCACCGTGCAATCATGTCGTGTCCAGTCAGAAGGTGTGAAAAACGAGTCTAAAGGCTTGCAGGAGACAGGTCTTCCGGCTAATTAAATGGTTAGAAGTGTATCGGTCTCCCATGTTGTATCATGATGATAAGTTAGAATCCCAGCCATTATACCACATTTTGATCTGTTAAACCATTTTATGTTCCATCAGTGTATCTGTTATGTTATGTGCCGTCTTCAGACACCCTGGCGTTCCTGGTCCACGCCAGCACACTGCTAGAGGAGGGAGTCTCCACCGTGTTCCTCCAGCTGCTACAGTGCGCTCTGTGTGGGCCCAAGGCCCTGCCCCACCCTGCCTCCCCCTCCAAACACTCACGCCGCGACAAAGACAAGGACAAGGAGAAAGACAAAGAGAAAGAGAAGGAGAAAGAGAAGGAGAAAGAGAAAGAAGACAAAGGTAGAGAATTCAGTCGTATCTTCTGTCTTATCACTATGCCAGTTTCTTTCTACTAGTTAGTATAATGTACTATGGAACCTGACTTAGCAACCACCTCAAAATTAAAACCACCTCGGAATAAAAACCACTTCCCAGCAGTACCAAAACTGGATTTTCAATGTTTAGTAGTCTAAGAAATAAGACCACCTTACAATTAAGACCAGCGTGTAACTGTCCGGGTGGTCTTTATTCTGAGGCTCAACTGTATGTATCTGACAACATGGCCAAGGATGCCTGCATAAAGCATACAATCAGGTGCTAATGTAGTAGCCAGCACACACTCTCCTATCCATAGAACAGGAGGTTTTGAGCTTATGTTTAAAGTTTTGTGTGTTTGTGAACCTTTTTTTCCACCCAAGGGCTTGTATTGGCTTTTAATATTGAGAGACTCAGTATATAGTGAAGAGGGGTGTTTAGAGTATATCCCTCCCTGGTAGTCTATCGTTGACTAAGGATGTAGCTAAATGTTTTAAAGTTTATCTAGGTGATGATGACACAGGCAAACATGACGAGGGGCTGTCTATGGCCCTGGTGCAGCAGCTCAGTCAGACTGTGGACAAGACACTCTTCATCAACTTTGTTCGCTGTTTCCTCCTCGAGTCCAACTCGACCGCCGTGCGCTGGCAGGCCCACTCTCTGGTTCTGCATATCTACAGGTACAATGGGGATGTTACGTCATGCCATGTAACATTTGTATAATTTGTAGCTTTAGTAACTTTGCAATGCAGTGGTGGGGACCGTTTTAACCTGTAATTATGATAATTGGGCATTTTAGGGATGGTATTCTAGCTGTGCTGCATTCTCTTGCTAGAAAATGCTAAAAATGATGGCTTGAAGTGAGCATAGTTATAATCAACTTATTTTGACTAAAACGTATGTGAGAGGAGTTGTTTAACTGCATCAGAAGGCATTTATGGCTGTGAAAGTTTCCTAATGTGACACTCTAGCAACAAAACTGGAAACTTCACCATTTCGACGTTGTATCCTTTCATATTTTGAGTCAATATTACTTTAGTATGTAATCCTGAAGGGTTATTGCACAAGTTCATGAATTGATTGTGGTATGGCCGAATCACCGATGTAGGCTCGACCTTGCGAGGGTATTATATACCTCATCCCACAGAGATGTATGGGATAATTTTAAGTGTTATATTGGGACGGATAAGGCCGAAAATGGCCTGATTATTTACGTAACCATACCTATACATGCTATAGCTATAGCAACGGATCACGAGCCTTGTTCGTACTCACCTATCATTGGATAACAACTATTTAACAGGTCATCATGTGGGGGGGGGGGGCGCAACCGTGCCGTTCACAAATTAACTGCACCGTTTACCTCTAATGGTAAAGTATACTAGGGGAAATAATTCAGGTATGAAATCCTGTTGTTAATCTGTTTAATCTCGACTGTTAATCCTCTGTGTAGGAGCTCCCCTCCCAGAAACCAGGAGTCTGTACTGGACCAGATGTGGGGACTGTGGGTAGATCTACCCAGCTACGGGCGGAAGGCCGCACAGTTTGTCGACCTGCTGGGATACTTCGCCATCAAAACACCACACAGCTCTGAGAAAAAGGTACGCGCACACCAGGTCATGTTAAGTGATCTAAGCGGTAGCGGAGGGTGTGAGTAAAGTGAATATTAAGGAGGTTTGACACACTTTTAAAAATATTTAAGAAATTTCTGAAATAAATTTTTTTGTAAAGGTAATGGTGTGCAAGTTTGAAATATTAAATACAAAAGTGGGGTCACCGTTGTCTAAAAAAAGATATACCCACAGAAATATGGGGTACTTTCAGGAGTTTCTTGTCGAGAATTA
>JAAUYG010273560.1_pt1 | contig 18203 bp, 7 predicted proteins | sample 7278091 | NCBI WGS metagenome assembly JAAUYG01 (sample SAMN14350201, study PRJNA611818) | marine sediment metagenome | isolation source: surface marine sediment (0.6m) | place: French Polynesia: Moorea | collected 2018-08
GACCTGGGGTATGAGCTTCAACACCTCAAAGTGTCACATAATGTCAATAAACAACAGGAGGGTAACATCACTCCACTTGTATTCTATGCTGGGCCACGTCCTGCCCAAGGTAGACAACATCCAATACCTAGGCATTACCATCGCCAGCAACCTTCGCTGGGAGAACCACATAAAGGGAGTAACAGCAAAGGCGAACAGGACGCACACAGGTTCCTTCATCTTAATCTCAGAACATGCCCCCAACAACTACGTCAACTTGCATACTTCAACTTAGTACGATCACGGCTGGAGTATTCGAGCATTGCATGGGACCTGTACCTAGCCACGGACATCACCAAGCTGGAGTCCATCCAACGCAGTGCTGCCCAATTCACCATAAATGACCATAGGCATCATAGAAGTGTGTCAAACATGTTGGAAAGGTTCGGATGGGAACCGCTCCAGGAAGGCAGAGCAGTGGCATGTCTAACGATCATGAAGAAGATCTTATGCGGCAGGATGGCAATAAACTGCGGCGACTACTTAGAAAGGAGCAGCACAAGAACTAGAACTGCCAACAGTGCCAAGTTCAAGCATTATAGGACCAACACTGAAGTGTTTAAAAACTCATACTTCCCCAGAACTGTACCACTTTGGAATGGCACGCCTAACCAGTTTGTGAACACTCTGACAGAAGTGTCTGGGACTCTGGGTGCCCTATAGTACTGGGCATGAGTTGGACTAGCTGAGTGAGGCGCACACCACCACTCAAGGACATTACTTCAATGAAGTTTACCTCGTATCATACTAGAACCAGAACCAGCTCTGTGAGATCACCTCTTGATGTTCCAGTGTTATCTCTAGCTATAAATCCCAAGTCCCACAACCATCTGTACATGTATAAGCATATTCATAAATACACATAAGAATATATAAGATTACATAAACATGATTCATAGTCGTAGCGACAGGGATCACCGAAAACAACATATCACCACATGTACAGGCTAACTACATTCACAACAAATCATTATATTTACACAAATTTAATTTAGAAGCTGTCAATGGCCAAGAAGTTGCAAATCAAGCTCAGGATCATGGGTTAGACTCACGGGTTAGACTCATGTGTGAAACTAAACTTGTCTAGTAAGCTATCAGGGCACCATATGCAACTCAGCTGTAAACATTCATTAGTAATTTATCTAGTAGGGCTCCACATGGGTAAAAAACGAATGCGACACAGCAACTTTAAAAGTTGTAGAATCTGACGTAAGCCTTGATAAAAACTGTAGAAAGTGAGGTCAAAATCTTATAAAAAATTTTAGAATCGACGTTGAAATTTTATAGAAGACGAGGATCGACATGAAGGTCTTATAAAATATAATTATACAATGTAATATAAATACATATATTAAAATATTGTAAAAGGGACGTGACGAAGTAAAATTCTTATAAAAATGACATGGGACGAAGAAAAAAAGCAATAAAAAGTGACGTGTGATACAGCATAAATTATTTGGACCTATGTAGAGCCCTTCTAGTGGTAGACTAGCTGATCGTTGTACTTTATTTTAATACCTCATATGCTAAGTATCAATATTATGTGGTATGCTATCACTTGAGTTAAAGAGGTCTGCCAAACGTAATACTATATAAGTATGTTAAGCTCGTCTGTGCAATAAAAATGCTAATTATTATTATAAGTGCATACCCTTATTAAAATGCCCCATCTCATCTGTTGATTTGGATGGTATTCCAATGATCACTGTTTTTATCACGACTTAAGGCTATAAATGGCTTAAACTAATACCCTGTGCAGGAAAATGCATTTTCTTACAGCTGCCGCAACCAAGCACATATAGTGTGTCTGTAAGTGTGTTCTTTAAGTGTGTCTGTAACTATACAGTTCTGCAATATATATAGTAATTATACACTTGTGCTCACTGCTTAGGATATTCCAAATCGATAAGTTCTTCTAGGAAACCATTCAGCTTGGCCAGGCAGACGTCCATGCCAGACAACATGGCATAATTTTGTATTATATGAGAGTTCTTGAGTTGCCCATCTGTCATATAGCTCAGCAGCAGCTGATGTTATACCCTGATTCAATTTGACTGTTTTTCTGCACCTGCCCTCACATGCTAATATATGTTTATGATTCCTTCACATAAAACATTCGCTAACTGGATCATTACTATATGTGCATATCAATTTAAGTAAAGTCATATTCCAAGCTAAAGTGTAAACTGCATCATTCTCATTGGTAGAGTATTCGCCGGATATTGTTTTAAGCCCTAATTTAATGTACGTGTAGTTGTTGTTTTTTTGTACCCAGGGTCCCGTTGAGCCAGGGTTAAAGAGGTATATATATCTTCCTTATATAAAAAATTAAACAACAGCATACACATTTCTTCCTAGTGTAGCAACTAGCAAGCCTTCATGTTAGTGTAGCAATGATTTTTAATGCCAATCTTAAAACTACATAGCAAAATGTGTCATAAGGGATCAAAATACGGGACAAGTTTTTATAATAAAAGAGTGACATAACAATAAATGAACGTCGTGCTGATATCGCATGTGTAATGTAATCATGATGTATTTTCTATGATTAACTGAAATGTATTATTGTTTCTGTTCTGTCCAAAGACGTCTAAAGTTTCTGAGTGGTTGTATTTTTGTGGAAACATATAGGACAGTCTCCCCACATTTTTGAAATAATATTGCAAATTGGTCTTGCTGTTCAATATAATTGTTTGACGCTTTCAGTCCGCAAAAGGATAGTACTATATCTCAGTAGGTGGGCCCCGGGATGTGGCCCAACTAGGTGCATTATCCAAGTGGTGTTTTCAACCATAACATATCATAGCTGATAACATTCCGCCTCGTACAGTTTTGGTATAACGAAATTGATTCCTGGCCTTTGTATTCACCAGGTGTCGCGACGATCGCCCGCCAGAATATCTATATTCACCAGGTGTCGCAACGGCCACCCGCCAGAATGGGTGAGCGATTGTACCTGCAAAAGCGTTTGCGAAATATTTGTCGTCTTGCTTCCAGGCTGTTACTTGGACCCATGTCTTAAAAAATAACATATGTTAATAAATTGATTCGTTATGTAAAAGAACAGTTAATCAACATGTCCCAGCACTTTTTATCCTGACCCACCACAAAACACGCACAAAATAAATAATTCATGAGATTCCGCTAGCCACCAAAGCCAAGCGCCAGCACAGCCTGTGCAAACGGCATCGAGCGGTGGACGATCTTGCTGCCAGCAGTTGCGGTTGCAAGCGGTAGTGTTAGGAAGCTGCAATATGATGGATGTTCTTCCACATCTCTTTGCACGTCACTTTGTCCTGTCGGATAACATGGTGTAATGCACAGCAAGAATGACTATAATTCCAAGTAATATGGAGCCAGAGGAAGATCACAGACCCAGGTTTCTGGTACTCTCCAAGGTATATATAGAATATACGTCTGCTGCAGAATCACGCGCTACGTGCTGCTATCGCAGGACTGCATGGGGATATGTGGTTAACAGTTAATAGGCGATTTCAAGTGGGATGTGTTTACAGCACCTGCGCCGCAGCACTTGGGCTAACCCCGGCTGCGGCTTGTTGTCTCCACTATTTCGTTTGACAATAATAAATATTTGTAATATATGCATCACATTGAAATAGTATTGCTAATATCATCTGCGTAGTTTCCCGCGCGTATCGCTCATTTTCGCGGGCTTCTATCTGTTCCGCAACTAACTGACGAATGATCGCACTGATGAATAGTACGGTGATGTCACCATCCAGGGTCATGGTATCTGTACCAGTGACATTTAACTTTGATGCATTTGGGCAGTAATTTACAGTTCGCAGGGGTTAGTATTTTCTGGCTTTACAAGAGCACCCACAAGTGAAACTATCTATATTAGAATAGTCAGTATACATGTGTTGCACAATAACTTGATGCTATCTGGTCTTAACAGCACAGGACTTACAAAACATCACAGGATTTCTGATAAAACTTGCTGTCTTGGCTTTCAAATTGCCCTTTTGAGGACAGACAACACCTGGTGTTTGAATGTCGCCAGGTTATGTAATACAAAGTCATCACAATTTGAGGTACTTTTGCAATGGCACTTTTGTGTGGCTTTGAGTGTTTTTCAGAGAATAGGTTTTACATTTTAATGTAAGTTGTTAAATTTTATAGACTTTTAGAATCCTGAATGAGTAAAAACAAATGGTCTAGAGCAAGTGAATAATCAAATTAACATTGTATTAAATAACAGAAAAGTAAATAACCAATTCAGTGCTGATGGAGCTTAAAATATTTTTGAATAAAGAATATTTCAAGTTTATTTGAATACTTAATACATGTATAAGATGTTTTTGTAACTTATTGCACAAGCCACTTGCTCTTGTTATTTGAACTTAATTCTATATTAATATACATTTGTATATGCATAAAGCCCTAATGTAAATTTTCTTTTGTACAGTATGAGAAGGCAAAGCAAATTCTAGTGATAAAACAATTTTTTGCTATAATGATTAATTCAGTCTAGCTTAACTGCTGTGCTAACAACCAGGGCTAACATCTAAGATTTGCACAGAAACAAAACAGTGTAGTAGTGAAAGACCAATATTATTAAATGGCACAATCTCACACATTTTTCAGGTCTCAAGCATTCACGGGCAGCTAAGGAAAAAATTCTATTATCAGTATTTTGTGGAAAAGGACTGTCCCTTGGTCAGTACAGTGGTACATCTCTGACCTGCCTCGATCTGCCACCAGATACCACCCTCCTTAATGTAGCATAAAATCTGTGCTGCTAATACCATGCAGGAATTTAGCTTTCTCTCTTGAAGACCACCTTTTTAATATGGCCACACTTTCTTGTCAAACAGGATGGCCATGCTAGAGGGCTACTGTAGCCAGTGGCCATGGTGGCATGGTGCCTGATCGATGATCCGTCACTGCTCTAGGCTGTGACAAGGCTGCTTGGTATGGCACTGTTGATAAAGGGCATGTCGTATGTATTCACAGGAGAGATAATAGACCTGTGGACCCTTATCAAGCCTAAAGGCAAAGCCGACTTGTTCTTGGTAGATCAGGTATATATGCTTCATGCAAAGGTGAACTTTTGTGTTACTACTGCTATAGGCAGCATAGTGAGAGGGGTGAAAGATTGGTCTGGATATAAAAAACTATTTTGTTCTAATTTGCTATCTAACTGCCATATAAAAGTCATGTAAAATTTCTAACACTGTATGATATGGCGAAGTGTTGAACACAATTACCTGACTTAACAACAAATGTCTGTTAATAGATGACAAAAACACTAAAGCTATATCTCCAATTTATCATGGACATCAGGGCAGATAGTTGGTAAAGCATGTAAGATTTTGAAACTATAATTGTAAGATTTTGAAATACCGGTAATATTTAAGTGTGTAATTTATAGAGAGAGATTGGAAGCCTAGTGTTTAACCATGTCAAATGGACATACCCGGTACTATTATATTAATCATTTGACACCTTGTTGCCAGTTCATTATAGCAGTTCTCTTAAACACTTCAAAACATACATTAAAATGACAGATCAGTTTTATCACTTTCTCCTTTAAAAACTTGGGGTAGCATTTCCTTTCAATGTCCTAGAAATTAAATCATATATAAACCACTGAAATTATTTTTTAAATTGGTTATTTAGGTACCAGTATATTATATTTTACTTGGTGTCATTATATATACTAATTTTCACTGTCATACATTTCATGTACTAGTATCATACTAATACTAGTACTAGTACAGTTAGAATATTTCTGCTTATGTTTAATATTATCTTGCAGATGGAGAGAATTATAAAAGATATGCAGCACTCTGACTCTGGGATACCTGTACGATGCCAAAAAAATTTTCTGACAACTATTCCATGTGCATTTACAGGTAGGTATATATAGCATACATGTCATTCATGTACATGTCCATGCCATCACATCAATTCATAGTTTTCTGTTTATTTTCTGTTTATATTTATATATGATCAAATTGTATATTAGAGGCTGGCCAGTTGAATAAAACTACTAATGTCATTTTAAAGGTTACACACTTTTTTGTGGAAATTTGTAGAAACTAATATGAAAATTTTAATGAACTATGTGAGAGGCACATAAAAAATATGGAAAAAAGACATATGTGTAACATATATGTTGAGCTGAAGTGGCATGTTCATGGCCAAATTCCTGTAAAGAAGAAAAGAAACAACAAAATCAGGGAATTCATGTGAGTTAAGCCATAAAAAATGACATGGGCCAAATAATTTACACAAGTGTTGTTGAGTGCTGGATCTAAGTGGGTTAAGCCATTGCTTGCTTTTTCCTGTGATCTCGGGGTTTCTCAAACTGATGAGGTCAATTTGACTCACTGAAGCAACATTTTGGTCAATATCTATACTTAACCCCAGTAGTATGATCCTTGAAATGCAGGTACCGTAATTGAAGGACATTCAAGCAATGCTAATTTTCAGGATGGACACCCATGTTTGTAGTAGCACTATATAGGATATTAGAGATGTCAAATATTAGAGATGTCCTGACCTGCTCAGTGACCGAATTGGTTTGGGCGGCAGTCATAATGTTACAATATGTCTCATAAATTCAAACTTCATCATGGACCTGGAAGCCAACGTTAGTTTATAGCTGATAAAATCCTTCTGTTTATCATGTTTATGGCCAAGGATGATGTCGATGCCTAGAAATTTGAGTTGTACCAGGAGTATGGTATTGGATGTATAACACAGGGGATGTCATAGCCATTCATAGCATTTGGTTCGTTTGGAGTAAATATACTATCTCATATGTGGAGAGAAAAAAAGGGAAAATATCTACAAAACCAACTCAAACAAAAAGGGAAGGAATTGACAAGTATTAGCATGTGAAACAACATATGGACCTGCCAGACATTGTTCCTTGAAGCCGTCTGGAGTGGTGATTGTATTAGGCAGGTCGGGATGTTTGGTTGCTGTATTGTGACACGGTATGTACATGGCCTTGGGATACAAAAAGGTTACCTTTCCATTCTTACCGCAGGATTGCGTTATATTATAACGAGGGCCTCTCAGCAGTTGTTATTTATAATCGGTATAGCTGTATAATGGATCTTCATCACACATGTGCAATTGCTGTTGCCGATTCCATATTGTTTTTCTCCATGGAGGCCTTTCCTCACCTTGCTTCAGGTCGATCTCTCTATATCTGCCACCTGCCTGTGTGTATGTGTGCAGAGTGCGTGTGCGTAGACGGGTAGATGCCTGAAGGCACCAGTGGCTGCCAGCAGAAAATGCTGAGCTCTGCCGCTGGAACCCTTTTCTCTCTCTCTCTCCCTTTCTTTCTCTCCCCATTCTGTCTCTGTTCGCCAGGTTGCAGTCCTTGGCAGCAGACAGGAGAACCAGGATGAGATGTTTAGCAATGCACCCACTTGCAGCCATCAGCATCTTGAGGTCTGCGTTTAGGCTTGGGCAGAGAATTATCAACTGTTACATGGCTTACAAGATGGCTCTTCTTTTTCAGGTGGTTTTTATCTGATTGGTGCAGGGACGTACAAGCTGTTTATCATTTTTTGCATGAAAAGGAACATGTATCGGCTTCGGAAGAGAGAGGTGAACATAAAACAGCTGTTAGGGCTGATTAACAGAGAGAAAAGTACACACTGGCTATATTAGGTGATCCTCTTTAGCTCTGCTTGACTATATCAGCATGCAGAGGTCATGAAATTTAAATTTGTCCGTTATCTGTCTGTCCATCATCCGTCCGTCACCTATCCATGTTGCAATCATATCTGTACCTATAATTTCTTTCCAATTTAGATTTTGTTTCCCCTGCGCCATTTGCTCGACCTTTTTTTTTGAATTTTTGAAATAAAACACATTTAGGCAGCACTTCATAGATGGGACTAAGAGGCGTAGCTGGGATGAGAACACTGTTGGTTGACAAGGGCTTTATTGTACTAAAGTACATGTTCACATGATGTGTGTGTCCCCTGTCCCAGCAAAGGTGTGCCCAGTGACCAGGTGACGAGGGCACAACATGGTATGAACCTGTACATAAATAAAACCATCATCACACAATATATTTACAGGTTCTAAAACACCTAGGTGGCACATGTATACTACATAGATGATAGCACACTCTACTGGTGAGTTCTACACACTCGAACGAAGTTGGCCTGTTACTAACATATGGTAACTTAAACAGTAGTCAGTTGAGCACACTCTACTATACATACTAAACAATCCAACGAAGTTGGCTGGTTACGCACATGTGCTCTAAATAAACAGTGGCACACTCTACAGGTGTGTTTTACCCAACAGAGTTAGCTGGTTATAACATAGTTACTTGGGTGCACAGACCCCATACATGGTTACTAGAACATTGAAATGACTAAACTGTACAAAACCATGCTTATAAAATTGTACACCCATCTACAATTGTCAAAGTACACAGAAGACTTTAGGTAACACATCGTGACAATGTTAAAAATGGTATGCAGACTGTGCAGGTTTAGGGTATACACACATGACTACTACACCACCACCTACATTGTATATAGGCACAATACATTGCCTGGTATGAAAAGAAAAAGCCTAGAAGGACCTGTGGTTGAAAAAATGGACTAGGAATATGTAAATACTGATAAAGGTCAGTATAAAGCATCCTATGCTTTGGCTGGTCTCTGAGAAATTAACTGAAATCCAGAAAGACTGACTAGGTGTACATATATAGGGGTACCTTTGACCTTGTAGCATACAAGGTCATTTCGGGGTCATTCGGTACACTTGCAATTTTCCCTAAAATATGATTTTCAAAGTGCTGCTTCTTCTACACTATCATTGTTTTACAGCCAGGGGTTTTTTACAGCTGTTCCTTTTGACAGTCTGACTATATAAGTTGCTTCTTGTAATTTTGAAACTTTGAAATTTTTGAACCTTAAAATTAAATTGAAAAAGATTGAAATTTAACATTATAGCCAATGGGAAAGTGAAAAAAATTGCAAATACATGTATCTTGGAAATTGTTAATCTTAGAGGGAAACGGAGTGAAATTTGGGATTCAGGGGTACTTATAGAACATGTATAAGTGCTCCAGTGTGACAGACCACACAAAAATTATTTCTTGGAATTTCAGAACTTTAAAATTTGACCCAAAAATTGAATTTTTTTTTTAATTTAACATAGTGGCCTGACAGGAAAAATATTGCCCATATTGCTAAGGATATAGGATAAGGATATAGCTAATCCTAGAGGGAAAGGGAGTGAAATTGGGACTCATGGGGACTATAGAGTATGGGGACTAGAACATACAAGTGGCCATGGTCATGTTGGGGTTATTCAGTGCACTTGTCACAAAAAGGCCTGTAACTCGCAACACCTGGCTGTAGGGTAAACCGATTGAAGTTTGGGACTCTTGGGCTACATACATTGTTATGAGGTAGCATTTTGGTTCAACCAACTTGCACTTATATAATATAATAGTTGGTATCAAGTAACATCTGTGCAAATTTACAATTGTTTACTTATTGCTGCCGTCAACCATAGCGCCATTAGGTCCTTCGATCTCTTGTTTTAAATTAGTCCAAACAGTGATTCACTGTGACCCACTCACAAATTGTAAATAGGTGGATCTCATTCGTCTAAACCAATCTGAGCGCAGTGTCTGAAAAAATCTTCTTCAAGTCCACTAGTGTCGTTAAGCATGGTTGCCATGGTGATTATTGAAAAAGTCAGTTTCTAGACTTAAGATTTTTTAGTAATTGGTCCCGAACACTTAGGCGCTTATAATGCTGCTGACTCAGATCTGAACATAGTTGAGAGAACCAAATTTGGTTTCTACAGAGAATGTCTCCTTCCGGTTGTGAATAAAACCGGCTATTTTATCATGTTTGTAGCACTATCTTTATGTTCTCTCTGGGCCTGAGATGTCATCGGTGCTAGCTAAACACTAATGGCATGGGTTTGCCTTATACACATTAAATGTTATGTTGATATTGATGCTACTGATATTTGCAATAATAAAGACATATCCTCTAGACATGTCCTATGATATATGACACAGCTAGTGCCCCATATTAATTGTAGTTGCATTGGGACGTGGTTTACTGTATACCAGTGACCATCTGTGCCCTGATCTATATAAAGGCAAGTGACCTTTCTTTTCGCCACAACCCCCAGAGATCAAAAGCAATTCAGGGCACTCCACCCAGGTTTGCATGCCAGGGTGTCGTTGGACACGCGATGTCGAAGCTTTTCGACTGGACACCAGGGTACAAGAAGCTCCCTGGCATGTGTGCTTGCATTGACAAATTTCATGTCACAAACACTTCTGTTTCATGGGGGGTGAAGGAGATATTAATGCATGCAGGCAATGGGGGGAAGACAGGGGTTGGTGTAGGGTGCCAGGAGGCAGTATCCACACGAGTGGATCAGAAACATGTCAATTCCATCTTATTGGGGCATCCACGCACAATTGCCTCCTCAGGGAATGTGGTATTTAATCATGTTATTAGGCACATTAGATGGCTGTGATTTCTGGATAGCTTATTGGCCAAATATCATGCCTGCGTAACGTTATCACCTCATTGGTTTTCTTGCATGTTATTTAATTTACATATCTACTTCACTGATATTACACTACTGAAAAGATTTAAGGGAACAAGTTAGTAATTAATATTGTGTTCATTTAAATCTTTTGAGCAGAACAGTTTCAATAGTAAAGTTGGCAATCATAGACAGTTGTGCAATCCCAGATATTGCCCAAGGATGCATATATTTTATGTTCATATTTGTATATATACCTGGCAAAAAAAACCTATTACCTGGCTGCAATAGAATTTAAATTCTGTGATATTTTGACAGCCACTTTTGGCTATCTAGAAAATATGCAGAATTTGAGGCAGGTATACTAGTAATGCATTAATCTTTTTGTCAAATATCAGCTGCTGAGTCAACCGACATGACGTGCATGTAGCGTTCAGAATTTATATGATCCTTTCCCATTTGGTCCCTTGATGAAGAGATTTACCTTCTTGGTTGGCAGGCCATGAGCTAATCGAACATCTGATATTCAGGTTGGGTTTATTGTCATTGTGCATGTCGGCGAGCTGGACTCGCATGTTCGCCAGAGTTGGCTTCTGCAGCCACGATGGTCTGCTGGCGAAGTATTTATGTGCATATTAACGGAATGGAATTGTTCCTGACTGACCCAGAAAGGGGAGGGGGTCTTGGTGATGATAAGAGAGAATAGGACACTGTGTGAATTGGATGTTCTAGGAGATCGAGATTTGAAGTACAGTGAAACCTGTCTTGAGAGGCCACTGCCATGAGAGACCACCTGTCTTGAAGGCCCACTAATTCCTAGTAGAAGGTCACACATTTAAACCCAATTGAACCTGTCTCCAAAGGTCACCTGCCTTGAGAGACCATATTCTTGTAGCCTATGGGGCAGCCTTTCAAGACAGATTTTATGTTGTATGATTGCAATACTTCATTGTTCTTCAGTATGTTGGTTGTGTATAGCTACCGGATGTATGTTCAATTAAAAGCTGTGATACCAGAGTATAAGCAACATACATAAATGTGGAGGCTGCTATGCAGCAGAAATTTGTGATTTTACCAGGAAGTGTTAGAGACATTACAGCAGTTACTGTCATAAAGTTATTCTTTCTCAAAAGATAAAACACAAGCCAGTTTGTTATACTGAAATATATATATATACTGATAATTTTACCTTAGTGTATATATAGTTGTGTCACATAATGTAACAGGTGGATATAAAATCCATGTGATGTTAGATGTTTCCCCCACATTGTACTGTAGTGCGTGACTAAATAGTACTGCTACCGGTACTTACTGATAAAGTTACTGTGATACAGTTTACGTTGATGACTGTATATCATTAGAACTAAGACCAAAAATACCCAAAGAGCTTCCCAAATATTGGTTGCCATATACAAATTTTCGATTTTCATTAACCGCGGCCGGGTAGTGTAGTGGTTGAGCGTTCGCCTGGCATGCGGGAGGTTGGTGGTTCGATCCCTGGCCACATCAAACAAAAGACGTTAAAATTTGAGTTTCTGCTGCTCTGCTTAGTGCTCAGCACATAAGAGTTAGAGACCTACTGGCTGGCTCAGAGTCAGGATAATGGTCTGGGTTGGGACATCCCTGCCTACCCGTCGCATGGTGTTTCAGTGGGCTAGCACTATAAAAAGACTGGCCGCAGGTCGGACTAGCACAAGACGGGTCCAGTACATACACACCGACACCTACATACATGAACCTGTTCATAGATCAAGCCATTGAGCTTGGTAAACCTTCTTTCAGTCTCTATGAAACTGAAAAATTGTCAAAGCGACTATAAACCCTGTTCACTCACTCACTCACTCCATTTTCATTAACATGGGACAATTAAATATTAGAGTAAATGAGTATCAAATAGCATCCCGTAGGGAAGCATGTCACACACCAGATTCAGATTTGATCACTTCTCAAAATTCATATACGTGTACAGTAAGTACAGTGGTCCCTGTGATTTAAGACCCCTCTATTTAACAATTCCCTGCATTTTAAAACCGGATATCAGTGACATCACTCGTATATTTTCAGTATAAACATCCCTCTATTTTAAGACTACATGTACCTTCAATTTAAGACCATATTTTGCTGCCTGAATGGGCGGTCTTCAATCGCAGGGACCACTGTATACACCTAGGGAGGGTCTCTACCAAAGTTTTTTGTAAAAATTTGTGACACATTTTGACTATTTGGCAATTCTTGATTTGTATGATTTTCAGTGCATGCAATTTTCACATTTTGGACTATGGCGAATTACAAAATGTTAAATGTTATGAAAATACCTGGTCGCATCAGGAGACCGACAAAAATTTGGGTCTCAGGGTTAAAGTCTTCAGTGTATACATGTTCAGGGTACTTTTAGTCTTAGGTCTTCGGGATCTTTCTGAGGCCATCTGATGCATTTGCAATTTTTTTGGCAACCTTGTATCTTGAGAATGGCTGGTTCATGTGTGGTTGTAGAGTAAAACAGACACAAATTTGGGTCTCCAACGAAAGTATGTAGTGTGCAGGGTGTTTTTACTCTTTAAGTGTTCAAGGTCATTCTGAGTTCATTGGTGCATTTGTGATTTTTTCAGTAACCTTGTATCTCAAAAACATCTGGTTGTAGAGTGAGAAGGGCAAAACATTGGTCATAAAAAAAATTATGTAGGGGTGTGTATTTGGCGAATTCATGACAGTTTTGATCCTTAAGTGTTCAAGGTCATTCTGAGGTCATTCAGTGCATTTATAATTTTCAGCAACCTTGTATCTTGAAAATAGCTAGTTGTAGAGTAAAACTGACAAAAATTGGGCAGCAGTAGTATAAGAATATTTAGTGTACATGAGATTTTGACTGAAGTGTACAGGGTCATTGTGGTGTTATTTTGTGCACTTGTTACAAAATCAACCTATAACTCAGAAACCATTGCATATGGTGAAAACTGATAAAAATTTGAGCTTTGTGAGTATGTTTACAACATACATAGGTATGCTTTTGACCCTACACACATCAAAACAACGCTGGGATCACCTGGACTAAGATCAAGCAACTTGGGTACACTATACTGAACATAAGACACATAAAACCTGTGATTGCCTAACCAGGGCCTAAGCAGAACCTCAAGGCCCCTGGGCCTATTCTTCAGTAATTGGGATGATGTGATAGCACCATTGACAAAATGTTGTTCAGTCGGGGTAAGCATGCAGGCCAACGTGGCCGGACTCAAAATACGCCATAGACAATGATGCATGCCGAACCACATGTACATTGGTTAGCATGCAATTAATGACGGGCGTTTTGCACATTTGAAAATGCATTTCATAGGCCAAATAGCACAGATTACGCATCTCGTTTGGCATTTCGTGCATGCTTGCCATGGCAATAATTTATATGTGATAGCAAGGGTGATTATTTATTAATTTGTCTACCCAAGCATGGAAGATGTGTGTTTCAAGCTCAGTATATATGCAGATGTGTACTATACATGCAAAAAGCTTTATTAGAAAAAACGACACCTGCTATGTGTGTCCCTTGTTCAGCATTTCATTCACGTAATGTGCCTACGTCACAGATAGGGATTAGTTAGCCTTCCTGACACTGTCCTTTACGAACATGCATGGAGGGAAAAACGTCTGGTTTGATGAGGGTTTATTAGCTAAGCGCCCTTTTCTGTAGATACATGGGAGTTGCTGCTGCACACAGTGCACAGGCAGTGACCAGTTGATGAACAGCTTTTGTCATCTATACCTTTCTTGAGAGTGGCGCACTACATCCACATGCGAAAGTCGATCGACCGAATACTAGTATACCACCGGGTTTATAATTAATGCTCAGTACTAATAATTCATCCCATTGAATAAAGTGACATACTGGACATATATATGTATGTAACGGCTAAAACTTCCAGCTCAAAAATTTAAGTGATAAAAACATATCATTAAATCAAGATGTATATGCATTCTTGCTTTAGATTGCTTTACATTTGCTGTTGTCCAGAGATTAATCAGAAAAGCAGTGTGCATGGTGTGTGTGGTCACAACTCGGGCCTTGAAATGAATGGCTGAAGCACGCGAGTTTTTTTGCTTGGTCATATGCAATGTAATCTAGTCGTAGGACATGGTTACTGCCCGGAACGTAATTTGTTTTCTCAAGTGACACATTTACAATATTTTTCACAGTTATTAAGTTGGTTATGGCAGCTGGTTGTCTTGATAGATTGTTCTGGGTGTGATACCCAAACCAGACTGAATCCCCCTGGCTTCGTCTTCTTGGTGGAAATGGCAAGGGATATCACTTGAGAGTCGTGAATGGCCTGGTTGCTAAAAAGAAGAAGCTTCTGATCCATATTGGGTACATCCAATCCCAGTTCTGCAATTGATTACTGTATGTTCTGAAGGGAAATGAATGTGGGGACTGCTTTTAGTGTTTTTGTAGGTGCTGAGGTCTTGCTTATTGATCAGTGACTAGGCGCAAGTCCGGCCCCTCTTGTTGGTGTGGAGGGTGACAAATGTATAGGGATTGGGGACTGCTGTCCGAACACTAGGCACCGGACCGGAGGGTGGGCAGCTCTGGGACTTAGACCTTGACAGACTGACCTTCTAACATGGCCGAACCCTACAAAAGGGAATGATGCATGGTAGAAATGATAGAACCTGACCATGGCCTTCCATATTAATTAGGCCATAACTCGCTGCCAGATATACATATGTTATGATGGCCTGGTATTAGAAGGCTGGGAAGTGACCGCAAGGGGGTCTATGACATTACCACCCCATGTGCCAGCCATGCCACATAGATCATACAAACAGTATTTAATATGCCTATATAGGCATGGAGGCTAGCGATTGGCCGATTAGCGAATTGAATTGACTGATGTTTAATGTTGGGAGCCAGGACTCAGTTCATCCTGAAAGTTTCTTCAGGGCACATATATACTGGTGCATGCTGGAATATTAATAGGAATATTCCATTTAGCTGGTATTTCATTGCACTGCTTGTATTTAAAGGCAGTTAACTTTTAGATGTAAAGAAATCTGCTCAGTATTTGTCACGTTTATAGTTGGAATTATTATATTACATTAAAGATCTCCCTATACTTTACCATAGGGGTGATTGTGCTAAATATATAGCTACATGTATATTGAACACCGACCTTCACTATATTATGCCCCCAAATTTTCAGCCAATAGCAGAGGTGCATGTGCTCTTTGTTTACATAATTCTATTGTTTATTTCGGCTTGGTTACAAAGGTCCCTGGTCGTTGCTTACATATACATGTATATGTATACCTTGACGGGGTGAAAAGGAAAAACATTTGGAGTAACAGCGTGTCAAAATGGTCTTTTCCTGTGCAAGATAGGACTTACCAGTAATGTTGCGCAATATATCTATAAAATGAATTAGCAGGTATATGCATGTAATAATAGGGGGAGTACATACATTTTCAGTGCATCGCTATGGGGCCCTGTAGAAATTGCGTAATTGTTGATTGACTATATATCTAGCACGTGAAACTTCTCTACAAGACCAGAGTGCAGCGTGAAAACGGCTGTCCACACTCTCGTAATACATTAATATTTTGGTGATAAGACTTATATTTCCTTTTTTGGTGATTGGTGATTTGGGTCAGATAAATCTGGTGAATTGGCACTGTTGGGGGGTATGTAGTCCCCCTAATAATAACATTATCGCACCTATTCAATAATTTATTTTTGTATGGACCAACAGCTGCATTCCAACTGACAAGTTTGTCAGAATGAACGCAGCTGTTAGTCGATACAAAATAAATCCTTGAACAAGTGCAATAACTCTTAAAAAGATGACACATGCATAAAACACGTTGAATTAGGTTCCTCCACTACAATACTTGTCAATGTCTGTATAGCTGTGAGATTTTTACACGTTTTTGTCTGCGTTTGAACTTTGAAACCATCCATGCCAGTTGAGCTTGAGTTGTAAGTATATTTAGTGACTGGAATCGAGATTACATCACTTTTTGCAGCTCATTTTGTTTCTTTTATCATTGAGAGCATCGACTCTGTATGTGTCATATATATTAGTCTATCATGGCGTGGAAAAACTAGCCATAATCGTAACTTTCACAGTCGGAGGACTTCGGAATATATGCTGCAGCAGCTAGCCGCCTTGTTATGTTCCCAGAGCACAAGGACAGTTGCAATGTACTGCCCGTGGGCCCCAAGCCGTCCCTTAGTCATTAATTAGCCGACCTGCAAATGTTTGCCATCATTTTCCATGTATTAGGCACCTTACCGCAGCCTGGAAAGGTCATCTATCAGGCTGCAACGCTTTTCCAGCTATCTTTGTGAGAAGCTCCCTGGAACCTGGGATTCTCCTACACCAGCTGAGACCATGCTGAGACTGTGACAGTGCTGGTAGAATTATAAGGCAGTGGACCTAGCTGGGACAGTCCCAGAGTCAGACAGAGAGGCGTCTATAGGTCCCCATGAACTGTGAGCACTGACTGTCGTACGTAATCCATCTCTGTTATATCCTACACTGTGACCACACCATGTAGCCTGCGTAAATTAAAACCATTATAGCTTCAAGCGTGTGTACCCCCTCCCCCCTCCCCCCCAGTAATTATCCCTACAATTAGTCCTGAGAGCAGGCACAGGCATAAGCATTATTACACAGGTACCATTACTAATATTACGACCATCAAAATCTAGCTAAAGAAATTGTAGCCCTAAAATTTAAGAACTAAACACAGGGTATTCACAAGCATGGTAAAGGAACCCCTTTAAAATCCCTTGGTTAGGTTGAGTTTTAGAGTTTGATCAAGATTGAGTTATACAGCCAGGATTATAAGTTTTTGGTTCAGTTTGACTGTCAGGAGGCCCTCTTGAAATTCAGTCAGCACAGCTTCGATTGAGTTTGCACTTGAGTTTGTCACACTGACGTCATGGCTACGAAAAACCTTGGCAGCATTGATTTTTCTTCTGGCAAAAGCTGCTCCAATACGTACCTGGTAAGGAATCCATTTAAGGTCCAATTTTGACCCATCAGATGCTTATTGGGTTGGGCCTTTCAGGGAGCGTCCAGTCTCCTGCCGTGCCTTTGCTGACCTGGCATTGGCTGGGCTTGTCACAGCTACTTTACAACTTAGCATCATGTGAAAAAAAAAGAAGGCAATTACACTACGACTTAAAATAGTGCAGTCATAGAACACAAGCCTGAAACAGTTCTGCTTAGTGCAGACAAAGCAGAACTCATGTGATGGCATGGGTGTCCTTCATCCATCGATAAAACCTGTTTTCTCAGAAAGAGTCAAGCATATTATAATGCCAAATTTCGTTGAAAGGTACCTATCCACATACCATATCTCTAAACCATTTTCTTTCATTTTTGAAAATCTTAGATTTTTGATTTATTACGATTTTTTTCATTAACATGGATGAAAATAATTTAAATGATAAAATAATTATGCATGCAAAGTCTTAGGGCTACCAAAGTTGTTAAGAGAATTGTTATGGGCACATGGTTTGCATTTATTATATTTCCCTGTGTGGCCAGTATACAGCATTGATGTGTGCCTAGATCGGTTACCCTCGATTTCCCCAAAATCTGTGTACTTTCGGTGACTTCTAGGTAAAGCCCAGATTGCGA
>JAAUYG010258778.1_pt1 | contig 18200 bp, 6 predicted proteins | sample 7278091 | NCBI WGS metagenome assembly JAAUYG01 (sample SAMN14350201, study PRJNA611818) | marine sediment metagenome | isolation source: surface marine sediment (0.6m) | place: French Polynesia: Moorea | collected 2018-08
GGAAATGCACCGAAAGACCCCAAACTGAACTTGAACACTAACAGTCAAAAGTATTATATATACACAAAATACTTACCCCTGAGGCCCAAATTTTGCTCCATTTCGCTCTACGATTACCCATTTCTGAGATACAACATGTACAAGGTTGCCAAAAATCAGAAATGCACCGAACGACCCCAAACTGAACTTGAACACTTAATAGTCAAAAGTACTCCATATACACTAAATACTTACCCCTGAGGCCCAAATTTTGCTCCGTTTCGCTCTACGATTAGCCGTTTCCGAGATACAACATGTACAAGGTCGGTGAAAGTGGGAAATGCACTGAATGACCCCAAACTGAACTTGAACACTTGACAGTCAAAAGTACCCTGTATATATGAAATACTTACCCCTGAGGCCCAAATTTTGGTCCGTTTCGCTGTACGGCCAGCGGTTTCCAAGATATGGCACATTTTATCATTCCCTATTGACTACCATGTTAAACGGCCAAAAAAAGAACAGAAAAATTTGCCAAAAATCCAAAATTTCAAATTTCACTATTCTTTGAGCAACTTTGGTAGAGACCCTTCCTAGAAGTATGCATGATTTTTGGAAGTGAATGTGATGTGTACTTTCAGACGAGATGTCGTTTGAAATTTTTTCTCCCATATGGTCCCATGTTAACGAAAACGAAAAAAAAAATCGTAAAAAATAAAAAATTTAAAATTTTGAAAAACAAAAAAAATTTCTGGAGATATGGTGTATAGGTACCTGTCCCCAAAATTTGGCATTAATTTATTCAGTGGTATCCGAGAAAACAGTGTCTATGGACGCCGGACGGATGCCAGACGCCCGCGTGACGACAGTAGCTCTGCTACAGCTCTGCTACAGAGACGACAGTAGCTCTGCAGTAGCACAAAGCAGAGCTAAATATGCTTCCACACTGTGCAGCAGCAAAGTTATTTCTGACCACGTATTGTGCCCCTGCATAATGGTGGGTGGGGGAGCCTCTGCCAAGTCACGCTTGGCTGCTCTTGGGGTGCCCCTGAATGGGGCCCTACTTGGGGTGGTCCCCTTATTGACTTTCATCATTAAGGGCCCTTCCAAGGTCCCATCTGGGAGGCCCCTGTTGGAAAGCTCTGACTGGGTTTGGGGTCAATCGCTCCCAAAATGTGCTTGCTTCTAGGGCCTGCAGCCCCACGGCAAAGAATTATGGTTTGATGATGATGATGATGAAGATATCACAGTTTAACGGCACATCAACACCAAAAGGGTTATACAGCGCCAAAACAGGTGATAATGATTGCAATGTCAATTCAAGTCACTACAGTCTAAGAACTGCACTGTGTGAGAGCATTTGCTATCAGGCCAAGTCTGAACAAAATGTCCGACAAGACCTGATACCCAGGGTGCGCCATGGGGAGGCTGCCCTCATGCAATCTATCAGATGAGAATATTGTGGGTTCATCTTCTGGTGGAGACAGTTATGTCTTGCACCCACCATGCTTCCGGCTTTGGTACATCTTCTGATAAACAAAGACAACCTAACCTAGCCAGCCTTATAGTAAGCCTGAACACCAGAACCCCACGCCAAATTTGAACGTACCGAAGAGAATTTCATCTAAATAGTCATGGGAACCATTTCTGCCATTACAATGCGATAAATTCACATAATGTGCTCCACGCATTTAACATTCTTGCAACCATAGTTCATTTCAACCTTTAGCTCGCTTGCGCTTCACCCTTTAGTGTTCAATTACGCTCCACAGTTCAAGTTAACTTTCTCTTGTGCATTATTTATAACTGAGGCCAATAGTCTATGACCAACTGACAGGCTGTAGACAGTTAATACCTTGATGACGCCAGGTGATATCCGGTTTTGGTAATCCGTCAGCCCGACAACTGAACTGAGATTGTCTAAGTCTAGTGTAATCAAATCCAAATTCCTGAAATACAGGTATCGGAGGAGGAGGAGGAATATCCAAGTTTAACGGCACATCAACACCAAAAGGGTCACACAGCGCCAAAACAGGTGTAAACTGCACTATGAATCTAAGCAGGGTCTACTAGAAAAGAATATTATGGTCAAATGAGTGCGAAGTCCAAGGCAAGATGTCAATACAGGTATCGGATTTATGGCGTGACATTACTGCTATACGGATTTATGGCGTGACATTACTGCTATACATCAATAAAATATTAACAGCTGCTGTATACTTATTTATGACAATTTACTTAATATAACTTTATTTTCCAAGCAATCTTTATCAAGGATCATACTGATTTTTTTGCGGGTGCAGTTATTGCAGCAATGGCACAACGGACATTTTCAAACTTGTTTGAACAAGAAATTATCTGCTTCTGATGATGTATTGATTTGCAAAATAAATACGCATTCTTTTAATCACAAAGCTTCGGTAAACGTTAAACTCTCTCAAATGCCATCGTCGTAAACCACAGCTCTCCTTGGCTTGGCATGGGCCGACTACATGGCGAGGCCGGGTCAGAATGAAATGTTAGTGGCTGGTCGGTACCTCATTACAGAGGTTTCTGTAACACGTGGTTCTGTAACATGTTACTGAGACACGGTGACGCTTAAGCCAAATGTGGCTATACCCTCTACATCCTGGCATACACATGGCTTGAAGCGTTCTCACGCAGGTGCATGTCCTTATACTAGTAAATATGGCAAAGACTTGAGAAAGCAAACACGTGTTGGACTGTTCTTGTGTTCAAACGCGGTGCCACAATAGCCAGTGGATTAGGTTTTAAAACAGTCCTTCCTCGTGCCGTGTTTGATGCTCCGGGAAGATTGATAAAAAATAACAAGACCCTTTTTGTCACTAGATCGCCTTTATTCCCCAAACACCTACAACCGTACGACGAACTACACTCAAAACACCAATAAGAGGAGAAAATACCACTTCAAACACTGCTAAGACAATCGGCATATTAACTGGTCTCAAGTAAGATTCAAGAATTGCTTTTAGACTGTATTAAACTATCTAAATTACGCCAGAGACCGGCCGTTGCTAAAGCAAAAAAAAAAAAATGCTTTGATCGAACATTCCTAACACCAGGTACTAAGTACATATATATCAAAAGATGAATTATGTTCGATTACACGATTACTAGAAGCACATTGACACCCGTAGAAGCACTAATATTGGCCATATAGTGAAAAACTCAGCATTTTACTGGAAATTGCGGAAGACTGGGCTCTTCCGCACAGTCCAATTAACTGGGGGTGGGTATATTTATGTTAACTAAGTGCAACAGAGAGCCGTAAAACTGGTTATCGAGACATTGCATTTTGAAGTATAATTCGGGGTGAGATTTCAGTGATACAACCTTCCTACATGTTTATTACTAGTTCCAATTGTGTGCGTAATTTACAAAGACATCTTCAGATGGCACAGTGCAATGTTTCAATCCTTAACTTTAGGAATTCTATGAGATTTAGTAGATCGGCACATATCTTCAAATCACATGCTTTGAAATCATGGAAAGTTGAAGTCGCTCGAGACATTTTAATCCATGCCCTTTTTCTTTGCGCGAATAACCATACAGTTAATACTTACGAAGTAATTATATTTTGGACTTAGGTATATTTTTCTATTATTTCCTCCACTGTCACAGGAAAGTCTACTAGTCCAGTGTACTTGTGAGTGATAAACATCGCTCTTCCGGACACATCACTTTGCGCCAAAGTAAGAAAGGCTTCTGCGACATCAGATACCCTAAGGCGGGGACGAAAATACATAAAAGAAACCGTGCTACGCGTCTAATAAACAGGATATTCATGGCCAGGCATTTTCCCCTAAAATTGAATTAGCGGCGATTTTGAGAATATCTGTATGGATGAGTCGTGTTTTGCACCTATTGGAGACATTTACTACAGCACCCGGTACAGAGCAGAAACGAAAATAATCTTGTAGTCACATGTACAATGCAAATGTAGCTTTCGATTCTTGTGACAAATCAAGAACATATTCGCATTTCAAGCAAGACGCAGCATCATATATTAATATATTGCCGCTTACTATTGTCCATTTTCATTAAAGTAAACACGATATATAAACTAAGCCTCACGGGATAATACTTTTGTGAAATCTTTAACAGACAAACGAGATCAAATTGATTACAGATCATCCTCAAGATTCAAAGAACCCCATCAATGGAATACAACCCATGTTAGGCCCATCAAATTAAGGACGAGTGCAAAACTTAATATATCACCTCCTGTGGAACTGAAACAGAGCTAGGCCATAATAAATAACGTATACTAGTACTTCAAAGTGATTACACGAGTTCAACGATTTGTGTTTGTATGGGCCAACAGCTGCATCCTTTCCGCTGTTGTTCCGTACAAAAATAAATCGTTGGACAAGTGCAATAATACTGTTAGGGTATACTGAATCCTCACTTTTAGCACACGTGAAATTCAATCGTATTTTGCACAAGAAAAATCCCATTTTGACACTGCAATGCTCCCAATATTTTTTCTTTTCGTGCCTGTAGTATTGGGCATATAGCTAAGCAACCGCCAGCGACCTTGGTAACGAACCCGAAATTAACGATAGATACGTAAAGAAAGAGCACATGCGTTATTGAGTGCCACAAAGAAAGATTCAACGTTCAATAAAGAGATTTATGGTGGATTGCTTGTTGTTTATATCCAACAAATTTACGGCAGACCTTTGACTGTGAAGTTGATGATATCACAGGCACGCGAAATTATATACTACCCTATATAAACCTATATACTGTTTTTCCCACCCCCTACTCTCTATATAAAGGGGTGGGAAAAATAGTATAGGCTTATATAGGGTAGAATATAATTTCGCGTGCCTGTGGATGATATTACTGGCCGATATTACTAACTGCTATCACACTATCGAAATGAGTAACTGTGGGAAATAATCATGGTGAGGAACTGAAATAGATGAATAGGTTTCGTAAGTAAAAGTCAGTGACAGCTATATTGAGGTCATGTAGTTTCCAACAAGATTTTTTTTTTGATAAAGAGTACCCTAACAAACCTTAGAAGAGTGGACCCTTCAAGGATGCCTTCAATTTCAGAACATGGAGCCAGGGAGAACGTTTTCAGGCTTGCGAACATGGGTGTATCCACGCCTTCCGGGTTAATGCAATTAACTCTGATACCGTGGGATTCCTGGCTTTTAGTCTGAAATATATAATATATACATTATATATCTGTAGACTGTAATGCACCAAGATGTGGCTCGCAGAAGTCTTAATTAGCAGCGTGCTGTGTTAGCGTGGGTGCTGTTTAAAATGAATGCAACGAAACTCAACGCCACATCTTTGGTCAATGCTGTTACGGTGCTAACAGCACTTGAATAACAAAATTGCACCAGAACATAGTCTAATCAGGAACAGTAGAGAGACTATCTACTATTCCTGGTCTAATAACCACTGTTTTACCAACCACATCGGGAACACTGGAACATACGGAAATGTCTATATTTTAAATTTAAATGCACATTATATAGCTCGGAAATAGTGAAACGTACGGAAAAATAAATGCCCATACATATAGCTGTATAATTTCTATAATTGCTTTTAGCATCATAAAATCATTGGCCAAATATTATGACAGGGCTCTTATAATGAACTGATCGAGTTTTACTCTAAATCTTTGTCACCCCTAGTTCAGCGTACTAACATCTGTTCAAAATATTTAAACTAATATGTCTAATGTCAACAAGGAAAATGAAGTACGCTATATATATTGCTATTTTAAAGTGATGCAGGCCTACTGATGTATTGAATTGCCTATTACAACATCGTGATATACCGTTATATAGTTTTGGTCTACCGAAATAGTGAATTCAAAGCTATTTACCCCAATAGACCGAGTGAATGCTAATACCCCAGCCTTTGCTGCAGAGTAAACCGGCAAGAAATGCTGCGCCTCAAAAGCTAAAGCAAGAAAAAAATGTTACGATAGCAGTTTCGGCACCAGTAACAGCGGGGTTGGAGTGGGGTGGGCTATATGAAAATTTCTGTTAATAAAGTAAAGTTGCAGTTGCTAGTAATGAATACATGGCAAACAATTTCACGTAGAGTGCCTTATAATTGATTAATTACGTTACAGTAAGAAGAGGAACAGAAAGGGGTACAGAAATGTTGGCTCTCTGCTTATTTATCATTAAGAAATGAGCCGCAGCATTTTATTAGATGTGCTCAAAATAGCTGCCAATTTTTCATACTACATTAACCTGAAATGACCTTAGATTTGTACAAGGTTATCCAAGGACAAATGTGACATTCTGAGACTGGTGGGTGGGACTTCTTATTGATGTTCCAGAGTAAACTAAGCCCCAAAATGTGCTTTGTACTGTTATATAAAGTCGCACGATTCTAAAACCTGAGGGGCAACTTAGTAATATTGGTTTATAGTAACATGCATAATGTTTACCTCAAAAAAAACTTCAAAGTCCAAAATTATACTAGACTGGAAATATCCACGCAAGGGTAATAAAAACCATCTCTAAATTTGTCAAGACATTTGGTGGCTCTAATTGCTTAGTATTTTCGTAGAACCCGTCGTTGGAAAGAAAAATTCCATCAAAACACAATACGTCACAAGGTACCAATCTACATTTTAGAGATGTAAAATCCTGTAAAATCGTCCAGGGACGGCTGCGGCCAAGACAGCAGGTAGTTCTGCTGTGCAAGAGAATAAGCGTAGGTAAAAAGATGCCTTGTATGTTTTATTTTACTCTAAATTGTGGAAGTTCTCTTCCAAGATTTAATTTTTACCTGTCATCGATGAGGTGTTAATTATGATACCTCCGGCATCTAAATATCGCATCCCAAGTAAAGTCCCTTGTACGACAGCCTCCTGGAAAACAACCTATAGGGTACCAAAGTGCAATTTGATGCCTGTTTCTAATATTAGAAATTAGTTTTCTAATATTAAAAATATTAAAATATTTTCTAATATTAGACTATACAGTTCAATTTTCTAATATTAAAATTAAATTTCTAATATTGGAACACTATTGTTTTAATATTAGAACATGAATTTCTAACATTACAAAATAATATTAGAAAACATATGTATGAAATTCCACTTTGCTACATGTACCCCATAACATACCTAATAAACACCTGGACCTGAGGGTTTCAATAACTGGGTGGTTAATTAATAACGCTGTGCCAGGTTATGTGTGCAATTTTGATCTTTTTTGACACAAAAACAAACTAGTATATACATTGTATTGGTGGTGGATTCAAACAGATATTTCAAAAAGTGAGTACAACTGGTGTAATAGTTAAACGTACACGTACGAGATTCCACTCATTAGCGGCGATGCTGTATGTTGCCAAATTTACGCATGATTTATCTCCGAATTATAAATCGGGTTCAAATAGTGATTGCATTTAGCAATAGGACGTAATTTCGCGCCACAAAATTGGAACTTTGATATCCGGTTTCATACGGAACCGACACTACCCTTGTTATCATGCTCTCTTTAGTGAACCAAACTTGTTTCGGGGATCTTCAGGACATTTCCCATTCTCGTTTCCAGATTCATATGCGAGCACGCATAAGGCTTTGATTTCATTGGCCACTAGATCCGTTTAACATTATCTTACCTTGAGTTCCTTATATATCAAGGCAACGGAGTACTCCTCAAACATATAACCACCCTTTAACATTGTGTATGTAAAACACTCAGAGAAGTGCCCTAATTTTACTCATTAAAAAGCAGATGAGTAATAAATACTAGATGGCCATTAGATGAATCCAAAACCACTTCGCCATCACAATGACGACAGCGCTACAAGATGGTATGATTGGCTCCGGCTGGCTGTCCGGAACGGCTTCTGATTTGCCAAGAAAAGTTACTCAAAACGACTTTGGCCGCTAGGTAATGAAAGCACAGGCACTTTCAATGTGACTAGTAGCTGTGCTTATAGGACAATGGACATTTCCCATTTCCCTATTACCTCTAATTGTATATATTTAGTAACCTTATCAGCTCTCATCGGTGGACAGTAACATATCGTATGGGATACTATCCGCTACCAACAACACTACCAGTATGAGTATCAGTAGTTTGCTTTTTCAATAATGAGCCGACAAATTACAAGTCATTCCCTCATTATACACCCGACTGAGCAATCCTCTGTCAGGGAGTCCCAGACCAGATTTGATACCTTCTCTGGAACCAGAATGAGATCAGGTTCTAATAGGCCACCTCTTGTTAAAGATGTGTCCGGCAGCCCCTGGAATTTTGCCGTTCAAGGGAGAAATTTCTGAGGTACATTTAGCCTGATGTCTCCCTTGTCAATTTTTTCATCCTCAGTAGGTCGTTATCCCTATTTCCACTCGTTATCCTTGTTTCTACAGTACTCTGCAAATCATAGGTAATAAATTCTCTACATGTAGTAATTAACGAAAAATTTTGTGACCACGGCGGCCTCTGTTGGCCGTATGTGCAAAATTACTACCTAGGGGTAACCTTAATAGTTTTTAAATGAGAAATCAAAATATTACTGGGGTCTGGTGACATTACTTAATATACTTAGCCGACTGATGTAAACGACGGTAAGAAAAAATGTAGTTTCTAATGTACAAAATAATACAACAGTTACTGTGGTATGAATATGCACGAAATATATAAGTAAAATTGATACATTAGATACAAACTTTAAGGTGTGTGAAATACAAATTTACTAAGGAAAACAGCTAGGCAATGAAAATGGGATACGAATTATAAAGGGGGAGGGCGGGATATTTGAGCGAGAAAAAATCGGCCACATGCTTGGGATGTACCCCAGGGACTGCTGCTCCCACCCCCAACCAAGGGATTCATTTATTTCTTTCGAAGGGTCGCAGCGCAGAAATGAAAACAAATTCAATTACAAATGGTAATAATACACGTAGATTTTAAAGCAGCTATATTGCAGAAAATTTACCAAATTAACTCTGAGCGTCTTTTCAGGGTTGTATTCATCCAGCACAGCGGCGTTATTGGCAAGGATGTCCAGTCTGCCGTACAGCGTCTTCGTCTCTTTGAGAACGCCTACATTGGGCATATCAAGAAAAAAATATGTCTGATCCTGTCACATTAAAAATGCCCCAAGATGCAAAAGTGATGTATATCAAAATGCACCAGTACTCAGTGATATTCGCATTAGCCATTGCGGGAAACGAAATCTTTGACTGTGGTTTGCTGTGGTTTACTGTAGTTCACTGTGGCTTGCTGTAGTTTACTATGGTTTACTGTTGTTCACTGTGGTTTGCTATAGTTTAATGTAGTTGACTGGTTGCTTTGATTTACTGTGGTTTACTGTAGTTGACTGTGGTTTGCTTTAGCACCTTTACTGTGGTTTACTGGGGTTTGTTGTAGTTTACTGTAGTTCACTGTGGGCTGCTGTGGTATACTGGGTGGACGAAATATGTTTTATTCTTCACGATACATAAAACGTACGAAGCATCCGATACATAGGTATCATGTATCTTTAATGTTAGACTGATAGGTACATGTATGCGTGTACATATATGTTTTTTTGCTTACTAGTACATTTGTGTACCTTCCACTTGTTCTTTGGAGGAGACATCACTTTTGATAAATGTAACAGCGCCGGCATCGAATTTCTGAGACAGTTCACTTTGTACGCGCTCTCCAGACTCCTCGCTGATGTCTGTGATACAGACCTAAATGTATAAAAATGAATATATATACTACAGTCCGGGTCAGAAACCCGGGGTCAGAAATGCGGAAGTGGTCTTAATTTTAATGTCCAATTTCACATAACCAATAAGGGCAATAAAGGAGACCAATAAAGTTTTACTTTTGTTAAATCCCTGCTCGTTTTTCTCACTACTAGCATATTCATTAGACGTGCTATGCACATCTCTTTAGATAGATACGATGATGATGGCACACCCTCATAGCAGAGAAAATTTAATGTAGACATATACGAACACGCGATGATGGTGGTGGTGGTGGTATCACAGTTTAACGGCACATGAACACCAAAAGGGTCCTACAGTGCCAAAACAGGTGATAATGGTTGCAACGTCAATTCAAGTCGCTACAGTCTAAGTACTGCACTGTGTGAGAGCAATTCGCTATCAGGTCAAGTCTGAACCAAATGTCCGACAAGACCCGATACCCAGGGGCGCCACGTGGAGGCTGCTCTCGTCCCCACCTGGTTAACAATCAAAGCACATCCTCGATGCGGTATCACGGGTGTATATCATGTACAATGTACAGTACTCCTGTATGATAATGTCCGTAGATTGTTAGATGGCATGGCATTTATACACAAAAGGTAACAAGATCCTTGAAAGCAATTTGGCTTTTCTGTGTGGATTGTCTAAATCTTACCTTGGCCCCATGACTGAGCAGGATCTCGGCAAATCCACGTCCCAAACCTCCTGCGCCACCAGTTATGACTGCCACCTTACCCTCCATAGCTTCACTAAGAGATTGGGTCCTGGGAATTGTCTGCCGATAATGCCACGTACACTGGGGCACTCCAATGCATAACGTACCCGTGTGCGGATGGAGGCTCAACGATACCCTCCTGTTCATGACAGTTTGCGAAAAATAGGTCCCGACATATAAGAGCAAAGCACTCAAAGTAAATCAGTCAATTGCTGTGGACACGGTCTGGTAGATATTACTAGGTACATGTATATATTTACTTCAAGGAACATCTGGTTGAATTCATTGTTACATGCTATAGATAACACTGCTGTTGCAATCGAATTAGTTTGTGTTAAACAAGAGACTGAGCTTGATAATTTAAGGGTAAAACAACTATGGAAAAAAAAAAAATTAAATGACCAGACTGAAGCCCCGGAGTCTCTTATTCCCAGCTATTGAGTCTTGTTATAACAGGCAGCAATGGTATTAGACAAGACATATACATACAGTTCCCATGCATGTGGCTATATGTGCAGGTGTATAATGTGTCCATCTGTTAGTGCTTATAAGGATTCATCGACCAAATGTGGGTGCGAATTTTTGTCGATCATAATTCGACCTAAAAGTGCCCCAATATTTTGGCCTGTTTGGTTTGAAAGCAGTCGGGGATGCGACGAGGCATGAAAACGATGTGCTACATGCGGCGTTATCTGTTTGCTACAATAGATGTAGAAAGTGCAGTGGTAACTCCTGTTCCTGTAAAGCGTCAAAGGAAATGTCGAAGGTTTTTTTCTTTCGTACAGGGCACAGCTGCGAAAATGTTCTCGTACATGTACGTCTTATGGAGAATTGTAAATCAGCTATGGACAGTAACCGTTTTTATGTAACAGTTCTAACCGATTTGTCAAAGGCGAATTTGATTGTTTATTGCATAGACTAGTAATAAGTAAACTTTATGCCTTTTGCTTAAATTCAGACAGCTGTACATTTATTGCTAGCTACTTCCAACGGAAAACAGTGTAGAAGTACATGTGGGTGGCCATACAAGTAACTGGCTCTCCTAACGCTTAGGTCCCCCACAGGGATCAATTTTTTGGTCCCATTTTCTTCAACGTATTTTAGAATGACCACCTTGTAAATTAACAGATGGCTGAAACTAAAACTCCGCTTGTTTTGACACGCTTGTAGCCGCGGAATAAACGATTTCAAATGTGCAGGAAAACCTAAAGGAAGCTAGCGATGATATGCTTAAACATGATGCAAGTCAGCGCTATAAAAATTACAACATATAATCTTTATTAAGAGTAGCGATTGTGATGTATGTCGGATTTTCACCCAAAACTATATTATCCGTGCAAAAAAAATGCGTAAAACTCTTAGTTGTGCATATATATAGACATATGCTTAAATTTCCGGAACCATATTTCTTACACTTATACCAAGACAGGGAGAGGTTAGGGTCCATTACCACATCTATCGACATCTTCACATGGAAAAGTAAGTTTATTTAATGAAATCTTTCATGTTATGTCACCACAATTAATGCTCTGTTGTATGACATTTCTGCGGTGTTGAAAACACTAGAAATTTCAAAAAGAAAAAGATCCAGTACACAGCTCTGAAGTATGTATATAATTTTGGTTTTGATGCTCCATATAATGAACTAAGAGAAACGTGAGCCGTTCATGAGACGCCGACACATAATCTGCATAAACCTTGTATCTCGTAAAGGAGCCAAGTTAGGCCCAGTGTTACCATTAACCATAAATAGGAAACCACATATGGGGAGTCCAATTACACCATCACATTTGACTTGAGTGACCTTGAAAGATTAAAGTTTAGCGTACTGAATGAACCTTTATATCTCACAAAGAAGCTAAACTAAGCTATATGCCACTATAAAATATCAATAGGAAACAATATAGAGAGAGTCCAACAGCACAATCAGATGCCACCTTGGGTGACCTTGATAGTGAAAGTCCAGACTATTTAGAAATTGAATGAGAAGGTATCTGTAGGTTACTAGTACACATTTGCCTCTGGTGTATTACTATGATAGTTTACATACCTGGTATATTAGGGCGTTTGTGGGAGGGCGGGGACTTCTTGTTCAGTCTGTTTCGCTCTACGACAAGCCACTTTAAGATAAGTATACAGAATGATTCCCAGATGATCAAGTTCAAAGTTACCCCATATATTATTTGTTACTGCTGTCTCTTGGTCCTAATATTTACCCCCATTTTAATTTACAGCCAGTCGTTATCGAATTATGGGTCATTTTTGGGCAAGTAAAGGGAATAACTCCAAAATGACATTGACCACTGCAAGTCAAAGAACGTTCTCCATTATACGTTACTAATCCACAATCCCACATTTCCACATATCGGCTTTACGACCAACAGTTTTCGACATACGGGTCATTTTGAGACAAAGTCGAAAGTTTAGTCCAATTCGCTGTACGACCAATCATTTCTGACTTTGGTTCATCTAAAGTATCTTCGTAGGCGGCGATAGCCAAAATATAAACTAAGAATATACTTTATTACAACCATGTGGTTAGATTACACAATTCATATATTCGTCCACTTGAGATTCGAAATCTTTTTGTTTTATTGACTTAGCAAAAATGTCTTACCAATAACCAGGTACCCGGCGTCTGCAGCGGTATAGCAAAAGCTTTGCTTTACTATATATTAAAAATATCCTACTGAAAAATATTTCAGGTACTTTTTAACAGTAAAAACTTTTTATGAGTAAAAACAAAAATATTAAATGACAGGCTCCCGTTGCTGGCAATTGTTTAAGCACCATTTGATATACGAAATCTTAAAAGATTAAATATGTTACGATGCGTATTGAATACTCCTGAGTGCTGCACCAGTTCTGTTTGTGAGAGAAATACGGTAGGGTTCAGTGTTAAGGAAAGCGAAAACCAAATTATCAAAATATAAAACTAAAACTAAGCAAAGATATGGTGGATAGCTGGATTTCCACAAAATTTGGCGTTTGTTCACTTAACTGTTTCTGGGTGACGGGCGTCACAGACGCAGACACGCGCAGACAGACGCAGACGCGTCCACGCTACGGCGAAAGCTCTGCTACTACATGTATGGCAAATGTATCTGAGAAGCAGGTGGTCGAAAGTAAACTTAGACAAACGAAAGGTAGCAGGTGGAACAAACCTGTTCTTCTTTATTGAACAGCGTTTTGTACAAGTCAACTTTGTACGCACTGACGTGTAGCTTGTATTTCAGTAAATGTCCAGAAATTATAGTGTAATTTCCGGCTGTAATTTCTAGGTTGTAGAAAAAAATGTTTATTTAATCTATTTTGTACATCGCTTTTACTCACTCAACATGTAAACATATCAGAAAATGGGAATCGGATTGAATAATCCAAGATATAGGTGTGTGATTCATATAGTGTATAAGATAAGTTCCATCTCCCGGCTGATTAAGCATACTGCTCTATGATTTCCTCCAATGTGATAGGCATTTCCAGTAACCCGGTGTACTTCTGGGTGACTAACATTACGTTTCCAGATTCTTCCGACTGAACAAGAGTCAGGAAAGCTTCAGCAACATCAGACACCCTACGTGTAAGTGATGGATAACATATTAATTTTGTCAAGCACAAGCAAAAACATGAAGACACTGAATTATTATTAAGTCTGCGTAAAAGAATGCAATAGGATTAAATAACTGCGATTAAAAGCTGATGTAGCTATGTAAAACAATGAGCACATTTAAAATACACGAGCACAGCAATACCATAATACAATTCTTCTTGAAATTGGAAATTCGTATACATGTACATACCGAAGTGGCACCTTTGCTTTCATGTAGCTTTCCACTTCGGAAGCAGTCATCAGAGAACCTTTGTGTGTATTCGCAAACATTTCGGTGTCAGTAGCCCCGGGACACAGACTACTAGCACGAATGCCGTGGGAGTCCTGGCTCGTCAGCTGGAAAAACATCGAAGGTAGAGAACATGGTGGCCACACTTGTTCTGGAAACTGTGTTAACAGCAAAGTGAATATTGTGTGGACCAGAAGTCATGCCATGCCCACTCCGGTAGGAAGCATGTTTTCCAATAGACACTTAAAGTGTCTCAACGGTAGAATTATTCCACCTCGGTAATTCTACCTTTTACTTAAGCTACACGGCTGTAGTTGTTAGGCTCTATTAGTACTAATGTATAAATCAGCGCTGTCATATTTATTTCTGTAAATGTGTATACATACCCCAATGGATCGTGTAAGGGCCAATACACCTGCTTTCGATGCACAATAAACACGATTGCACGGCTTCGGTTGGATACCTACAAGATTAGGGATATGGAAACCTTAACCATACAGCAATGGCTACAATAATAATACAGGAGAACTCACAGACTTTTGGTTCGATGGAATTGGCCTGTGGGTCTTTTTTTACCTTCGTCAAGGGGAAGGTGGCGACTATTCGCCTTTGGTGTTACAGGAGTCAGCTTATATCATGTGACACCAGATGGATGCTGACAGCTGGATCATGTGACAACTGGGGTTTGTGTATTTATATATTACTATTGCCCATACCGAGCAGTAACGCCGGTGTTTTAAGCTCAAGCCGCTTACTATGATGTTATTGTGGAATTGAGGCCGTGGGATCTCTCTTATGTGATAACAGCCTGTACTTCAGAGTAGCAGCAGTATATTCAGGTAACCGCATTGAGCCCCAAAAGCCTTCTTACCAGATAGTGATGAAGTGTTAATAATAACTCCCCCTCGATCTACGTATTTCAGCCCTAACAAAGTCCCGTGAATCACACCTTCCTGAAATAGGAAGGAACCGATAAATAATGAAACAAAGCCTCAGTGTGCTCCTAAATTATATCGGCTTTAAAGCCCATTCCATGTTTTAAAAAAAATGTACAAATAGTTCGGTATTTAATAAAATATTTCAGCACAAAACCGACCTCTCCGTGCCAAATATGTCAATTTTTCGCTCTTCGGAAAATACGATTTTCAAAATTCTACTACCTTCTACTGCCTCATTTGAGAAAAATGAAAGGGCACTGGATGACCCCAAGTGACAGTGACAATGCAAGGACAAAGATACTCCGTATATGTTCTACCCTACTAGCCTAATATTATAAAGGGTTGCCCCATAAGAGAACAATGTACCACGTTTATCCGTAGAGTATCAACTGGTCTGTATTCATCCATGATGCCGGCATTATTGACTAAAATGTCTAATCTGCCGAAGCGGCGTTTTGTTGCCTTCATAGCGCCTGGAAAATAGCACAGCCATCATTGTTAAGTACAGTCTACTGATCACTCATGGAAGCATACGTATGACGGCAGATATGGGTCAAAACCTCTATTTAACCTACGCGTATGTTATTTTTAACATACACGTACCGGTATGTTAAAAATAACCTACGCGTAGGTTAAATATAACCTAAACTTAGGTTAAAATAACCTACACGTAGGTTAGTTTTAACCTACGCGTAGGTTAAATATAACATACGCGTAGGTTATTTTTAAACCACGCGTAGGTTATTTAAACTACGCGTATGTCATTTTGCATGGCTCAACCAATCGGATTATAGCTTTAAACTACGCGTAGTTTAAGAAATAAACTACGTGTAGCTAAATAGAAGTTTTGACTCATATCTGCCGCCATACATACGCATCTTTTCAATGTGTTGCTATGAGCTATAACCTCGACGCTGTTGTACTAGATAGATTACGTCACCCCCACATCATCCCAGAGATGATTTAATAATCACATAATTACATAATCACACAGCAAACAACATTTCTGCCAGGGAAAAACTGGCGCGTCTTCTTGGAGAAAAAATATACGGTCCGATAGTCTAAATAACAGAAGGCTTAGCGTAAAAATTAACGAATTTTTGTTGAGACGACAACCGGCACCTCCTTCCCCATCACACTCTTTCTGTGAAAAAGTAATCATAACCTAACTAGACAGTCGGTTACCTGCAATGCGAGGAAGTATCCCGTTATTGAGCATCAAAAGATGTGCAGTTATTATCAGAGTTTTATGTTTTAAGTCATTGCAGAGTCCATATGAGTACGTTTCAATACAAAATCAGCTAAACATGCTTAATGCAGTGTTTCCGCCTAGCTCATATCTAATATTTCAGAAGTAATATTTAAATGTGACCTAAGTGATACCTATAACAGCCCTCAGTTTTAAATACAATATAGCAGCTCAAAATCTGTGTAAACGATAATATTCTAATACTGTATCACCCCATGTCAAATCCACTCCCGTGACTGAATTTGCCATACATGATTTCCTATTAGTCTCTGATGGTAATTGGAGAATCTATCTCTAACACGCTGTATAGTATTATTAGTTATAAGTTATAACAAAACAATTAATAGGGGAATTCGTGTGCAGCGTGTGCACACTATGCCAGTCACAATAATGCCAATACATACCAGAGATGACACTTACCTAAAGATAATATTCATGAAATATAACCAGTATTATCGAAGGATTTACATAATTAACGCATGGAATGCACGTTTTCACTAGCGTGTGTGATAACACAAGGAAGTCCTTTTCTAAACATGAAAGTCATCCATGAATATTTCTCACTGCTAGACCAGAATTGGGTGGAGGTTGGGAGCCGGCGGAATAAAAAACAATCAGAAGAAAACACTCCAAAGAAAACAAAATGCAGCCTGTCGTAGGGACGGAATGCCTAATCATTCATCTGTCTGTTCGGTTGATACAGTCGATACCAAATACAAATAATTAAATAACGTTATACTAGCATATGTACACAAACAATTCCAGAAGATAAACTAAGATTATAACAACAAATTATGTGCGCATATTGAATCGACCATTATGACGAATACACTGAGACAAGTAATGTCAATACGCTAAACATAAAATATGTCATTTGCTTTATTTCCTTATTAGAATGAGTTTTAAACGACCATACTGGTGCGCAGGTGCCTTCATTGCCTATCTAAAATATGCCCAAGTCATAACATTTAGTTTACATTTATACAATCTGTCTGACTTAACGATTTTACGAACTATGTTTGTGGATACCTTGAACTTGGTCTTCCAAAATGACGTCACATTTCACAAACATCACAGCATCCTCGGAGAACTCGTGTGATAATTCTTTCTGTGCACGCTTTCCCGACTCTTCGTTAATGTCAGCGAGACATACCTGTGTCAATGGTCGGAAGAGGAGAAATGATCTGATCTGCTGTATAGCAGCGCACACCGTGCTTGCTACTGCCACTACAGCTGAAACTACCGGTGCACCATTTTTTCTAACAATGTTCTATAGACGACGACAAAGGGAAAATCGTATACATAATAATATTAAAACAAAAGGGAACTAGACACGTCAATTAAGTGATTTAACTGTAATTGTAGTCTGACTAACACACACAACAAGAGGTACAGGGATCTTGACATTCTCAGCATCAAATGGACAATAGACGTCTGCCACTCCCTCTACATCCTCCATTGAACTTCTCAGCTTTACTGGTAGAAGTGTGGCTTGCAAACAAGAAGAATGAAAAGACTACATACAAGATCATAACTCTGAGATTGTTGGAATTACCGAGACATGGCTAAACGAATCTTTCAGATTTAATGCTTTTGGTAGTCTATAATGTATTAGACAGGATAGGAAGGAAGGCCGTGGTGGTGGTGGTGGGGGGGGGGGGGTAATTATTGATTAAAAAATAAATTAAAATTTAAACATGTTTAAAACATCCTAAAAAAATTTTTAATTAAAAAAATACAATTTAATTTTAAAAAAAAA
>JAAUYG010022310.1_pt1 | contig 18196 bp, 13 predicted proteins | sample 7278091 | NCBI WGS metagenome assembly JAAUYG01 (sample SAMN14350201, study PRJNA611818) | marine sediment metagenome | isolation source: surface marine sediment (0.6m) | place: French Polynesia: Moorea | collected 2018-08
CTACTACTACTACTACTACTACTACTACTACTACTACTACTACTACTACTACTACTACTACCGCCAAAAACACCACCACCATCACTACAGCTGCTACTACTACAATTACAACAACTACTACACTACTAATTCTACTACTACTACTACTACTACTACTACTACTACTACTACTACTACTACTACTACTACTACTACTACTACTAGTACTACTACTACTACTACTACTACTATCATGACTATACTACTGTCTAAGTACTGAACGATATATATGTATCATGCGTTGTTTAAGCATCCTACGTACATGTATATAACTATATACAGTGAAACCTCACTTTAAGACCACCTAAGAAATAGGGACAACCTGGGAATTAAGGACAGCTACCCCAGTCCCTAGGTCTATTCAGTAAACAGAAATTGACCTGAGAAATAAGGCCATCTCCAAATTAAGGACAGTTTTTCACAGTCCCTTGGGTGTCCCTAATTCCCAGGTTCCACTCATCTGTATACATGTACAGGATGTTAAATTGTGTCTGCACTGATACTCAATATCGGCTAGTATTTGTTGTATCGAAGCTTAGCCAATGTGCATCACTTGTGTTTATATTTATTTTAATAGAGTTAACTTTATTGAGGAGGGGAGTGTTAGCTCCTGGGTTTGATTATTCATATAGCTGTGGTACACGTTTAACCTGTTCACCAGACAGGATATCACCAGAAAGCGCACCCTGCTTTAATTCCAGGATCAATCCCAAAATGGTTGAACGGCATTTTATTGAGAAACGGTCCTGGCATCTTCAGATTTGGAGACGACGAATTCAAACATTATTTCGATGGCATGGCCATCCTGCAGCGTTATACTTTTTGCGATGGGAAAGTCACATACCACAACCGCGTGCTCGACAGCGACACCTATCGGCGAAACACGGCAGCCAATCGGATTGTGGTGGATGAGGCAGGGACAGTGGCAGCGCCAGATCCATGCAAAACTCTATTCTGGAGGTGAGGTGATTATCGGTCTGTTAATTGGGAGTAGGGATGGGATTAATTCCATTTGACCAATTTAGATTCCTTTTTCACGAATTACAATTCCACACTGACAGTTAAATTTCGATCAAGTTCAAATCAATTCCACTTGCATTGTACTTTTGATTAATTACAAACCCAATTCCAATTACTTTTAATCAATTTTCTTTTGTCACGAGCCTTTGAATTTTAAACAGAAATTCAGACCCGAAAGAGGTGAAAGATGACCGGGTGCCTATGTTGACCTTATTTAATCCGACCTACAAACCTAAAAACTTCCGAGATGATGACTTTGGTGCAGTTTTATAAAGTGACCAGGCAACCAGGAACGGGTTCCAATCTTCTGTCCGAAAGATCTGAACCCCGTTTCACCAAAAACCTCTCACTTTATGTGGTGTATAATTCAACGTGACCTCGATAATCAAAATTACCAATATGTAGCATTAAATGTTCTTAATTATCACTTTTATACGTAAGATTGTTTCAGTACTTAATTTTTGATCATTTACAAAGATACATTGTAGGTCAGCAAAATGAAATGACTTGTTTTCAACCCCTGTTCGGCAAATATAATGGCTGGTTAAAGTCTGTGAGGGAGCGCCCGACCATGTAGCTGAAGGACAAAGGTGTTCTGTATAAGACGGAAGTCGAATACGCCACCCATCTGACATCCAATGCCTTGCCTCTCGAAAAAAAAAACACGCCACAATAGGCCAGAACAGATGAAGCTTTGGATTAAAAGGACACCGGCTAGTATATGATTGCGTAATTCAATATTATGATGATAGAAATATAACATCTTTACTTCCCCCTGTATCTTTCTTGCAGATATTTCAGCTATTTTATTGATCCTTTCCTGGGAAGGGACATGAGCGACAACGACTCCATCAATGTTATGAAACTCGGAGATCAGATTTACGCCATGTCAGAAAACGATACCTTGATTCGAGTAGATCCAGAGTCATTGAAGCGTCAGCAGAAGGCAGGTTGTCATGCCTTGAGCTCTTTGAGTATCTATTTAGTATTTTTATTTAGATTTTAAGTCCCTTAGATTTTAAGTCTCTTTGCCTTGAGTGACTCACAAATATTCCTTCCATATATGTATTTATGTCTCCACATCTTCGCGGTTCATTGTATTTCGTTTCATCCCATTACCATTGATCAACCATCTTCGTCATGTCGGTGAATAGCGCATTGTGCAAATGTTTTTTGTTGATATTTGCAAGCGACGTTAAATAATTTTATCTTATCTTATCTCTTATCTTATCTTATTTATCATAGGAGGTAAACTTTACTTTCTGATATATATACCTGCAGTTTATGTACAGGTGTATGTATGAGAAGGCAGCTGAACTATGTATTGATCTGTTATCCTCCCTTTCAAATATGCATTTTCTTTGGTCTGTATCTGAAAGCAAACTTACGGAATACATTAGATCAAATAATGGACTAGAAGAACATAAAAATATAGTAATTATGAAAAACATAAAATCAACGGACCATAACAATATAAAAAATATAGGAACTTATAAAACACACAAAATAAGCGGACTATAAGAACAGAAACAAAATCAATAAAAGGCTTTTTACAGGTCGATGTAAATATACTAACAAATTCATAGACTTGGCACTGCATGCGGAGTGGTCTTTTGTTCTGCGACCGTATTGAGATAACATATGAGGTCCCTGTGCGCAACAATGCAGAATAAAACAAGGGATATTCAATAGCCGTGCTTTGTTCCACCAATCAGGTGAATTGGTCACAGTTCGTGTCTGTACACTACGCCACTGCTCACCCCCTTCGGGATCAAGATGGAACCACGTACAACATTGGGACCAGACTGGGGCTCCAGAGCTACTACTGCGTCATCAGGATCCCTCCCGCCGATCCAGGTCTGAGAAGCCAGATAGTGACATTTCTACAATTATTTTACTAACATAATTATGCTAGGTGGGCAACTACAATAAATATGTAATTCATTTTGGTCTAGAGCTGAAAGCAAACTTATGAAGTACATAAGATGAAATAACGGACCATGGGAACATAAACAATATAGGAACTTAGGAAATGCATAAAGATTCATGGATCAGCAAAATGTAAATGTTCAGTCTAATCCATGAATGTTTGGTACCTACTACCTACCAAACTTTCAAAAATAGAGCTAAATTTAATATGGACCGAATAGGATGAGCTCACCAGCAGCAGAAGATTTTTATAGCAATACTTCTCTCATAATTTCAAGGCAACATGTTTGTATGTTAAACGCAAATTTGCACTTTTGCATGCATATTAACGGAAAAGGTAGGAAGATATCGGGAATAGGAGTAATGTGTCGAAAAGAGGGACCTTATGCATATATACGAGTATTACCTGACCACAGACGGCCCCAGCTTTGCCTTTCTACCATACAAAGCATCCAGAGCATGCAACTGTAATATGGGTTCAGGCACCGTCGTTGCCAGGGGCGTAAATGGCGAAAGAATGGCGAAAGAAGAGAAGCGCGGTAGTCTCGTAATACCAGACACACGGCATATATACGGATTGTATGCAGTATATGACATTTAAGTATTTTTCTTTAACGGAAACGGCCCAGGGGTTCAACCCGCCCCTGCGCCTTCGTCCTCGAAGAAAAAAACACACAATATTTTCGTGATCGTCCGAGATGGGAAAAATAAATAGGGTGAAGACAATTTTCATCATATTGTCTTCAACATATTTATTTTAAAAAAAATAGGGATGCAGTTCTTGAAAATGCTTGTTATAAGTCCATTATTTTTTTAATAAAGTCCTATTATTTAACCGCTCATATTTACTTAAATTAGGGACTTAAAATCGAAACGTAAGACTTTTATCGAGAACTCAAGCTCAGATATCGTTGTTATTATATGGTGATCTTTTTTTTCGAGAACTCAAACTCAGATATCGTTGTTATTATATGGTGATCTTTTTTTCGAGAACTCAAGCTCAGATACCGTTTTTATTATTTATATGGTGGTCTTTTTTGTCTTGATTGTTTTCACCACATCAGATGCTGTGAATCCCGTAGACAAAGCTACTCTCCTGGGGCAGATACCGTGTCAGTGGCCGCGTAGCCCCGGTTATTGTCACAGCTTCGGTATGACCGAGAATTACATTGTTCTCTTGGAACAGCCCGCTTATATAGATTTTATGGCGTGTGCTATGTCGCGCATAAAGGGAAGGACTCTCCGTGATACTATCAAGTTTAGTCCAGAATATCAGGTACATGTATGGATAACCCGTTCATAGACTGTAGTGGAACCTATGCTAATAATGGAACCTATTACTACAAGTGAAGCGTAGTTCTGACAGTTTAACCTAATACTAACAGTGGGATCTGGTGCTAAAAGAGGGGCCTAGTACTAAAAGGAGAGAGAGAGAGAGAGAGAGAGAGAGAGAGAGAGAGAGAGAGAGAGAGAGAGAGAGAGAGAGAGAGGGAGGGAGGGAGAGTGTTACTAAAAGAGTGGAAAATAGTATTAACAGTGGAATTTACTTACTAACAATGGAACCTTGTACTAACAGGTACATATCTAGTGCTAAAGTGGAACCTAGTACCAACGATGGGGCTAATACTAACAGCTAAATCGTTCGATTTCATAGGCTCTCTTCCTATACACGGGCTAAACTGGGCCAAACAGGACGTTGACAATGAGGTGACAGAATAATTCGAACTCGTCACCCATGAAGTGTCTCAGAGAAACATAATATCCCTGCATGTAATGGTCAAATCCTGTCTACGACACTTTCATCTTTCACCTCATTGTCTGTGCACTCGCTGATTGGCACCCAGATTTCCATGTGCAGTAAAAAACGTCTAAACAGACAATTTTATTCGATTCTCGCTCTATGCATACACTTGTACAAGATGGTCGTCTTCTTGCAGGCTAAGTTTCATCTATTAGACAAGACGACTGGTTCGCTGGTATCAACAGAATACACAACCGACCCTCTATTCGTTTTCCATCACATCAACGCATACGAGTCGGGCAGTCACGTAGTGATAGATGTATGTGCACACGGGAATACTGAAGTCGTCTATGCCCTTTCCATAGAGGACGGTTCTGCGTTCACGGGGGAGAGAGCCTCTCTGAAACGCTTTGTTTTACCCATTGACGCTGATAAGGCAACTGGAATCTTAGGCTGTGTGCAGCTTTTAATAATAATCTTTGTGATGCTTCTGTTTATGATAACGCGGGGATGTGATTGATTCCGGCCGCTATTACCCCCCCCCCCTTAATTTATTTATTTATTTATTTATTTATTTATTTATTTATTTATTTATTTATTTATTTATTTATTTACTTATTTATTTATTTATTTATTTATTTATTTATTTATTTATTTATTTATTTATTTATTATTTATTCATTTAAATATTTATTTATTTATCTTCTCTGAAATTATACAATACACTCACTCCCAAAACTTGATTCTCCTAGTGAGGGTTTCTACCAAACTTGAAGAAAGAAATTTGAAATTTTGGATTTTAGCTTCTTGACCTCTCGTTAACATGTGACACTATGGGAGTCAAAGCCCCATTGTTTGAGACAGTACAGGTTCACTCCTCACATTTATTGTATACTCTTGGGGGAGTGCCTCTACTAGGGTAGTTTTGAATGCTTTAATATTGTAGCCAAATCTTCAAAACGGCTGACTGTAGAGTAAAACTGACCAAAATTATGGCCTCGGGGGAAGTATTGACCTTTGACAGTTATGTGTTCAAGGTCATTCTGAAGTCATTCAATGACATGCAGTTCCGCTTTTCGACAACTTTGTACTGACAGTTTTACTTGTCAAACTGTGTATGAAAATATTTGGGACGGTACATTTCCAATTTTCGACAACCTTGAACCTCAAAAAAGGCTAGTCCTGGAGGGAAACTGACTAAAAACTGAGCGTCTGGAGAAAGTACTAGTACATATTATGTACGGGGCACGTTTGAATGTTGCGTGTTCAACTAGTTGTTGCTCTTGACACCCATCTATGATAATGAAATTGTCAATAAATCAATACAATCTAGATCATTCCGAGATCATTCGGTGCACTTCCGATTTTGAACATATTTGCATCTCGAAAACTGCTGGTTTTAGAGTGAAATGAAACAAATTGTTGGCCCTGCAAAAATGCATGTATTATCTATGTGTATGATAGCTTTGAGTGCTAAGTATGCAAGGTCATTCTGAGGTAATTCGGTGTTAGGTGCATTATCGTATTTTTTTTCGATTTTTGACAACTTAATGTATCTCGAAAAGGGTTGCTCGTAGAGCGAAACAGAACTAAATTTGGGTCCCCAGGATAAAGATTTACTGACACCAGGGTAGATTTGACCATTAAATATTCCAAGTCACTTTCTGGTCATTCGGTGCACTTGCGATTTTCGGCGGGATTACATAGTTACCTCAGCTACAAAGTTATTTTGATATCGGCTACACGACTGTTAGATGTAAACCTAAAGTTGTTCCTATTAGGCAAGTCACTAAGCAGAGTGTCAAGATCCCGCTGGGCCTCTCGTTATTGTTTTTTTTATTCATTTTCTTTCTTTTTGTATATTTTATATTTTATTTTCCCCAATAATATCAGCCTTTGCCTAAAAATACTACTCAACGACAAATTACGGTAAATGAATGGGCGATAATGATACAGAGCGGGTGCAGATATGAATACTAAATATACAATGTAACATAGGTGAGCTTTTGCATTAAAACACATAAAGCGGAACAAGAATACCCCCATGTGTTACTGTTGAAATAAGTCATGTATGTACATGTAGTATCTTTGGAATCGTCCGTTATTTATATGGTAAACATTTAAACTCCCGGTGTTTAGCACCTTGATATTTGAAAAGGCCTGGGCCATACCTTATTTCTTCAGCGTATCATGTTTGCAATACATTTGGAAACGTGTCATAAATGCCGGTGCTACAAACGAAATGAAATGAAAATTATTATAATTATTTCCTTTTCTCCGCAGTATTGCAGCGGTAATCTTGTGACGCTGAGCAATACCAGTGCAACTGCTGAATGGACAGGGGGTCAGAACAAAATGGGACTTGTGGCGGAAACGGTGACGAAAGCAGGTTAAAGTGAACTGATGAGTCACTGAGACCACACCAAGCTATAATCAATGGATTCGTCACTTGAGTAACATTAAAAAAATCAGTTTATTCCTTACAAAAAAAAAAAAAACAATATCCAGTTCCCTGTTTCTCCCAAAAATTTCCAAAGAAAATAAGTGCTTGCTTCGGCGCCCTGGAATCGCACAGCTATACACACAGTTTTTATTTAGTATTATAATTAATTGACGTGGAAAAAGAGTAGTTTTGCGTTGCAGTGCAGCTTTTCCCAGTTGAGGAATTTTTAGCACAAGCTGTATGTTCTCTTCTGTGTCCAGACTGATGCCTAGAAGATTTTTAAAATATAGAAATCATCCACCACGGCTAATTTTTAGTTCTGCTTTGTGCTACTGCACGGCAGAGCTTCTGTTGTCACGCAGGTGTCCGTCGTCTGTCGCTGTCGTCGTCGTCCGTCCGTAGATATCACTTTCTCGGAAACCGTCAAGTGAATTGACAACAAATTATGGTGACAGGTACCTATCGACCACATCGCCAGACCATTTTTTGTTTGTTTTTCAAAATTTAGGGGTTTTTTTTTTTACGATTTTTTTTGCGTTTTCGTTAACATGGGACCATATGGGAAGAGCAATTCAAACGACATATCCTCTGAAAGTACACATCAGATTCACTCCCAAAACATCATTCATACGCCTAGGAAGGGTCTCTACCAAAGTTGTTCAAAGAATTGTGAAATTTGAAAATTTTTGATTTTTGTCAATTTTTTTTCCTCTGAAAGAACAAACCAGATTTGCTCCGCAAAGTTCATGTATACTCCTGGGGAGGGTCTCTAGAGCAAATTTGTTAAAAGAATAGTGACATTTGAAATTTTGAATTTTTGGCATTTTTTTTTTTTTTTTTTTGGTTCTTTTTTTGGGGACGTTTAACATGGTAGTGAATGGGGATCTTAAAATGTGCAATATCTTAAAAATAGCTGGCCGTAGAGCAAAACTGAGTGAAATGTGGGACTCAGGGATACTAGTAACACATATATGGGGAATCATTTTGGGGTCGTTCGGTGCATTTGTCTGATAATAGCCTGTATCTCAAAAACGCGGTGATCGTAGAGTAAAAGCGACCCAAATTTGGGACTCGAGAATACTAGTTTCACATAAATGGGGTACATTTGACCTTGTAGAGTTCAAGGGCTTTTTGGGGGGCATTCAGTGCACTTGTCTCAAAGTGGTCTGTATCTTGAAAACGGCTGGTCGTAGAGCGAAACTGATTGAAATGTGGGACTCGAGGATATTAGTAACACGTATGGGGTACATTTGACCTTGTAGGGTTCAAGGTGTCATGGTTGGTCATTCGGTGCACTTGTCCCAACATGGCCTCGATCTCAAAAATTACTTGTCGTAGAGTAAAATGGACTGAAATTTGGGGACTCTAATGTAATGGATATATATATATATATGCATACATACATATATACTAGCAATGCATATATGGGGTATATTTGACCTTGTAGATTCAGGGTCATTTGGGCGTCATTTGGTGCACTTTCCTCAAAATGGCTTCTAGCTGGAAAACCGTAGGATGAAAAGGACTGAAATCGGAGACTCGGGGACACTAGTATAGATATGGGTATACATTTGACCTTGTATTTATTTTATTTTTTTTAGCTACATACATTTCTGCCATGTATCAAATATACAAGTTGTTTTGAAAATATAACAATTATTGCATACCGATAACATGTCAATAAAATTTATGCCGCTCTTACAATAAAAAGAAGAGCTCACATTTTCTACTGGGTGTGCATGGGATATAAAGTTAAGACATACAAAGTACATGCACTTGTATTATTGAGAATTCGTAGAACAGCAGTATTTTAAAACGAATCACGATGATTTTCCTATTGCTTGTTGCAGAACTAGAACTACCCAGAATAAACGAGTCCTATCTGGCACGTCAGTACCGGTACTGCTACGGGGTTTCAAATGCGGAAAAAGCCCCGTCATTGGTAAACTATAACTGTGATATATATACATGTATCCACCAACCAACATTAAATTTATGGTAATGCTGCTAACGAAACCATTTTAAAAAAATGCAGTTCAAAAAATGTCTACATCGACGTATTAGGCATATTCTACTCAAGCTATTCACCCATGGGTTAAGTTCTTATTTCTAACGTTAATCAGCCCTAAAGTATGTTTTAAAAAAATGCAATGCAAAAGTGTCCTCATCTACGTAATAGGCACATTCTAATGAGGCTATTCACCCATGGAGTAAGAAGTTCTTATTTCTTAATCCGCACTAAAGTATGTTTTTGTGCTGAGAATACGTTACAATTCTCAAGTGGCTTTGCTTTACCAATTCTCGGGTGGGTGCATTTCTGATGCTGACATAAATTGTTACATGTTTGGGTTGTATTAGTTCCGATCCTGTCAAGACTCATAGTGCAGTTTACACGCGTTTTGGCACTGTATGACCCTTTTAATGTTGATGTGCCGTTAAAAATTTGATATCACTCACACACTCACTCACCCGATCCTGCCATAAAATTAAAAACTTCATTGTATATCGCTATTTAAATGTCTGCCTATTGTCCCTGTCACAGGACGTGCAGCATATCACGAAAGTGGACATGGTGACCAAGAGTGTGATCACGTGGTCTGCTGCGCCGGATGGTTTTGTGATGGAGCCAGTTTTCCGAGCAGCGCCCGGAGCAAGGACGGAAGATGACGGTGCGTTTATCGCTTAATACACACCTCTCCCATGCAGATTCCAACAAGCGCCGTCTTGGCCTCTTTCCGAAGCTTCTTTTTATACAGTATACTGTGTGTAACCAACCTTCCGCGGCTGTTGCATATGGATTTATCTTGCAGGAAGATATACTGATATTGTCCGCCAAATCTCCATACGGAGGAATGGCGGGCAGAATCTGGCTACTAATGAAATTTAATGATTAGTTATTGTCGCTCAGAAACAAATCGGCGCACCTTCTGTCGAAAGTAGTTCCACAAACCCCTTCCGTAAATTTCGGGTGATTGAGATGGCGCGTGTAATTAGTCTCTGAGAAGGACGATCTTTTAAGTTAGTGTAAACGAAGTATGCTATTTCCATAATACTTAGTAGTTAGTGTGATCACAGTCGCATTTTACCATGTATGCACGTGCTGTTGCCTACCGTTCATTGCACTTATTTTATGTCACGTTAGCGTGTAATAATAATAATAATAATAATAATAATAATAATAATAATAATAATAATAATAATAATAATATGTATGTATGTTAGTAAATAGCACTGCTTGTACTAATTTTGTTATTGCGGTGCCGACGTTAAATGTCCCTTTATTTGTCAATGATCTTATCCTAGGTAACCGAAACCAAACAGACAACAATTTTTCCCTTGTTTATGCAAAAATTAAAAAAAAACAACAAACAAAAAAAAACAAAAAACAGTGAGGTCGGCCTTCGTTTACACGCATACCAACCCAACAGATGGTAACAAGGTGACCAATCGGACTGCTCGTTCGTATATATACATGTATCATGGTAAAGGCCAAGAGCTAATCAGCTGTGAATTCTCCGTTCACCATGGAGTAGTTACGTGTCAACAAAGCTGCCGATACACCTGTTAAATAATCGCATGGATCAGACTTTATGTAGCATTATGGGTGACTATGCCTGAACACCAGGTGTTTTATCATGTATGAAGGCCTAATATGTCCTATTTAAAAAATCTGAAGAGGGGTCTCGTCTCGACTCCCATATATTTCACTACCCATCTGCTACACTAATTACACTAGTTTTTAGTTTTTGTGACATATATGATATGTAAAAATGACTTTTTATGTCCTTATAAAATGGGATTTTAAGCGCTTGTGATTAGACTGGTTATTTATGCTGTTAAAAAGTACAAAAAATTAATGCGACATTTGTTGAAAATTGTTATATAACTATATATGTGAGTATTGTGTTGGCAGTATCATTTAGCTGCTGCTATGTTTCTCTCCAGGTGTTCTGTTGGTCCCTGTTATCTCTGGTAACACTGACGTCAGCTCCTGCCTGGTCGTTCTGGACGCCAGCACGATGACCGAGATCGGCCGGGCCTCACTTCCGGCTGACGTCACAGCTCCTGTCACCTTTCATGGCATCTTCACCGGCGGTGACGGCGATAACACAATCGCCTAAAGACTGTCTTTGTCTATAGATAACTGGGGACGGTTCACAAAACACACCATTACCACCTTCTGTGGTATCTGCACCGGAACTGAATAGTCTACGGTATACGCCTAAAGACTAAAGAATGCCTTTCTCTTTTGGAGAATCGGGGGATTTTGCAAGAAAAGCTTTTGCAATACAAAGTCCTGAAACAAGCTTACGTCAAACTGATGACCTTGGTATCCATTGTTATTTCCAGTCATGATGTTAATGACAACCCAGTGTTATAAAGCCCTTTAAGGTCTGTGCAAAGTTATGTAACAAAGTGTTTTGCTGCCTTATTTCATCATGTTGATGTGCATGCTAAATGATTCAAACGCAGAGCATTTAGGACGACCGCGAGTCGGAATAGCGTTTGCAGTAAACGTATAGTCGAGTCTACTTTATACATAGGAAACAACTGTACATTAAGGACATTTTAAGTGATGTGTGACATTGACAGTTTACACCGACTGCGACGCGGTGACCGAAACTGTAAAATGTGTGGTCTGGACAAGTACCGGTACTTAGTATTTCAGAATCAGTGCCATATATGATCAGTCAATTGCTGCAGTAATTCTCAAGCCTGTAGCATTCATGTATCACTTATTGTTTTGTAAGCATGACTGAGACTTAATAAACTGACCAATTATCTGACCATAGAGACCTAGTCCTGCGGTCAGTAATTCCTAAGCCAAACTATGTGCGTGGCTACGGTGTCTAGCAAAACAAAAACACAAGTCTAGTGCATGTACTATGTTCCCATCGCTCACTGATAAAGGTTTTTTTATTGTTAAGTTGTGACCAGCACAATGACACATCCATAAACGGCATCTGCAACTGTGTAAACAGCACGTCTGGCCAGTGTCTGAGGGAACCCACGTATCGCAAACACGTGCTTCCTTGGCGACTTTCCGCTCCGTTATTTCCGGTCTGTATATTTCCCGCCGGTCACTGGGTCACAGCAGAGTCCCTATGACGGACATCAAAAATTCTCACCAATCTGTACCCCGTTTGTTTGGTCACCAACACCGGACGGCCACTCCAGTCTCTAAACGTACTTCAACCTCCAATTACAGACAAGAATTACCACAATTCACAGCCAATTTAGACGCCGGCTACACCGCGAATCCGAGCCCGGGGATTCCCTAATGAGCAAGCGGCTATATAGCTGGTCCGGTCAGTCAGGGTGGTGCGTATGTAGCAGGGCTGTCGTGGTGTCCATTGCATCGGGCCGTCGCACCCGCTGCTGTTCAGAATTACCGAATGCAATAGCGGCATCAGTGGTGACGCGAGGACGATATCTAGATCCCCAACTCTCTTTGCCTTGCCAGGCTGCTTGCTTATTCGCAGACGAAGCACCGGAAAGCCACAGGCCTGATTTGCTGCGTACGTGTCTTGTGTGTATGGGTGTTTTCTCCGGACTTTTGTAAGGATGTATAAACATTGTGGATGCTAGGGGCGCCGGAACTTCCGGTCAGAGACAACCGATATCACCGACTGAGATTGATGAAGACACTTGAATTGACAGCTAAAGGTAAGACAAAAATTATAATAAAACATTAAAAATAAATGTCCTTTTTTGTAGCGCTGAAATATAATTATGCAACACCACTCCGATCACTTTTTAGGTAAGTCACTTGAAATATAAAATACCTTTAGGTCCAAGTTTACTGCTAAACGTGCCATAAATCTTGTTTATACATATAAGTCTTAAGTACGTGTACGTGTTACTAAAAATAAATTTACCTACACAACAAACCTTTCTTTCGTGAGGTGTGAATCAAATGGTATTTTATCACTCAGTTACCCAGGTAAAGTAACGTTTTCTTGTCAACAATTTGCCCAGCATTGTGATGTGCATGTGGGTATAGTTACAACCGAACCGGCTTCGATTCACGCTTCTCGTTGTCTAGTCTGCATGGGTGAAGAGGCCTCGCTGAATAATTACTGGTTATTAGGCCTACATGTGATCCTGCATATTTGGGTTAAAATTGTTCAGTCTGACCGCGGGTAAATGGCTTTTACTAAAATATATATATGCTTTTCAACGCCGGATTTGGTTGCTGTTTAACATTGGCCACATCTCACGGGATATATCACGTGCACCAGAACGGCATTTGCTTTGACCAAACAAAACGTTCTTTGTGAAAAGTAGTGTACCATTAGTAAGGTATTAAGGCGCAAGAAATATTTAGCTGTTATTCCATGCACATGTTAAATGGGATCTACATGTAGCCAAGGCCCCGAACTCTTCTGCATCCAACAGTTTGTGTCTATGTGTGTGTGTGTGGCCTTTCTTACCAAATTGAATTTCGTAACTTGAATGTCAGTCGCCCTGTGCATTTTGTATCATTCTTTTGTAAAAGGGAATCGAATTGAACAAAACTTTATTTAACGTCGGTGGAAGGTTTAACAAAGAACATTAGTGACCAGCACTATTGACCGACAGTGACAAATGAGATGACAGGTGAAATCAAATGAAAAGAGACGAAATGGTTTCCAATGGGTTCATGCGGGTGACATTAAATCCTGTTTAAAATACATAAGATACTATAAGAACAATTAATAGTACATTCATTCACATCGTACAGTCGCATAATACCTTTAAAATCGTCTAACGTCAGTGCATCTTAAAAACTATTGCCAAGGGAATTGTTTTAAATGTATAATATATTAATGTGTTAACGGTTATTTTTAACCTAAACGTGGGTTTAAACGTGGGTTTAAATTCAATTTGATATTCACCTCATTTGAAAGTTAAAGGAATGTTAATATAATAAAACGAAATTCGGGTCCTAATACAAATCTATAAGGTTACAAACTATTTTTAACCGAATATGCAGACATTAAGTCGCATTAATGTGCTCATATACTGCAATGGCAATCAACAGATTATGCTAATACATGTATACCGCAATCGCATCTACATGATCTAGTCAGATGTATAGATGGGGTCTTTTTTAACTTGCTAAAATTATTTTTTTCATACTCTGTGTGCCGATTGGTTACAGCAGATATCATATTACAGCGACTGAAATGGAGTTAGGGAAAATAAAGGGATGAATAAAGGTATGTACAACAGCAACAGCAAACCTGATGACTTCAGGCAACCAAGATCATGGTACTGGCTGTTCTTTCATCGATTCGAAGGTCCAATGTACATATAGTCCTCCTTTCAGGCATTCAACTAAGACCTAAGACCCTAAGCGGGAGGGACGAAATGTAATACAAGTAAATATTGTTCTTACTGCATAGCTGGTCCCTGTATTTTTCTTAAATCGCCTTATATTTACGGCTATATTTTCCTGTAAAAATATAGCATTTGAGATTGAGCCAGAGCTAAATAGGGCAAACTACATGTAGCCGCCATTTGAGTAGTACAAATATTGACAGATAGCAGATTTATCACGTAAAAGCTAAATAAACGTTGCTAGAGTAGATGCTATTGACTGTACTGTTAAAATACACCAAATACTATTGCCTTAGCCACATTGGACAGTTTTAAGCTGTGTACTACAGTCCATGTGCCCCTGTTACATATACATTGTAATATACGTGTATGTGTGTTTACGTTTTCGTACCGTAAACAAGAATTTACTTTGGCAACATTTAAAGAACCTTGGCCACGCAGTAACATCACGTCTATCAAAAGGCAACCTTGTTCCTTTAACAGTTCATTGTTTGGACTGTAACAATTTGCATTTCTGTTACTGTACGTCTATTTTATGAAACTGGGTCACCTCAACATGGAATACAAAACGTTACCATTTGTACATGCAACAAGGTTTAATACCGTGTGTATAGAATTAAGAAAATAGTGCATGTTCACCCAATAAAAAGGGGGGAGCTGTGTAAGTAAGGTATTAGATTATTTATTTATGTTAACTTCTTTATTTTCGTATCCGTTTTGGCTGATCTAGTTTCGCAAACTAAAGTGGTTTAATATACTATATATGTGAATTTGGATATTAAGAATATCACCACTGGACAATAACTTAAAGGCATTTGAAAGCCTTTTTCTTTGGGTTTGAATGAAAAAAATGTCAGTGAAAACAGATATATAATTTGTGTGTGGACACATGAACCGTAAACATCCAATCTCAGTCATTGAAACACTGCCAGGTGCGAACATTCCCCAAAAGGGGTTAGTGAGAGTGGTTGTGATTGGTTCCTTCCCATTGGCAACTAAAATGGCGATAATTCATTTACCGGTGGCTTTTGGAGCTCATTCGGAACTCCTCGGCTGTTTTCGCCATGCGCAACATACCTCGGATGTAGGAGATGTACTGATACGTGGCAGATCACCACATCCTCCGCCGGAAATGAAAATTTACTTCATAACAACAGTTCTTATGCCAAAAAAAAATTGAGCGATAATGAAAATTTATATATATTATGTAAAAAATGTGTCCGAGAAATCTTAGCTCATCGGAACTATAAAAAGCACTATAAAAGGGAAATTCTTACCTGTACATACGCCGCAAAGCGTACGTAAGTAAGAAAACGGAAACGATGCTCTAAGACTATATGGGTGGTGCCATTTTGTAGTTCGACGAATGGAATCCTCCGACACACATCCGCGGCTAGTTTGCCTCGAAAACGGCCGAGGTGTTCCGAGTGTTTGGAGCTATGTAAGGGACTCGCTGACTCAGTCTTGACGTGCGCATCAAGACCAGACGATCCAGAATGAGAACATGTGTGTCACTGCACTGTCGGGTCGTACTGCCAGCGTATGGCATCACGGGTTGCCTTGGGCCTCCTGTGAATTAATACGGGGTTGAAGCTTCATATTGTCAGGTTGTGACATTGATTTGTAATTTTATCCTTATTTAAAAAAATGTTGTTTTTTCTTCCCCATATTTAGCTATATTTTGTACGAAGTTGTCATGGGCAATGCTTTCTTCTAGTACAGGTTTTCTGACCGTCGGTGGTGTTTACGTGTAGCTGACTTGCTTGCAACGCTCAAATTCTAATGTCTGGTGCACTCCCTTAATTCCTATATGCTCAGTTCTGTTTTTATCTTATAGTTTGCAAATATGTTGAAGATTTCACAATTTCACTTAGAATAGCATATTACTTACTATGTACAATTATACATCAACTTACCAGGCCTGCAAAGACCAAATCACACACTTTCGGTGCTGCTTTCCTAGCGCAACACACGCGTTAAATATTAATTAGTATTATTATTAAAGCCAATACATTCTCGCCTTGTTCAGGTACATTAACCATATTATCCCAATTTTCTAGCCTATAATCAATGAGCCCATGTTCCTCATTGATATAATTGTAATTCCGGCCTGTAATCAGCTTAACACTTTTTGTTTACTTTGCAGAATTATAAGGCGAAGCACGACATAATTAGTAGATGCACCAGGTACGTCTTTTTTTCTGGTTACTCTAGTAAAGGCCTTCGTGCCACCCCACAGTAGCATTTCCCTATATTTTCTTGGGCTAAATACAAGGCCGGATCTTGCAGGGGGGAGTGGGCACGTCCGCTTGAAGAAGATACTGCACGGCATATGATGTGTGTGGGCTTTGGATTGCCTGAGACGCGATACACCTGGCGTATATATAGGTGGCAAGTATGTCTCGCCCTCATTATAACGAACCGCGTCCCAATGATCGTCGGTGCCGGCTAGAATGGCCTCGCTTGCATTATCGGAACTCTCGCAGACCGGCTGCCTCTTGGCGCGTCAAAAATATTCCCAAGCGAAATCATTATCGACAGCATGCCTGCGCGAAAGAGACATTATAGACTATCGATTGATGAATAGCCAGTCTTGAGGCAATACGGGTCGCCGCCGCTTGCTGAGTTCGTTAATTGGAAGAAGCGTACCGGTAGAAGTCCCTGTCCCCTAGCACACGGTATAAAGACCCCATCGTCTGCTTTGGAATGGGAAATGGCGCGAAATGTGTCCCGCACGTGAGTGTTGTCTGGCCTACATGCGCAAATGCTGCGGTTGTCCCTTGTGAAGTTGCCCATCATGATTCAAGTCACCAGACATACATGTACGGCTTTCTCGGAAAGCTTGTCAAGTTTATAAAATAGGAAGAGGATATTTTAGCAGAGTTTGTTCAAATAACAAGACTGATATTACTATAGATTACTACAGTTGTTAGCCATAATTAATTTATTGTTTTATTTATTTTCGATATATTTGTCTTGAGTGAGCCAATTAAATTGAATTACGTTTATATCCCTGCGTCACTTCCAGAACCAACCACGTTAATGTAATATGTTTGGATTGAAGAAATAAATAAATAATGCTTGATTAAGCCATCAAAAGAGATCAACTTCTAAAAGTCCTGTTTAAAAGTACGTGTAATTTCTGTTACCAACTATGCGACTTGGCAGTCTCCTTGCAAAGGTATAAAATTGTCAAGCTCTGTAGTTTCGTTAGGTTTTCGACAAAACCCTGATTTAATTTACTGTATATTTGTAACCTGTTTAAGACGTTTTTTTTTCGAAAAAAAATATATAATCGTATTTTGTTCCCTTGAGATGTTTCCCTCGGCCTACCAGGCGCACTTTCCATATGACGTGTGTCATCAATAAAGCGTTGTTCAAAGAGTGCTTGGTTTAATTGCTGTATGGACATATCGCTGGCAACGGAGGGACGAGCTTGCGAGTTTCTTCATGACGGTGGTGAGGCAAAACCCCAATATGTATCAACGTCGAAAATAGTCAGATTGCTTTCGTTCCTTACAAGGAAATACATGTACAGTGAAACTTGTATATAAAGACCACCCTTGGGACCAACAAACTGTGGCCCTTAAACACAGGTGGTCTTTATATGCAGGTTCAATAACATGGGAAGTATACCCCTGGGGACCTGTAAAATGTGGTCTTTATAAGCAGGTGGTCTTTATATACAGGTGGTCTTTAGA
>JAAUYG010006246.1_pt1 | contig 18186 bp, 14 predicted proteins | sample 7278091 | NCBI WGS metagenome assembly JAAUYG01 (sample SAMN14350201, study PRJNA611818) | marine sediment metagenome | isolation source: surface marine sediment (0.6m) | place: French Polynesia: Moorea | collected 2018-08
GACAACTGGAACCCAGCCCAAACGGACTTATATGTCACTTTAAACGTAGTAACATTAAACTTGCAGTAGCAGAAAAAAAGCGGCACTTAAAAATTGATATGCATTAAGAATGCATATCAATTAAGAATGCTATCAATAGAATTGATAGACCAGGGGGGATCACAAATCCCCAAATGCTGCACGTGGTCCAAGGACACATTGAGCCCTACATCAGAGAACATACACTGGAGCCAGCTGGACCACATTCTGCCCTGTCGCCTGCCTGACCTGAGCCTTGACAGACCAAGGGGATCACAAATCCCCAAATGTTGCATGTGGTCCAAGGACACATTGAGCCCTACATCAGAGAACATGCACTGGAGCCAGCTGGACCAAAAGCCAGGACTCTCACATCTAGGCCACCGTCACTACCATGCCACAAGCTCATCTGCAAAGCAGGCAGCCTTGACACTGAGCATAACCTAATAATTCCCCTTCTCACTACCTGAAGCATTGATTGCTCACAAGATCTTAATGCATATCAAGTGCTTCGCTCAATAAATAAGGGTAGTTATTACGATACTTCCCCATTCCTGGGTCCTGAAGGAATGTGGAAATAAGTGAAAATGCTAGAAAGTATTGTAATGACTGAACAGAAAGCTATCCCAAAAGAGCCAAGTCCAGTTTGCTGCAGATACCTACGCACTATGTGAAGTGGAACACAGAACTGAATTGACACCTCCTTGTTGTTCGTCGACTCGTTATCGAGTATGACCATAGCAACATGAGGTGTATAAGGGGTGGGGCGGTGTATCCGTAGGTGGCTGGTGACACCTATACACCAACTGACTGGGTATGCTTGTCCCACTTGGGTACCATGTCATCAGTGTGATCATAGTGTACCCATGCATTGTGATGGTAAATTCTGCTTTCAGGTCGTATCGCAGCAACTGTACAGAGATCATAGCCATTAGTAGCTGCTGGTCCACCTTGTACAGACACAAAGGTGTAAGTGAAAAGCCTTATTATTATTTTGGGTGATTAATGTTGCCGTTTCCCAATTCTTTAATCGCTTTTTTAAAAATTGTCATCTTTCGCATTTTTATGTATGTGGGGTTATACAGCAGGAACATTTCTAAACACTATTTTTTTTTATCTCAATATCCGTTTATCTGAGAAGTCTTCATATTAAGCTACCCATTTATAATTTTGTCTATTTTGTTATATAAAAACAATTCAAAAATAGACAGTGTTTTGAAGTGCAGCATATGACTTCAGTAACTGCAATGTGTAATTTAGAAAGTGCACTTTCAGGATGTGACCAGCGACAATGAGGGTCCAATCATCTAACTTCAAGGAAAATGTGCACATCCAGTCTAAGACTGATGGTCTTGGACTCTTTTTGCTTTGTGTGTAGCCATTGTGGGACGCGTTTGTTAACTTCATTAATTACCCAAAATTAATTGGAAATGTTCGTGGGACTACTTTTGACAGGTGTGCCAATCTATTTTAGTGCAAATATAAATAACCATTACATGTTATTAGTGGGCAATTTCCGGCAATCGTTTGGAGATTTTGACGGACTGTGTTTCTGGAACATTAGGGCAACTCTGACTGAAGTCCTGTTACCTTCTAACAGTGCATTGCAAGCTTAGCTTGCTAGAAAACAACGAACAACCAGGGCTTGCACAAGAAATTCTAGAATGTTAGGTGTCATTTTGACCTTAAACATGTTAAAAAACGTCAAAATGAAGCAGTTTCTTCCACTTCTAAAGAAGTGTTACATGGTGAAGGGTCTAAGATTTAAGAGACCATACAAAAAAAAAACCTCCTGGTGTGACCTTTAATTGGTGTTAATGGGAGACTGATGAATGTTGAAGTGGTATCGACCTTCTGGTATTGAAAGAAATTTTAATTTTTACCAGCTCTAGTATTGTCGCTGCACAAACAACAGACTAGAAGAAAATCTGATATGTGCCATGTATGTAAACAAGGCACTTCATTATGACGAACGAAAGCCAGTGCAAATTCTATATAATAAATGCATCAATATTTTATTCACAGTTTATAAACATAAACATCCGAACTTTAACGGTGAAACGGGAAAAGCATTTGTACGCAGGAATCTATTTACAGACAGAAAAGAAGAGATGGAAACCTGCAGTAACATATATGTACAGCGCTCTAACATAAGCCAGCTTAGTATCTAAAGTATTTACATACGTAAGTTCAAGTTGCAATTCCTAGTATTAAAGGCGTGCGTCCACATTTGATGTGGATTGCCATCTTCACTGCATCCAATGATCTGCGAAGTCAAACTTCCTTTTTTTATGGCAGTGAACTTGTAATCAAATCCTAAAAGAACATAGAAAATGTTTGTTTGCTAATAATCTGTTACATACAAAAAAGTTCACGAAAGACTAATAATAACAGATTGATGGAATACAATTTTTTTTAAGTGACCACGCAAAAGATGAATATAACTTGCAAAGAACAAGTGCAAAAATAATTTGAACTAATCCAGACCCATACCACTGTACAAATTCAACTTAAATAGTTCAGACTCTTTCACCCCCTTAACACACTGAAGACATTGTGATCTTATTTATGCACATTGCAAGCATTCAATTCATTTGTACGAACATGACTGCGCAACCTGAAATTTTGGTCCGGGAAGGCATACTGAAAACATAGACTGCATTGTCTGCAAATGGGCAAAGATACATTTCGCACATAAGCATATACTATCACACACACACACACACACACAATTCCATAAGTCTCCAACGCTCCTTCAAACTGAGCTGGAAAATTATTAGGACAATTTTTGTTGACAATCACACTACAGCTAAGCACTAACGGGTGTCAAATCAGTTTTTATTTTCAGCTGCGCAGCTGGACATTATGCCAGAATTGCAGCTGTGATGCAGTCTAGTAGTAAACATATCCGTATCTGCTGTGATCACAACATCAAATATTTATTTTTATCGGCTACGCTAACAAGCTAATCTATGCAAAAACTGGTATGGCACATTGTTCGATGGTGATCTATTCGCAGGCTTCACGAAATCACCTGACAATAGTTCGGTCTAATATTTGATCACCACTTTTTGACACCAGCTCACAGTGAAATGACCTAAATGTATTTCAAACCAGCCTGGATACAAAGGTGACCCACTATACTAAATATCCATGCTTTATTCCTTGTCGCTAGCAAAAATGCAGCCCAGATTCTGCACTGATTTATATATATAGGCCATGAAACACAACCCTTATCCTACGCTCTTTAGCCACGGACAGGTAAACATTAATCCCCAAAATGCAGTCGCAAAGCAGAAACATGCTAAACCATCCTATTTAAGAGCTTCATCAGTACGCACGTTGGGCTGCACCAGCCACATTGGCGTGGGTAGAACACACTGTTTGGCTTTCAGTTTCTGCAGATAATTTTGGGGTTTGACTGGGATGGGGGGTTTACCATGTTGGGCTTGACTTGGATTGCCTCTGCTGCTCATTATGACAGGACCAGCAACAGAACAACTGGTAGAATCCGGCGGTGGATGGCTAGGCATGCTAGCCGATTTATCTGGTGGTGGGTCTTCGTCTACAGCCTCAGCTTCTGGAGGATTCAAAATACGGGACAAACTCTGAGTGACTTGTTTTTTCCACAGGTCCAGAACTTTCCGGAAGCTCTGAGAGCGCTTGACGCGGGGACTTGGCCCGGCGATGGAGATATCTGCGCTGCAGCTGCTGGAGCGAACATGTCTGCTGCTGCGACGAGGAATCCCCCGAGAAGTGAAGTCGCTGGACGATGCCAGGTCCTCGGAGGTCTGGCTAAACCCAGAGTGGGAATAACGCTGCAGCTTCAGCTTCTTGCGCAACGGTTTTCCATCGTCCATCTGGGGTGTCACAGCAGAAGAAGTTTTGGGGCAAGATGAAGTTTCGAGGACAGCATTTTCGTTCATGTCACCGGGGAGGCCCTCTGAGGAACTGGCAAGGGCAGGAAAATGACAAGCAGAGTTTTTTCCCTCAGAGGTCAGAGTTAAAGAAGCAGCAGTAGCAGCTGGAGCACTGTGAGGGGTCTCCTTAGTATCCGATTGGCTGGTGAATGTGTCATGTGACTGGGTTGCCATGGCTACAACATCACCATTGTTGCTCTGGAGCCTGCCATCACATTGGTCTGTAAAAGCAAGGCAGCGGATGTTATAAAATAATGTTGCACAGCAGTTTTGGGGTATCAGTACCATACAAAACTACAGAAATAGCAGCTATGAATCTAATGCAGATTGGTATTGAAAATTATAAGACATACTAAAGTAATGATATATTTGTGAAAGAAGTATATATGAATTTTATATTCTCTCATGTACATTGAGGGTAATAATTTGACCGTTTACCACTTTGATTAAATATTCACTTTGAACGGTTAGGATACATGTATCTATAAGTGTAATATAATGCTATAAATAAAGCACTAGCACTTTTTTTTCAAGAACTGCTATAAATAAATTTCAAATATGTAGAATTGCAGGGTTAGAAATAGATTACACTACAGACAGTGAAATTCAGTTAGACAAAGAGGTTGAGCAAAGTAATAGCAAAGGAAAAGAGGAAGAAAGTGGAAGATCAAAATCCCAAATGCGTGCAGAAGGTTAAAAGGAGATTAAAAAATCCCAGAGATTTGGGATGAGTCAAAAACAGAATAAGCAGGTTAAAAAGGAATGGGGAAGTTAGGGCAAGACCTCACAAACCAGGGTTGAAGTTGTCAAAAATGCTTAAGTCTAAGTTTTGACTTAAGTCTAGTTTTTGACTAAAGTCAAAAATCTCAGATTCATAGCTTAAGTCAAAACTTAGACTCCAGTATTTTCCAGAACTCGGACCAGGTGGGGGGATCTACACTTTCTACAGAGAAATATGTACACCAAGAAGTTACAGATGAATGGATTTAATCTATTTTAGAGAAGTTCTAGCTTCAACAAAGGACAAATTTCTTTAGTTTTCCTAATGTATGGAAGAGTGGTTGCAGAAAGGAAGGCACAGGTTAGCTACAGGCAGTTCCACTACAGAGATTAAAGCATTCAATGGATTTGTTCTAGATCAGGTTCTACGGTCACCGAAAAACAGATGTATAACAATCTGTTGCAGAGATGGAGGTGCTGTTAGCTGCAGGCAGTTTCACCATCACCAAAGTTACACACAGCACAGCAAATAGGTAAAAAAACACTTCTCCAACCTGAAGGTTCTTAGGCGTCTGGTTTATCGACCTAGATATGGGGGATATAAACGCTGTCGGCTTTTCAAATCGGTGATCAGGGGTGACTATAACAGGAGATTTGGACACCTGGCGGGTGGGTTTCTTGGTGTTGCCATTTGCGCCAGTTTTAAGAGTTCCACCAATACTGCCCAGCAGCCCCCTTTCACGGAGGGGTTGCGTTCGTGGGGTGGACAGGTAGTCGGGGGAGGAAGGGGTACTGAACGGCTTCAGACTCGCTGGGCGTTCACTGAACGGTCGCTCGGGAAGATCCATACCAGGTTCCTTGCGTTTTCGCCTGAGCAGGCTCAGATCTGTGGAGTTTGGACAACAATTCTCCTTCATGTCCACAATATGAACCATTGGGTTTTTCGGTAACTGGAAAGAGCAGGGACGGAGCATATTAGAATCAGGACATAAATTGGGAAGTCATTTAACAACAGGTTTTAAACGCTTATATTTAAAATAAAACAAATATTGACATCAACGTGTTATAACTTAAATGATATATGGACTATAGAAATTTAAGGTAAACCCTTATCAGACATACTATTTTCGTATCCAAAAATTACGAGAAAAGAAGGAAAATTACGAGTATGAAAAGAAGTCATATGTTAGTTAATATACTGTATCAAGTTAACTAATTATTAATACTGAACTACGTGTACAGGAAGGTAGATAGCCATCTTTTGGAGAGCAGCGAAGCAGCCCATGCTGAGAAATTAATCATAATGTGTAAATGGAAATGGCAGTAAACTACAAAAGTTAAATTTACGTGCTTAAGGATCATTTCGGAAAGCCACAAATTGGGATAGAGTATGTCCTACATATCACATGGCAGAGGCAACCCTGACTGGCCATGCATGCAGAAACAACTTACAATTGACTTTTCAAGTCCGCGATCATTAAACAGTTTGGTCACTGGGGTTGCAATGGCAGGGGTGGCCGCCTCAAGGAGGGGGCGTTTTATCACAGGGGTATGCTGAAGCTAAATCAAGAAACAGCAGGTGAGTGTATAATTTATTCGATAAAACAGCCAAGGCCAACCCAACCTTGATGAGGAAAGCATTTGTATATGTATACAAAGAAGTAAATAATGCAACAGGGTTGCAAAATCTGAAGGGAATGTAATTGAATAAATACAAAAGAATGAGCAGGAAAAGACTTAACTATTTATAAGAATAGAAATATCTAAACTTATTAAAGTTAGTAATAGCAATAAACACATTTAATACCCCTTTATGTAAACATATATAATAATAGAAACTTAATAATGATATATACCGGTATTAGTAGTTGTAGTAAAATTACATTTAGTAGAAACAGTACTTATAGAATACAGTTACACATCTGGCTTTTTTAAAATGAAGTTACTTATGTTTACCTCGGGAAAAGTGGTTAGAGGAGACGTGCACTTTGTCAGAACTAGCTGGGAATCGTCATTGGACGCCATAACTGAGTGAAGCTGCAGCGTGTGGCCGGAGCCACGGCGACGATGGTTACGGTGAACCATTTTCTGTAAATGCACGGAAGAATAACAGGATTTAACTGTATGCTGTACCATAATTTAATTGGTTTAAAATCAATATTTTACACCCAAATTAATCAAAACTTCAGATACCGGTATATAACAACAAAATTTTACCTGAGTACACTATTAACCACATACCTGAGCCTCTACATCTGAAACAACAGGATTTTCCACATAGTTTTTTAAAAAAAAACTTAATTATATTTTTTTAAACTTATTAACTTTCCAATCGCAAATAAATTCTTCTTTTAGTTACCTTTAGTGAGTCACCTATGGACTTGGAACGTTTGTGTTTTTCATTGGTGATGGCAGTGCCTGGTGTACCCAGACCATTGGCTTTGTTGAACTGGGGGAAAGAACACAGGAATCCCAATTAAGACAAAGTTCCTATAGACTGTGTTGCAATAAACTATTATACGCAATCTCTAATAAACTTACACCCATCTAAACCATTTTATGAAGTCTTTCACACAGCAGCAAATTTATTAACAAATCCTTGATTAATATATTAGTAATTATTAAGTGTCGTACTTTACTAATTTATTAGCTGCTATTTGTATAATGCAAGTAATGATCCTGCCACAAATTTCCCAATTGTAACCAACCTGTTTGAGCAGTCGTTTTTTCCGAGCAGACTCGGGCATTGAGGATATGTGAGCGTAGAGCTGCGCTACCGCCATCTGTGTGTCTGTACTGGCAGCAGCGGCCTGGGAGGCCTGACGATCTGCGAATGCCACGGTTGTGTGGATCACATCGGAGGACGTCTGCACACGCTGTTAGGAGAGAACAACGTTTAATAGAAAGCTTGGGGTAAACTCTGTCTAAATGCTTTGAATATCTTATATATGTATATATACCGGTATGTACATTAATATCATGAGTTATAGTATAGTATTGTTAAGACACATGTACTTGTGTGACGATTATTATTTGGTGACGATTATTATCTGGGACTACAAGGCAAACATGATTATTAATAGCAAATCTTTCATATGCAAATTAGCAAATTTCTGCAGGAGAATTATTTCAGCTACTGAAGTGATTCTGGATAGTTTTATGGTGAAACATAAAAGGGTCAATAAAAAATAATGAAAATTCAATGAAAATTCAACATGACATATGTTCAATTGTATTTATGAACGTTTTTATCTTCCTCTTGTACCTTGTAGCTATGACGATTGGAGTCCGCAGAATCCTCAGACTTTGCGGAGCCGGGGCAGACGTCAAGTCCTTGTTCCATTTGCTGCCAGTAGGTGGCAATATCACGAACTAATGCATTGGGAACCTGAATTGAAACAAATATAAAACATCAGATATGCTGGGAGAACAATTTCAAATCCCTTTGTAGACTACCGGTATGTAAAATGTTTCTTTGTCATGAGGGAAATTTACTTGCGTGCATCTAGATCAAAACAATAAATTTGAATATTAGCTATATAACTGTAGCCATAAATAATTCAATCAAAAGTTTAAAGTGACCATATATGAAACCTAAAGTGTTTTATTCTCAAACTGGTTGCTACAGTTATTTATTTACCCCTATCTAAACCACCAAAGAATTTATTACAGTGATATTGTCATTAGGCCCGACTAGAAGTGGTGGAAATCCGAAACACTTTTTTTTTCCTATCCGTATATCCTATTTTCGTACCATGAAGAGTTCCGGAGCTTTCTCAATCATGAAGCTTGCAGTGTTAGTAATTGCCGTATGAACTGCCTGCAGTTCGTTGGCGGCCATTTTTCGCGGGACGAGGATATGTGGGGCAAAGAGGGTTCCCAAGGTTTCGCACGTCATGAGGTTGCTCTCCTCCATGGCGACCCGATGAAGCAGATTCAGTAGACACCGCAACAGGTAGAAATTATCAGCTGGCAGCAGCTGAAATAACAGCTGCACAGTCTGCAGCTGCTTGCTTTCAAGCACCATATCTGAAAGGACAAATGAGAACATTTTAACTACCAGTAAATATGACCTGAAATGTATTTACAAATTCTACTGAAAGCAGCATCTGAGAAACGAAGATATCATCGATGACAAGTTTCTTCGGCAACTTTAGTCTCCTCTATTCGGAAAAATCTAGATTTCAAAATCTGAACATTCGAATGTGTTTACTAGCTAACATTGAAGTCATGACAATGGAAAATTAAAAATTAGGGACTATGGTTACAGCAGCAATCATATACCGGGGTAAATATTTTTTCTAAATATGCAGAGTCAGACATACCTGCTACTTGGCAGTGTGCCAAATAGTGTTTTTCCGTGAGTAGAGGTTCAGACAGTTCCTTCAGGTAACCTTTGAATACCACAGCACAGTCGTGAGCACTGTATGTACCACTGTCCAACTCCATTCTCACGTCCTCACCCGCGTCTAACTTCTCCCGGAGCAACTTCTGACGTCCAATGTGACCATTCTTTCTGAACAAACCTTCTTGTTTTACATCTGGAATGGGAAGAGTTACAGCTTACAATGCAGTTTAGATCATACAGAGGAAGTTAGATACCAAGGAGCCATGTAGTACAGGGTATTACTACCACCGCAACTACTACCGTGCTACTGTTGCTACTTAATAGTACTGCAGTAACCAACCCTGGTAACAACAGTGATACATTTTCTACTTGACCGTGTTAATAGGTGTTACAAGGAACTACTACTCATGCTACTGCTGCTGCTCTTACCATGCTAATTCCATCATGTCCATAACTGCAAATATCTCGTATCATATATACATGTATAACTACATATGTACTAACGTTGACTGGGTACATGTTGTAGTGCAGTATTTTACAAGTTCTATGCTGCACAAAACTGGATGTTGACACCGTTACTAATTTAAATTAAAAAAAAAAAAAAATTAGTACTTCCACGATATCTGCACTTACTTTCATCGTTACCCAGGAAGTCTATCAGCGGCATAATTCTCTCCACAAACTCTTCTGTTACTGTGGCCACACACTCTGTGTTTGCCTTTGGTGTATCTGAAAAAACATAGATAAACGTTCTTGTATAGTCTGATCATGACCAGAAAAGGTCTCCAAGTGGGAAGCTATGTTAATAATGCATTGTTACAGTCATCGTCTTCATTATCATCATAAAATTTGGGGAACACATTGACACCAGCTTACCGATTTTGCCTTCAGCCCCTGTAGTGCAGCATACATTTGTGCTCAATACGCAATACCATATTAAAACACTTGATATTGTAATATATACCAATAATATTAACACAATACATATAGTACTTGATACCTAGCAACACCTATAGCATATTTAAGTCAGCATGATACATACATGAAGTATTTCCTGTCTAAGTTAATATGCTTTTTTTCATAAATCTTTTATAACAGTACTGTATTATAACTACATATTTAAACTACTATTGCTTTGCAAATTCAAAATACCTGCCCCATGGTGAACAAAAGGGCATAACCAAAAGAAGGCTTTTTATCTCCTGCAGCAAATAGCTGACTGACCAAAGTGGGAAACTTTTCAAAGAACCTGGCAATTATGATAATTGCTAATAAACAGGATGTTGGTTCCTCCTTCTCTCAGCGGGAGGTCTTTGAAGACCAAAGACAACCCTCAGCCCAGAATAACAGAAAACAGACACTTGGCCTATTTATCTACAATGACAGCTTTTGTCTGCAGGAATTTTTTCCCCAGCTCTAAAATGTCTTAATGAGTTGTTGCTTCAAAAAAAAAAAAAAAAAAAAAAGAGGAAAACGAGATGCAACCTTTGGGGACAGGGAGCTTCCTCAAATTGTCATTAGCCAGGTCAGTGACAATATAGTTGACCAGTTGAAAAGACAGAATAGGGCAGCATTCTTTATTAGGGTGATGGAGACAGTTAGAAGGGCCAGAGGTGTATGCACTGAGTAGGTGTATACCCACACACTGCCCAAAGGTTCAGTGGTGGGTCATCTTCCAGATGGGAGGGAGATAGGAATGGTGAGGTTAGAGGTGACAGGAATTCATGAATATTAATGTGAGAAAGGTTAATGAATATTTATGCTGGACCCTTACGGTACTGTATGGTCAGTGACCTAAGTTTTGTAGTGACTGTGTATCATCACGATCATGAAGCACCTGTATTAGATACAGGTAAACACAGGTGTTTGGCAGATGATCTGTAGCTTTTTACTGTACTGCTATTAGAGTACCGCGTGTACAATCAACTTCCCCCCAAAACCAGTAATGTAGTCAATATCATGTGATATTTAGGAAGCCAAAAAACGTAGAAATAGATCATTCAAATGATGTGGTGCTACCAAATTTTTATATTATGACAGATGTTACTCATGGTTTCAAGAGTCCATATGGATAGTAAGGAGTTTGCTTACTTTGGAACAAAATTTGAAACTACTGCAACATTTCGACCTGTCAAGACCAGTGATCAACTGCCACAAGAATAAATCATGCAATGAAGTGGGTATAATCAAAAGTAGCGGCACATAAATTTGCCTCCATCTCTGCTCCCTCACAACTGCCAACGGATGGCTGCTGCTGGAGGTGGTGGCAAGAAGACGTAAGGTTACTTCAGCAAAGTTCTCCCACTGGGAAGTCCCTGATTGCTTCTGTTACAGCATTGTTCTGATCAGGAGAGAAATATTACATAGCCAGGTTGTATCAGAGCTTCCCTAAGGGGGAGCAAAATAGGCGGAAGAGCAATAGGACGAAAGATGGCAGAGCAATGTATTGAGCTAAGTAACCCATATAAGAATTGGGCAAGAAGCCATTTGCACCACTGCCATGGAATGACAGTTACTATAGAAACAGGTGCTGTCACAACCACAGGTTAAGCCCTCTCATTCAAATTTGCTCATCAGAGGTCAGCCGCTCAAGCTCTTGCCCTGAGATGGGACAGAAATGAAGGACGTCACCACTGTGTGTCACATGCAATGCAGCATGGGCGACCTCTTGCAGGTTGGACAAGGATGTCACATTCCCACTTATGTCACTCTAGGACTGCCCTGGTGACATTTTTCGATTGTCCCCAGCTGCCTTAAGTGACAAGGAACATGACGACATTATAACTCCCTGGCATATAGTGAATGCCCATTGGAAATCAATGCAGAGGTGACTGTGATGGTAGTGGATTGAATGATACTGGCATATAGGGAATTCAAACATTTTAAACTACTGGTAATTAATTACACGTGCTTTTATTATAAATACATGTTGTGCAAGTTACTTATTAATAAAACATTTTAAAGGGCATAATATATTGAGATCTGGCCAATACTGTATTGAAAGCGCGACCAACTTTCCCAAATTTAACTATGGCATACATTATACATGTACATGTATAGTAGCATCAATGACTGACTGATCATAAATAGCAATATTATAGTGAGTAGTAGTGAGCAGTAGTGTGGCATTCAGGTGTAGCATACAACAATTTGGACCAACTGGTATTGATGTACCTCAGCACTTAGGCCGTTAGACCCACAACCCCAGGTTAAAGATCCTCAGTTCATTGGCTGATCAGTTGCAGGAATCTCTTGGGGTCCCACTTTGGGAGTTGATCATTGTTGATGGACAAGTTAGGTTGCTGTAATTTTAGACAAGAACAGTAGAATGCCTAGACTTCCAGTTTACAGTGATAGTAGTAACAGCAGTTTTTGTTTAACAATTTTATACCCAGTGCAGATGCAGACATTAGTTAGTTACCCTTGCATATCTCTGAGCCTTTCTCAGTTGGATGCCATCTTAGGAGGAAACCAATAGCCCTGATGTCAGCTTGACTCTGAGCTAATGATCTGGATAACTACTACAGTGTAACTGGTATCAAAGTCCCTGCCTTTCTACTCTACTACTCCATATTGTTTTTCAAACCAATCAATGGAGAAACTTGAAAGGTCATAAGCTTTCTAGTGCATCTAGGTAAACATGGTAAATGCAAGAATATATTTGGGCTATTCCGGGTTAGAATTTGACTTGCAGATTTGGCCTTGAGTGACAACGTGCTTGTTTGTTCATATTACATTATTGTGTGGATTGCATATTTTGCTGAATATTGGCCTATGAACCTAAATAAAGCACCTGTTTTACTTTATGTATGTACATCCCGAAAATTCATGCTGTTTTACATGTGTATGCTAAATTTTTTTTTAATGTTTTTTTTTTTTGTAATTCTTTATTGCAGCACCATACTATGTAAGTCAAGGTTATGTACTTGTTCTGTTGTGTCAAATACTTATTTGAAGTCTAACAAAGTCAGGTTAAATAGTGAAGGTGCTACATCAAGCTAAATGGTTGAGTGACTTGCTGCCTGCTTTTTTGCCTAGTCTAACCATTGCACATGTTGCATTGGGTGTGACTGTAACACCTTTCTAACATAACCACTGGTAACAAACGGACATGTCTAACAGTTAAGGAAATAACAACTAGTAATCAAACCCCACCATCATGCTGTTGCTTTGTGGCGGTGGGAGACAAAATCAATGCTCTGACAACTTCACAGGTGAAAGACAATAGATAAAGAACAAAGCACAGGGCTACATGGAGTTGTGTAGAAACATGCTACGTCCAATCACATAGGTGTGAGGTACATTTTAAAATTGCCTAGGGCAGAGCTGTTCTGTTAGACTGTCTCTGAACCTTCGCATTGTTGGAGTGAATACGAACCTACTGGGCTGGCCACTTCACAACCTAGCACTGCACCTAAATCATTACCTTCCCAATTTCAGCAGTTTGACTTTTTCTTTTGTTGGGAGTCTTTCCTGCATCCTTCATAATTACAGATGGCCAGTACCCAGCTATAGTTATGCGGATGGTGGTAACAGTGGTGAAAATTAGCATCCCTTCCCAATGGTCTCCACCCCCCTGTTATTTAGTGTGGCAGGGTTACTCAATGCAGAACTGCACAAAACTCAAGGAATGCTAGCTGGGCTAACGGCAACTCCCAAGATTCACATGCAACCTCATTGTATGTAGCTCCATGGGTCTCTAGGTGGTTCCTCCATGCTGGCTAATAACGAAGCTTTGAAGTAACCAAAGCCGGGATGATTAAAGGTATATACTTGGATGCAGAACGGGGAAGTAAAGCCTTCCACTTGTCTGCTGAGACCAAAACTCATGAATTTGGTATCAGTCTCCCTGTTCTGGGTTTAGGAGCATTCGTTTGATGTTGGATACAATGGGAATACCTGGCCACGCAGCAGCACACGCACTGGCTTTGCACTGAAGTGGCATTTCCACTTCCCCAGTACGCTACTATTGAGGTCTACCGCCAGCTCCAAACTAGCCTTTTTAGGAAATCGGAAAGGTGACACATGGATGAAACCTTTTCAGAAGGACTTTTCAAGTGGTCCAAAGTCCCGAAATGTGAGGCTGATAACATGGATATAAAACAAAAATTTAAATTTTCCTCCACAATCATTTACCACAGAGACCGTGCCTAAATTGCTTTTGTGCCATTCATTCTGACGGAGCCAAATTTATCTTTTAAAAGGTGGTTACCTTTAAATGTGCCTTGGACAATGGCTCAGAAAGTAGTTTCTGACAAGAGCAGAGATAACGCAGAGGACAAAATCTGCTGTGCTAGGCAAGCAAAACAGCCCAGAGGCTGCACTGCGCAAAACAAAAAGGTTTAAAAGTATAACTGGAATTACTTGGGGTGGAAGCAGTGAAACGTGTATAAGTTCCAATCAGTTGGGAGGGCAAACAAAACACTGGGTCCCAGAGGGTGAAATCAGGACAAAAACATCCCCTTTCACTCAGGGGGAAAAGTCCTGGGGCAATATAAGACAAAGCTGTAATTGAGGCATGCCAGTGACCACTGCAGCCTGGTGCAAACCTAGTACATGGTGTACATGGTCTGTGATTTCACCATGGTCACATAGTGAGATTTAATGAAAGGCATTAAATGAACATCTCCTGTTTCTGCTGCTCTGGGGTTTACCTTGCTATCCATTCTGTTCTGTCATTTTGGCATGAGAAAAACAGCAATTGCCTTATGAAGACTTTACACTAAGTGGGGACTTTAATGCATTGAAACAGGCAGCAGAAACAAAGAGCTAAGTCTTCCTTCTTGGTGAGGGGGAAAACCTATAATTATAGGACTGTTGGACAGAAATAGGGAGGTAGGGGAGGCTAGCCAAGACCTGATAGCTGTTAAGTTGTGAATCTTACAAAAGAGCTGTGCTGAAACTGTTGTTGCCTCAAAGCGGGTACGGTTAAAAAAAGTCTAACAAAACACAAATAGATAGTGCGTGTGGGGTGTATTTTTCAAAACTTTTAATGCGAAGAATGTTTTTAACACAACTAAATATATGCTGTATCAAATAGTTTGCTGCCAAGATGCTTCACGTGCAGATAAATAAATGTGTGGCAACCGTAAACATTAAACTAACATGCAATAGTACGTACATGTAAGTAAATTTGATTTTAAACAAGATTGGTTGCCCTTCTAGCTAGTACTGAAAAATTTGTGTGCGTTGATTCAATGAAATCTTCTCAACCTGAGCCTCTCAGTTAAAACTCAAATTCTGTAAAGTTTGCTTCAAGCTTGATGGGAACTTCAAGGGCTATAGCTGGAGGGAATTCCTCAAGGTTCAGTAGTGGACCCAATTAATTTGCAGTGTACATAAACAAGACCAGTGATGAGCTCACACCTGATAAACAAACCACACCAGGTTACATCATCAAGGGAGAACTTTCACATCAGAATTTCAGTCCATCTTTAATGAACATGCATCAGTTTCACTTAAACCTTGCAGCCATACATACCTATCATGCAACCAGATTACACACTTTCATGTCTGGTGTTAGTATGGCTAGTATGGTATATGTAGAACATGTGGAAAGCTCACAAATTTGTGTATTGGTAAGACACAATATCTTGTTCTAGGCAGGATATTTTTTTCTGACCTGAATAACTTGGATCATTGTAACTGTAGCCTTCAAACATATTTCCACTTTGTGAGAATGGATACGAATGGAATTTTGATCATGTTTAACATGTCAGATACCATATTGGATATGTTGGAGATTGGATGTTAATTAACAAGCAGTTAAAACTGAAAAGTTGCTACAGAAATTGAAGGAGTAGTTTATAATATACTGCTTTTGCTCAGTACCTTATAACCAAATAAAAAGGCAGCAAATTGTTTGCCTCTCTACCTGTAGGCAAACTAATATCAGAGGCTTTATGAAAGTCTACAAACACATTACAGTACTGAACTTGGGGGTGGAATGTGAGGAAGAGAGATCTCAGTGGCTTACCTGACAAGATGAAAGCATGCATTCATTTTATCCAAGGTTATTACTTTACTGCAGTAATCTGAGAGATTTGATATCAAAGGTCACAGGTGGGTAAGCCATGTGGGTACAGAGGGTCAGGGAGAAATTTACACTGGTGATCAAGTATAAGAAGTGTCAGGGCAAATCTGTTGGGTATACAACACAGTCCACTCATTATGGGCAGTGACCATTATCACCATATGTTCTGGGCTTACATATCACCTGTCATCTGGAGGGACTGTTTGTAGTATGGAATGGGCTGAATGAAGGACAGGAATGAGGATCTATAGTTAATCCTTCTCTGGTATCTTCAATCACAGGTGAATTAAGAATAATAACACCTTGGTGTGAGAACTTGGTGAATACTGGGCAGCCTCATGTACATGTATATGTAGTTTTTGGCCGTATCCAGCTGTGTTGGGGCAATGACACAGAAATTGTTTGTTACCCACAGACATTTAAAACTAGTGGGAGGACCTGAATTTTAAAACTGCATGTAAGTTTTCTCTTTCAAACTTCCTCAAACTTATTTTTAATAACAGTATGATAGTACAGTTACCGCACCCATCAGTGGGTACTAATCCAGGAAGAACAGAAATCCAGAACCTGGAATCTTCAAACTCATTTAATTAGTGTCTGCTTATGTAAACATTTTGCAATTAGCCACACACCAGGAGTGATCACAATAGGAAATACTGAACACAGCTGGGGTTTGCTGTTGTCCAGGGCTGACCTCTGTTTGTCCAGAAGGCCAAATTATATACTGCTGTCAGAGCTGTGGAAAGCTCAAGCCTAAGGGCAGGGATTGTTATTGATGACACCTCTAGGTTGTACATCATCAGATCCTGGTCATTAGTTCCCTGGCTTCTGGATAAACTCCTACTGTAAGTCTAAACAGGATGCACAAACAAAGTTGGGAGAAGCAAGCTGGAAGGAAATCTATATCTGCACAGGGGTACTGAGTTGTCTTGCTTTCTGAATTCCCCAAATTATTCAAACGGAAAGGTTAAAATCATTACACCGGTAGATCAGGAGTATGGTAGATAATATTAGATATCAGTTGTGAGAGGATCACAAGGATCTGATGGGACTGGCAAATTTGAACATGTTTGCTATTCTCCATATTCTCCCGTGTGGTAATTAGGCCTAACAAAGACCTATGTGAATAATCATAGAAATGGCAAAGAAAAACTTGTGACTACCAGTTTAAAGCTGAAAAGAAAGATATAAAAAGCAGATTATGTATGCAAATTGAGGTCAATATAGCAGCTGATTATGTATTTGGAAGTTATTTTTTGAATAGGTTGTGCTTCAGTTGAGGAAATGGCAAGGATTCAGGTCAAAGGCCTTAGGGAAGTCAAACATTGCCGGAAGCCTGTAACAGCTGTGGATAATGTATCTGACCTGCAGGTACACACCTCTGTCTGTATAAACCCTACATCTGGGCATTCAGTCACCTCACGCATGGCAGAGATCCCACCCAATGCAAACATGGGTAATGACGCCTTCCTGCGTTGAAATCGCCTTTAAAAAAAGAAGGGTGGAAAAGACTGACTATGCCCTGCTATGGCATACATAAACTTGACCAAAAAGGGAAAGTCTGAAATGACCAAGTCTGACACCCTTACAGGCCATTTGCTTGAAAGGAAATGTCTCAGACTAATGCCCATTAAAGCGTTTATGGCCAGAAAATGGGACTGTGCCTTACATGGGGTTGAGTAAATCTGGAGGATAATGAGAAATTTACACTGGTTTAGTTTCCCCAAACATGGTAGATTGGAGACCTTTACTTCATAGCACACCTTGCTTTATGACCGGGGTCATAATGACCAAACAGGGGTCATTTTCACACTGTTAATAAAACTGGTCCCCACAAGTAGTTTTTTAAACCAGCTCTACTGGAGTCTGAAGCCAGGTTGTGACAACTCCTGGGGGAGTTGGGAAGCAATACTTTGTTGGGGATATGGGAGTCTTGTGGATTTGATTGCCAGTGAAAATGTGTGAGGGATGACCTAAGGTCAGCTGAAAAGACCATCATGATAATGTCAAAAGGAGTTTGGGGGGGGGGGGGGGGGGTTAAATGGGAGATTACCCAGAAATGAGTGTTACCCCCAGGAACCTTAAAAACAAACCCGGCTGAATTAAAAAAATGGATTAAAACAAAAATGCCAGAAAAAAAAAAACCA
>JAAUYG010029780.1_pt1 | contig 18177 bp, 9 predicted proteins | sample 7278091 | NCBI WGS metagenome assembly JAAUYG01 (sample SAMN14350201, study PRJNA611818) | marine sediment metagenome | isolation source: surface marine sediment (0.6m) | place: French Polynesia: Moorea | collected 2018-08
AGTAGTAATAGTAGTGGTAATGGTAGTAGTAGTAGTAATAGCAGTAGTAGTAGTAGTAGTAGTAGTAGTAGTAGTAGTAGTAGTAGTAGTAGTAGTAGTAGTAGTAGTAGTTTATGTGCTTCTACTAGAGTTGCCACCTACAGGGTACGCTGTTGTTGGCTTATGTCAATTGCCTCAACTGTACTTAAGGCACAGTGACCGTGTGTATTTATTATTTACGTTTGCAACAGCTGTTCAAGGGTTTGACTAAACGTCCACTAAGTAATACGGTTGATTAAACAGTAATGGAATTTAGTATACAGACGCGGAACAAACCAAGTCTTAACTTTATTTTTCTATCTTACAGATTACATGGGAAATGTCATCCGCAGAGACATTACTACAGGGAAGATACAAAACCCCTACATATAGGCGATGGTACATACATGTACCTAGTAGATTAGGTAGATTTTGCTGCTGAGGCTCCCGAGGTTGGAGAAGACTTGATGCGTCACATCATAATATATAGATGTTGGTTGCGTCCATGTCGTCAAAGCATATCTAGGCGAACAGCCTGTGTTAGTCAGATTAGTTAAAACGTTTGGCTTGAGTGTTAAGTCCGCAACGTTTCAGCCACCCTCAAATGTGGGGCAAATGTATTACGAGAGAAATGTTTTGGTTTCCAATAACGTTAATCATAGAAATGGAATGAAATGTTCTAGTCGGTTTTAGGTCCCTTTTCTGTACAAATGATTGATGGCTGGCTAAACTAGGCCAACCAGGATGCAGGCAATGGGGTCAAAGAGGAAAGTGCTGAAGCATGGATCCGAATCGGTCACCCATCTATCTGAAGCAGAAAGTTTGACAAAGCCAACGTGCCGCTCAAGTTAATATGTAAAGAATAAAACATAAACACCGTTATTTAAAGATTCTAACACATGATAAGGTTATGTAGTGATTCGAGCGCATAAATAACGTTGTGTAAAGACAGTAACTTAATTAATGTGTAAAGACTATAAAGACTGTAACACATAAATAACGTTATATAAAGACAAACACAACGTTATATAAAGACTGTAATATATAAATAACTTTATATAAAGACTGTAGCACATAAATAACGTTATATAAAGGCAAACACATAACGTTATATAAAGACTGTAATATATAAATAACTTTATATAAAGACTGTAGCACATAAATAACGTTATATAAAGACTACAACACATAAATAACGTTATATAAAGACTGTAAGACATAACTCCAATGTGATTCCTAACTAGAACTTTTCTTATTTTTAATGGCGAAAGTAACTTGAATAATTAAATAATTAACATGTTTTGAGGTTAAAGGAGCTTTGTTTGTCGGTGCCCCTTTTAAATTTGCACTACTGGTGTTAACATATGAATTTTTACTATTGGTAAATTAACACTTCTGGCATGTTTATGTCATAATAATTATATTGTACCTTTCTCAAAATTCCCAAAGGCACCATTAATTAGTGTGTGCCCTGAATGAGACTTCCTATGCTTTTGATACTCCCCCTTAAATGGATCAACGTCGAGGTCCCATTTATCGCTCAGCACAGAGAGACCAGTTGTTCAGTATATCCAATTCCAGATAGGGTATTCCATGCAAATATTTGCGCTGGCAGACGAGCGAGATGTTTGGCAGCGTTTTGTATTCTGCATGTGATCTGGAAGAGCGACAGTCAGCAGGGGAGCACAGATAATTATTAGCCGATTTGCTTTCGGGTCTCATGGCTCTGACTGGCATGGCTAGACGCAAGGGGATCCGGGACCTTGGCAGCTATGTAATGACCTCTCGGCATCCAATCCTTGACGTGGTTCGTGGTCACGTGTTGCCTTCTCCTCTTCGTTTGCAGGCAATTGATATTTAGTTAGGTTTAAAACAATCAAAAAGAAAAGCTAATAGCTATATCCGAGCGTTGTTTTAACCATCACCTCTTTTTGCAAACGATAGAATTGAATACATTTGTCAACTTTGACATTTCCCCTCAGATCAACTTTCGTCTAAATCCGTACATTATGGGGCCGCGGTGCCCCTGCCCTGGCGGAGGAGAAGGCGTTGAAAAAGACAGTGCATAGCTTCCACAGACAGTGGTCGGTACTGGTGGTGGTGGCGGGGACAGACGGGTCAATACACATGGGAAAATCATCCTTTAAAGCTTCTGTTCTGACTTTTTTATTATTTGCACTCTTTTTGTCAATGGTTATTCCTTTCAAGAAAGACGTTTCCAGCTCCACCCACTAATGGCAAAAAAGGAAGAATGGCACTAAGAGGTCACGTGATGGCACCTTTAATCCGGCTGCGTCTTAGCGCTAAATACAATTAATACCAAATGGTTTTAGCTCTAATTTGCCCTCAATTTTTAATAGTTGAAAATAACGATAGTGTATTATGTGCAAACACATTATTCAACAATGATCTTGGTCTAATTCGGGCACAGTCTTTACTGTGGACTTGAGAATACAGTCAAACCTGTTCTATAGGCTACCTGTATAGAAATACCACCTGCTTATAAAGACCACATTTTAGAAGTGACCAGGGGTAACCTTACTTGTTATTGAAACTGCACATAAAGGCCACATGTGTATAAGGGCAATACTTGTTGGTCCCTTGGGTGGTCTTTATATATAGGTTTCACTGTATGTGAAAGTGTGCTGATGTGAAAATGCTTGCGGACTTTGCTTGCATGTAGCTATAGGAATACAGATGTAAGGCAGGAAAGGGCTGAAAAGTCTTAATTTTGTATTATCTTCACTGTGTGACCGATTCTGTCTTATATTTTCTTAATCCAATAGTCTCGTCTTTTTAAATACTCTGTAACTGTCCATTATTTGTTTTTTTTTGTTGTATTTATTTCTTTTTCGTCTCTCTCTCTCTCTCTCTCTCTCTCTCTCCCTCTCTCTCTCTCTCTGTCTCTCAAACACGCATACATTGGATGTGCGATACGCATGCGTATACGCTTACGTACTGGTGTGCCATATCTCATATATATCAAGTGTATGAAGTACATGTACGTGCATTCTCTAATGATCAATACCCATAACAGACTCTGTTAATAGTTTATCCAGTGTACCTGACAGGCAGCTTCCTCAGAATGCTCCGTAAATCCTAATTTGACTTAATATGGGTGCAATGGGCTCCCACCGGGAACCCAATTTCTCTGGTTTTACGGCTCCAACGTCTTGTAGTCGACACACGAGACACTGGATGAGGAGGGGGGAGGGGGGATTGGGGTACCATCCTTCCTTTCCCAGAGCCTTGAGGCACGGAGGCGTAACAGACACAGCGAGCCTGATTACATCTCGCTGCGCCATTCACGGCGCATTAAAGCCATGAAAGCTATGTCTTCAGGGCACGTGTCTCGACAAAAGAAAAAAAAGACAAGCCATTTCCGACTTTACAGCTCAGCATTAAACACCGTCTGGTGACGGTGGCGGCGGCAGGCTAGTGGCCAGCCAGCCAGCTGATTGATCCGAACTGATGGCGAATCCTGGCTTTGGGTTCCTATGTGCCGACTTCCTGGGGTGCCATCCCATCGCAGACCGGGACGGGCAGACGAGGGTAGGTAGGGAGCCTCATTCACAAAACACAGCAGAATGATATACCCGAACGTAAGATCAGCTAGACGATCTTTCCCAATTCATCGCATTTAATAATATTATGAGTTTCATACAATTACATTTTGATTGCCCAAATTGCTGTTTTAGTCATGGAATGGTTTAATAGAGACTTGAAGTTCCTACTTTAAATAAGTTTTATAGAAATTTCGGGTGATTTTTTTCCAGGTTATCAATTGCTAGACCCACGTACCCTAAATATTATTTCATTCAAACAAACCGTTGTAATAACTGACCTTTTCTGAATCATCGTCTGACTCTGTGTATTTGCGACGCACCGTACCTGTGCGACTTTTCCTCCGGCCTCTTGGGCTACCCATAACAAAGTGCAGCGGCCAAAAAATATGCACCATCAAGCCTCTGAGGCAGCTATCGGTACATTTCCCAATATCGGTGTATATATAAAAATGTGACCTAGGTCTACCCTGACGTGTCGTATAGTCCACTTACCAAATGAGGTTTTCGGTGCAAATATGCATGCTCGTCTGGGTGCTATTGCATATGACGTCGGCAAACATTGGCGGTTTATCACAGAAGAAACTTCTAAAAATAAAACTAGAAGATACGTTCGTCGATATTTGTGATATTTGAATAAATTCCGTAAAACATATTCTTAGTTTTTACGCGAATAATTGTTAAATTCACAGCAGGTACCTATATACTGTCACATTGTCAATGGTAGAATAGCCAGTGTTCGAGAAACCCTTACCCAAAATGCAACGAAAACGTCTTATGCCCGCGCAGTTTCTCTTCAGGCGTTTTTTTATGAAATTTTCCATTACGTCATTATTGACATTAAGCTCATATTACATGTATCTAGCTAGAATTAGCTTGAGTTATCGAATATTCTCGTCTTAACTTTTGACTTCCGTCAGTTCTTTGCTAATCACATCAGTCACTTAGAATGAAAAATGTCTTAAGTCAAACTTAAACTTAAGTATTTTCGAGAACGCCAGCCCAGGTCTGACGTGATCTTTATCTATCTGGGCTCAGGCCCTTCGAGATAATGCGACAAAATCTAATGCCCAACTCACAGAAAAACAGAAACTTATATAATGTGTCTGTGTGGTATAAGAAGATTCTCCTAAGCTGTTGGAACTCCGCTATATTTTACTTCAACATTTACGACTATCACTTTCTAAATAATGGTATTAAATTTAAATAAACATATCCTTAATTTAACATAGTTAAGAGAGTATTATAAAATATACTTTAAATTTTTTTGTGCATTTCAAAGCGTATAACAATATTTTGGTAAGACCAGCATTAATTGCTTTGTTTTCAAAGAATATGCCACAATACATGAAATATCAAACTAGTGTACTTTTATAACTCCTTTAGAGAGTTCACTTATACTAGAAGGATATAACGGTACACGCTACGCTGTTTCTATAAACAGTAAATCACACTGATATATGGGATATTTGTGGTTTTAAAGTCGTTACAATACACATTAATAATTTGGAATTGTGAAAATAATAATGCTAACTTTAGCGGGAGTGACTTAAAGTTTACTGATAAACAAAAGTTAACAAACAGATATATCTCCAACAGAATAATTATAGCAACATGTTAACGTACAGGTATTTATATAAGACAGGCATTTCTCTAAATTAATGGTGAACTACTCACGTTCTTACGGTAGGAAATCTATTTAATCCTTTTCGAATACTTTACCGATTCGTTTTCCCGCCGATAAATACGTACAGTACAGAAACATTATGTGGATGGATGCACTTCTTGTGTCCAATATATACATGAATAGTGTAAAAGAAAACGGTATACTGTAATATAAGTGTAATAGCATTAAAAAGAACTCCGACACGACGACAGCCTCTTTGCTGATTGTCTGCATGCTCCATTGGCTTCAATTTCCGGCAGTGGGTTACGTTTTTTTGCAACGATTAATACGCTTAGAAATTCTTTTTGGGGGCTGTGGTTTCACATTAAATATGAACTAATTTAAGAATAGACCAGTATTACTTGATAGGCTTCTTTCCGGGAATGAAGATTTCATCCCCTAAACATAAACCTATTTACGAGAGTCTTTTAATCTGAAACGTCTGGGGAGAAGACACCTTGAGCCGATTAGCTTTGGCCGCAGTCTGGGATTTCACAAAAAAATGCGGAAGTCCGTGTCTGTACACCAGTTATGTTTTATTTTTTTAGCTTTAACATGGGGAAGTATGGCTTTACAGTTAATGATTTTAAATCCTTTTGACTGTTCAATGAATTGGGCTGTTCACAACCACGTGTTCACAAACGTGCAAACGATGCTAAAGCAAAACACTTTTCTTCAATAAAGTTTCTGGAAAGTGGAGAATTGTGACTCAAAGTCAAAACTAAAGCAATAAGTTGTGCAATTCGAAAGTCAACTTGGCCTCCATAACTATGACGTCACCGATTGCTGGCGATTGCCTCCTTTACCTGTAACTTTATAGGGAATACTTTATTTTTGTCACTCCAGATGGGGAGCGGTGGTCCCCAGGTGTAGTCGACCTTAATGGTTCCCTAGGACGTGTCGGTACTACTTCTCAAACTGGCTATACATGTGCCGAAACGTTGTTTACAGGCCAAATCAAAGAGGCATCTGAGTGATCAGTTTAGATAAAGTTCCGAGAAAACAGAAATAGTGTAAGTTGTCTGGGAGACTCGAGCTACATTCACATTTACATGCAGGATGGCAGAACAAGCGATGGCATTTTGAGATCTAACGGTAATTTTGTAAAGTTAACAAAAAGGTATAAATATTATATTTTTATTGTTGTGTGTTCCGTATCATCGAAAAGACCGCTCTCGCTGCATTATACACGTATGTACATGAAATGCAATGTTAACATCTGTAAGTAATGGCTTAAACTGGCTGAGGTTTTATTGCATGAGAATTCATCATTTTAGTGTTTTCGAGAGCAGTTTAGTGCATGCTTGAATCTGAATGCCTCCATCATTTAATATGTCCACTACAGAGGCATAAATTAGCCATATGCAAAAAATGTTGTAATTCCTAAGAAAAAGGGGCTGAGGACGTCCCACCCTCTGTAAATTCAACTTCTGGTTGCCAATAAACGTATATCTTATCGTATCTCAAAACGTTTATAGGTTAGTTTCCATTAGATTTGGCACTGGTTGGGTAATCGTATGGAATGGGTCGGTCTCTCATGGGCTAGCTTAACCTCTCATGGAATATAATGATTATAAATGTAGGTATGAGGGGGGCAGGTTGCGGAAGGTGATGGGCCCACGGGTTAAGAACGCCAACCGTAGCAAGGGGCTATTGTAAATGTTGCGTAACTGTGTTTTATGTGTGTGCTACAGTGCCGCTAAATACGGAAATTATGATGTCTCACATGCATGTTTTACTACATCATGTACACCATTGTGCCTCGTCACTATCATGTCTACCAACCATCTTCAATTCCCATCTAAATTCTTATTATTCGTTATCGGGTAACAGTACTGTATATTAATTTAATGTTTCTTGCAATATGAAGCAACGTAAAGTAAGATATTTGTTATATTTCTTCATGGAGATGTAGTTCGGTATCACCGGTACTTTGTTCAGTGCCATCTCTAGACTACCATAACCAGAAAGGTAATAAGTTCCACTTATCCCTTGCTTTTTGCAACCTTGCGTACACAATCCCTGTATGTAGAATTGCCCGCCAGAGGACATTGGGATTCAGACGCGCAGCCCTAGTGTTTTCCACTGATGATTTTTCTTCCCCTTTCTCCTGGAATTGGATCAAAGGAATCAGACCTCCAGCTTTGGAGGTGCAAGTAATTTAAAAAGAGATGTACCACTCTCGCGAGGTGCAGATCTTACCCGTTCTGACGTTAATACGGCCTGAAATTGCTAATTTACCGCTTGTCGGAATCCTCTTGGGCTAGGAAGAAAAAATAATAGAGAGGGTTTTGCAATGGAAAACATACGTCTTCAGTAATCCATGGCATATCACTGAGCCATCTGAAAACCCTTCAAAACTTTCCTTCTCTAGCCAATAGGAGGTAATCGACGATATTGGAAGGGAGCGAAACAGAAGGTCAGGTAAACATTGACGTAGGGTGCAACTTTACCAATTAGAGAAAATGCCGATGGCGCATGCGCGACATGTGGCTACAGGCACGGTTTTGATTTCACGAAGCCAGCCTAAATTGACTTTTTCGTGAGAAAATGGGTGGCCTGATTTTTAGGGGCTTCAGACATCGGAGAATAGGTCGGCAGGCTAACTTAACAAAGGTTGCAAAACCTTGAGGAACCGTGTAATGAGTGCTGTGATGGCTTATTAATAACCGCGACTTAATAAAACACTTTAACAAAAAAAATAAAATAAAAAACCACGGTTAACACATTTTAACCGCGGTTTAAGACATTTTAATCGGCATTATACTTAACAAATATAATTGGAAACTACAAGAAAATGATTGGACACTAAGCAAAAATAATTGAAAAAAAAAGAAAAGGAGTTTCCTAACGTTGGTAGAGATAACTCACAATATAATTCAACGCAGAGACTCAAAATAGTCCATGTAATGCACTTTTATCAATTTTGTAAATGAAGAAAACTGAAAAGCCGAATTATTTAGAAACCCATTTTAATGGACTAAAGAAAGTATAAGGTGGTAGAGAATCGGCCTAATTAAGCAGAAAGGAAAATTAGGTAAGCCTCGAGATACCAATACGGGCACGTGCTTGAGCCTGGAGAAAGGCGGGTCTTCTTTGACACTGATCCTCCACGATTCGTGGTTGATTGAGCAATCGATAGAGTTTATCACCCACGAACGGATATTACGGGATGAAGCTCGGATTTTCCTTCATGGCCGCCTCGACGAAATATCATGAGATCATTCGGTCGCCACAAGACACAGCTAGGAAGGAACGAAGTGAAAAAAAAATGTTTTCGTGGAAAATTGGAATTAACCCTACACCTTACCAAAATATTTTCCGACATAAGCTGCCCAACTCGATAGCTTTCAACCGAGCGATAGGGTGGGATGAATCGTGGGCGCGTCTGCAGCCAATATCCTGCGTGCAAATGCCACTTTTATCCCTCTTTTCTCTGCCTATAAGAAAGAACTGAAGTGAACCCGCTGTGTGTGTGTTTTTTTTCAGGACTTTAGCTATGCTGTGTAGTAATTCCTTTAGGGCGAGACACTATTAGAACTGATATCACATCTCCGCGCCACAGAAGTTAATCTACTTGTCGGCTGCGTGTGAGGCTATTGAAGACGAGTTTTTATAGATGGATAAAAGCACGAGATGCTGGTGGTTTTAGCGTCACACGACATTAAAAGAGGTAGCTCTGGTAGACCGAATCTATCAGTAGAGAAGCTGTCAGACGTCGCGTGGTCGCCCTCCGTCCGTCCGCCCGAAAGTCCGTCACGTTTTCTCAGAAACTGCTGCATGGATCCGTAACATCACAGAAAGCTTGAGATCCGCTATAACAGCCGATCCAACATTTCCTTTCAGTGGACGGATACGCCCCGTGCGTCCATTGCTCCATTGGGCTGCGGTATGCTGTGGCACCGTGCGGTATATTTCCATCAATGGACCAATGAAGGAATGCGAACCCTTGGGCAAAGAAAAAGTGATTTAACGGAAAAGGTGTACAAAAATGTATTGGGATATAACACAGAAACCCGGCACGCTACCCACTAGGTTGTAAAGGACGGCCGGTGTAAGCTGTTGTGGTGTGTATTTGCACATGTTGTTTATACCAACACCTTTTTCCATTCATTGCTCCACCGATGGAATACTCGCACGGTACCGTGGCTCATTGCTGCACTGAGCGCCAAATGCACAAACCCATTGTCGCATGGAGTGGAAAAGTATAGTGTTAGACATAACAGTCCGAAAAGTAAAAGGTGAATCTTTAGCTTTCAAAACATTAAATATGAAAGGATTAATATTGCATCGTCACTGATTCCCAGTCATTGGTATTGAGCCGCGTGCGACCGCAGCTTCGTTGGATGTGACGTAAAATTTGTAGCCAATGGGAATCAATTATTCGGGCAAGAGGACACGGCCTGGAGTTGCTCTGTGAGAGAAAATACAGCAGGGGCTCTTTTGAAGATTGGGCTTTTGAAAAAAAAATCCTGTCCCTGGATAATCTTTATACTGTGAGCGAATCTGCAATGTGATATGTATTATCTTAAAGCAAAATATCTAAGTGCATCTAGCATTTGCTCCCCCCAATAACAATATTAGTAAACATTATGGACCTTTCTGTGACGTAGTTCTGAGATTCCCGACCCTCGAAACACATAGAGTAGGACAAATAGAGTAGGATACATACAGTAGGACACATACAGTAGGACATATACAGTAGATCACACGCAGTAGGACATTATACAGTAAGGCACATACAGTAGGACATATACAGTAGAGCACATGCAGTAGGACATTAAACAGTAAGGCACGTACAGTAGGACATATACAGTAGAGCACATGCAGTAGGATATTATACAGTAAGGCACATACAGTAGGACATATACAGTAGCGCACATACAGTAGGACGTATACAGTAGGGCACATACAGTAGATCACATACAGTAGGACATATATAGTAGGGCACATACAGTAGGACACATGCAGTGGAACAAATACAGTAGGACACAACATACACTAGGTCACATACAGTGGTACATATATAGTAGAACACATACAACAGGCACATACAATACGCACAATACGTACGTAGGGCACATGTAGTAATAAGCAGAAAGAGAGACACAACTGCAGCAACTTTTAATACGAGGTTTTCAGGTGTTAGTTTTCCATCTCAATAAATAAGTAATTTGTTGAATTTACACCTTGGGGACAACTGTTCTAAAAGGTTCTCCTTGTCAGGATCAGAAGCGGGTTCCCGTCAAATTTTTCCAATCGTTTTATCTCAGTATTCCTCACAAAACTTAGCTTTCCCTTTGTGCTAACATGGCAAGGACACTTTCAGAATGTACTCCCTCACACCGCTCACACCTGAATCTTTCGGAACCTCTCTTGTCTCGAGTAGTCACAAAATTCCTTTTATTACTAATTTTGAAATATTATGCAAACTTTGCATAAAATTTCAAAATTAGTAATAAAATGGAACTTTGTAAACTTCACAATCGTAGGAACTCGGCAAACGTTTGAAACCTTTTAAACTTTGAATCGAATCATTTACTATTATTACAAATGACAGAGGGAACCTCACACATATCCATTGAATGTACTTAATCGAATCTGTCACAGAGTTTGAGGCAGATGTTACATTGACACTGACACTGGAAAAGCACCTGCTACTACAGAAGCCGTAAAGGGACACGGGAAGAAAAAATATTTTGAAAATGTTATTTCGCTTCTTCAAATTACTATTATGCTCCCTCGAATTAAGTATTTTCTTTTCTTACAATGTCCCTTCATATATGGCTTCCACATGGGGGAGTTCTGTGGCGGGAATGTCCCATCGGGCCTACCGGAAAACAAGGAAAAGAGAGAAAAACAAGGAAGAGAGAAATGACGGGGGGGGGGGGGGGATGGTAGTCCCTCAGAACGATCGAATATGACAATTTCCTATGTCTCAGATTTCTACCCGTCGGCTATAGAATCCAAAGGTCAATCTGGTTGTCAAGCAAGATTATGCCAGCCCCCTGTGATGTGTGAATGCATAGTATGCAGGCTGGCAGTTGGCCTTGCTGAAAGGGAAAGACCTTGAAACAGGAATGAGGTCAGTAAGGTCTACTGTACTTTTCAATTACAGGAGAGACATGATGATGGAAAGCACCGCTATTTAAAAGTAGCGCATCGACCTTCGGACTAGCTCAACGTTAATATCATATGGGTATTAAGTCAGTCAAAAAAACACATATTGCACCACAATTACCCTAGGATATTATCAAACCGAAAAAATATTTAGCACTCACTGGAAAAATAAATGGAAAAGAGCAAGGACAACTCAGGGCATCAAAAAAGCCGTATAACAAAAAATAAACTTTACAGGAAAAATCTAAAAAAAATCTGCCAAAACTAAGGAAGAATGCAGAAAATACAGCATAATGTTATGCAGAGTGTGGAAGGTGGCAAAAAACAAAAATCTACCATGAACTTATAGTAATGCTAAGTCTTCAGTCAAAAGTTTATGGAAAACTTTTGGCCCAATGCTAAAAATAGTAAAAAACTGTCTGATCCAATTAAAAAAAATCATACCCGATAATAAAGTTATTACTGGTGAAAAAGATATACCAAACGCATTTATCAAGTACTTCTTACCATTGGTAAATCATTAGCAAATAAAATACCAAACGTTGATTTAAAATACACAGACTTCATGAATGAAAGCAGTACAAGGAGCATGTTCCTACTACCAGCAACTGAAACAGAAGTCTTAAATGCAATATCGTCACTACAACATAATAAAGCTAATGGCGATATGGATATTCCAATAAAGTTGCTAACGAATTGTAAAGAAATACTTAAAGATAAAATCTGTCATATCATTACTATGTCTTTAAACCTGGTACTTTTCCAGATGTTTTAAAATCTGCCAAGGTAAAACCACTTTTCAAGAAAAAATATCATATGGATATGGGAAATTACGGGCCTGTCAGTATTTTAAGCTGTCTGAACAATCATGAAGGAAAGATTAACAAATTCCTTCACAAAAACAACATCTAATATAAATATCAGTTTGGTTTTCGTAAAGGATACTCAACTAAATTAGCCCTTTTGGAAATAACATAGCAAATCAGAGCAGCTTTAGACAAAGGTGATTATTCACTAGGATCATACTTGAACTTCTCTAAAGTCTTTGATACTGTTAATCATAAAATCTTGTTAAAATTTTTTAGAGTACTATGGTATTCGAGGAATTGTATCAGACTGGTTTTCTAGTTACTTATCTGACAGAAAACAACATACTATAGTAAATAAAACAAAGTCTGATCCAAATGATATAAATACAGGAGTTCCCCAATGGTCTGTTCTTGGCCCACTTCTGTTTTTAATTTATGTCAATGATATTAGTAATGTCACTAAATGATCTACTGACAAAATAATGCTCTTTGCATATGATTCCAATGCATTTGTAGTAAACAAACACCTAAATAAACTTATCAGAAATTTTACAACTCTGTATGCTGAGACTAAAGTCTGGTTTTCAGCAAATAAACTAACTATCAAAACTGATAAAACTAATTTTAGCATTTTTCATTCTCCGAGGAATAAAGTACCGAATGAATACAACATTCTAAAATCAGGTAACATTAACATTCAGCGTGTGGAATGTGTAAGGTACCTTGGTATCTTACCTGATGATCATCTCAATTGGATATCACATATTGCTTTTCTATGTATTAAATTAATGCAAATTTTAAGTGTATTTAAATTTATCACTAATCTTATTTCATATAAATATAGACAACAATTATATATGGCTTCAGCTATTCTAGAATTATCTATGGAATTGAGGTATATTGGACTTTAAGTCCAAGTACTTTAAAATAGAATTATTTTCTAAAAACTTTGTACAACAAAAATTGGTATACACCTACTGTGTTACTTCACACAGACCTTAAACTACTTCAAATTTAAGATATAATTTCACTCTTTCAATTAGTCTTTGCTTTTTCAACAGCACAACAACCTTTTACCTGAAATATTGTCAAATTACTTTACAGCTAGGGACAATCTTCACAGTCACTGGGGATATTAGAAACAGAAAGGATTTGCATGTAAATCCGTCAAGGAATAATTATTGGCATAAATCAATAAATGCTACTGGAGCTACACTGTATAATAGATTACCCCAGAATATGAAATATAGACAAACTATGTGCATATTTAAAAAGAGGGTGAACAAACATTATTGGGAAACTAATATTTTTAAAAAAAATTTATATGTTGAGAAAAATATATGAAGGTATCTACTGTATGGACTTTGAGTCCAACATCGCCAATTTGGAATATGTTTTATTCTCTTTTTTCAAAGATATTTTATTGTACATTTTTTCAAAGACTTGAAAGGCATCCAGCTTATCAGCAATGCTCTCTGGGTGACCGTCACCTTGTTAACATTATGTATATTGTAAAAATTTTGTTATTCTTTACATTAAGGTGAAAATAAACATCCTATCCTCTCCTAATGAATTATAACAGTGTAGTTTCCATTGGTTATTAAAACTAGCAGGAGTAATAACCAATGGAAGCATATTAACTCTACTTTCCCAAATCCGAGGCCCTCTTACTATTTTAAGCTCTGTACAGTATATTAGATTAGGCGACAATTCCCTGGAAGAGAAAGCAATTAGGAAACCAGCCTGTGCGGATTAGTGTGTTCCTAAAATAACCACAGGAAACCGGGGAATTAAGCAATATCTCCTGTGTGAATGCTTGTTTCTACCGTGGTCGACTTAGCTTTTTCTGTGTGTGAGCTGAAAAAAATACATGTATATCTAAATGCAGGAGTTCTGTTCCAAACTCATACCCTGGCGTTATTGCGAACTTATTTCCTGTTTCTATGGCATTTCCGGTTTCCTGAATCCCAAGGACACGCGAGTCTGAATCCAGATAAGTTGATCAGATTCAGCGTCGAGCCAGCAGCTAATATCAGAAATACATGTAGATGTTTACTCGAGTCGGGATTCTCGTCAGAAAATTGTCATTCGACACGCTGAATGTATGAAAACTGGATATAGGCAATTTTTCGTCCCTGTCCCTGTGCCATCTTCAGGGGAATTTGTCATTCGGCATCAACCAGTGTATAGAATGAAAATTTTGGTAACATCCTCTCCTTTGCACAACAAGTATGAGAAGATGGACATTTTGTTATATAAAATTCCATCCATAATCTGACAACACAGGATATTGCGTTTCCACAAAAGCAGACTTGGTGAAATGCAAGTGCTTGATGCTGCAATTGCAAGTAGCACTGGTCGTTAGATCCTGGCGAGGGGCCTATACAATGTACAGTGTAATGCTGTACTACGCGACCTCATTCCCCAATGCAAGATGTTTTAGATTTATTTCCTTTTTTTAGTTTTAAAGCAAATGGCCCAATTGTGGGGATGACAATGGGTGTGTGCTTTTTTTGCTAGAACCCTCTGAGTGCATGTAACACAAGTTGCACGCAAAAGTCCCTGGCAACTATAAAGAGGCAAGGCATGCCAAAATGCCTAACACACTTGCTTTGAACCTTTCGTCGCGTTTATGTGAGCCTTGCAGACACGCGACATGCGCAAAAATGTCAGTTTCTTGTTTGAGTAACTAAACAAGAAGTCGTCGGTTTAGGGTGATAGATGTATTCGGGACGGCGCCATTGAAGCAGCCCAATCCTCCCATCTTTCAGTTGAGGAAGTCATTATTTCGCGTTTTGGTATGGTGTCAGCAAAGCGTCAAGAGAAAGGTTTGTTTGTTCTAGACGCGACGAAGGGAAGCGACCAAGCACGAATTACTTCCATTCAAAATTTCCCGATTTTTTAAGGCTTATGATATACGAAAACAAACGTTTTTCGTTTAATCTTAAAATGTCAAATTGAAAAAGGCAAAAACAATTACAAGTTTTGGATGCTCTCAAAGTACATTTGTTTATATCATTGTTTACAGTAACTTAGATAAATTTACATACATTAATAAAAAGTTTTGAAGCTTTTGTGTAGGAGGTACATGTAATTGCATGTCGAGGAACACTAGTAATAGAAAAAGAGAATGTAAACATTAACCAGAATATAATTTAAGCCAAATATTATCTATATTTAATGAAGTTAAGAGAAGAACGGCCAGATATTAAAGTTTTCCTGGATAGGAATAATGTCATAAAGATATGTTAGTCATCACATTGGTAGGGTTTTATGTAATGTGCACTTATACTCGCTGTATTCGGTATGCTGTCTCGTTTTATTGTATGTATTATTATGTGATCATCCTTGTGAATGTCTGTGAATAAATAAAAAACGTAATAGAACAACAGGGCCACGGACTTTGACACTCTACTTTGCCAGATGAAACTAATTTAGTTTTATGGATAGGTAAGTTCTCTTCATGGTGCCATATACTTAAAATTTGGTGCCAAAAGTAATGGCCTGTATTTCCCATGGTTACATGCTTCTCTAAAATGGAGTTGAAATTGAATAAAAATAGTGGGAGCAGCACCCGTTTGAAAATGTTAACATCAGAATTTTGCAAAGTTCACCGAATGACCTCAAACTGAATTCAAAGAATCAGACATGAAAAGTACCCTACATAACACAGTGCATAGGACCGCAAGTCCCAAATTTTCGTCTGTTTCGCTTTGCGATCACCCATTTTCAAGATATTGCACATTTTAGGATTTTCCCATTGACTTCAATGTTAAAATTTCAAAGTGCCATAAAATTTTTAATTTTTGTCAGATCGCCAATACATTTATAACTTTTTATCCTCCCCATCACTCAACACTGCTTTATTTATCGTAATGTTTGGCTCAGATGAGATGAAAATTCTAGGAGTAGTGTTTTGAAATTTTTGCTCCCAGGGTCCCATGTCAAAAAAAAATCGCAAAAATTCGAAATAAATGTTCTGGAGAAAAAAAATGTTCTGGAGTCATGGCGGATATTGGGTGCGCACAAAATTTTGCCTGGATCCATGCAGCGGTTTCCGAGAAACACGAGTTTACGGACAAACAGACGGACGGACGACGGATGACGGACCCCTGGGCCACGACAGTAGCCAGGTTACCAAACTCAATTGGTGATCTCTGAACAAGGTTATGTATGTAGATATATTAGTGTATATGTACTGGACCCGTCCTGTACTAGTTCGACTTGCGGCCAGTCTTTAGAGTGCTAGCCCACAGAATAATCAGTGCACGGGTAGGCAGTGATTTCCTAACTCAGACCATCATCCTGACTCTTAGCAGGCCAGTCTGTCTCTCAGCCTTACTTGCTTAGCGCTTAGCAGAGCAGCAGAACCTCAAATTATAAAGTCTTTTGTTTGACGCGGCGGGACATTGAACCTCCAACCTCCTGTATACCAGAGTACAGCCATTACACTACCAGGCCGTGATCCTAATAACGTACTAGTGGTGCTGAATTCTACTTTCATTCGGTGTAGACGTATGCCTTTCTGCAAATGGTCTCACCCGTTTAATATGATCATACTTATTGCAAATAGTCGTAGTAATAGCATCATTATTATTTTATTATTATTATTATTATTATTATTAGTAGTAGTAGTAGTAGTAGTAGTAGTAGTAGTAGTAGTAGTAGTAGTAGTAGTAGTAGTAGTAGTAGTAGTAGTAGTAGTAGTATATTTAATATTATTGGTATTATTAACGCATACCAAAATTAACGAAAATCAAAACAAAACATTCATGAAAAATGTTCTGGCGAAAAGGGTTGTTAGGTAGCTATCCACAAAAATAGTGATAAATTGTGTAAATGGTTTCTGAGAAAATACGTTTTACGGATGGAAGACAATAGTGAATGGAACGACGGACGGACGAATGATGCCCGCAACCGCATCACTCAGAACTAACAAGGAAAAATAGTTGACAGCCAGTTTCAGACCAGTGTCGCTGTCATCTTCCATTTCAGAAATATTAGAAACTGTTATTCACAATAGACTATAAAATACTCCACAAAGGGTTAGGGTACTCCAAGTACAATTGCTATCTCTGTCTATCGCCAGGCACCCATTTACACCTGAGTGAACCGTTCAACCGAGGTACCATTGTCGTCACGGTAGCCCACGTGGGACGGTTTTTGATGAGTCAACTGCCTTGCGCGGGACTCGAAGCCACGATCTTGTGGTTGAGAATCCCACGCGCTAACTATTCACCCATGGCAACCCATTGTCCTATAAGCACTGCTACCACTCACACTACTACTCATACTACTACTCACACTACTACTCACACTACTACTCACACTACTACTCACACTACTACTCACACTACTATTCACACTGGAATTAGCTACGCTTGCAGTGGCGGCAAAAGTCGTTTTGGTACCTGGTCTCGGCCAATCAAAAGCAGTTCCGGTCAGCCACCTAAAACCAACCATACCACTGATTCGCACTGTCGTCACTGTCATGGCGAAGTGGTTATACATTCAACCAATGGCCGTCTAGTCCGAATTACTCGCCTGCTTTCATTGAGTAAAAATCGGGCAGAGCGTGTTACACAATTCGCTATATAGACTAAGACGATGTTACAGGGCGTCTATGTTTTCGAGCAGTACTCCGTTACTTTACCAAATAAGCAAGGCAATGACCTGATAAATGGCTGTTGCGGCCAACGAAGCCTTGCGTCCTCGCTGCCATATGGCTCTTGTAAACCAGAATGTCGCAACCCGAATACAAAAAACCACGGAAGTGAAAATTTCAAAACGCTACTCCTCCCACAGTTTTGATTTCATTTTCAACCTGCTTTTTAGCTCTGCTTGACTATGTCAGCAGAGCTCATGAAATCGAAATTCGTCCGTCGTACGTCGTCCGTCGTCCGTCGTACCGTCGTCCGTCTGTGGCATCGATTATCTCTGAAGCTACTGCATGGATTGCTTTCAAATTTCAGTTGTGGCTTCCCCTGGGCCATATGCCCAG
>JAAUYG010071495.1_pt1 | contig 18176 bp, 9 predicted proteins | sample 7278091 | NCBI WGS metagenome assembly JAAUYG01 (sample SAMN14350201, study PRJNA611818) | marine sediment metagenome | isolation source: surface marine sediment (0.6m) | place: French Polynesia: Moorea | collected 2018-08
CAGTGATGTCCCAACCCAGACCATTATTCTGACTCCGAGCCGGCCAGACGGTCTCTAACTCTTTTGTGCTGAGCGCTAAGCAGAGCACCAGAACCTCAAATTTTAACGTCTCTTGTTTGACGTGGCCGGGGATCGAACCACCAACCTCCCGCATGCCAGGCGAACGCTCAACCACTACACTACCCAGCCGCGGTTCTGTTGGTGAATGACTTGTTTTGTCAACCCTATTGGTATTATTGAGCATTGTGGCTTGTGTAAGCTTCAAGTCACTACAAGAGAACCTCTAAATAAAAAAAGACCACCTATGGTCCAGCCCAAAGCGGCCTTAATTCTGGCGTGGTCTTTTAATTTTGAAACAGTTTAGCACTCCTGCAAAAACATTTTGGCCATCAGTTTAGGATGTCTAAATTCTGGGGCGGCCCGATTTCCTGGCTGGTGTGAAGGTAGAGTTTCTACTGTATTATGTATTCACTATGATTATTCCACTGTACTTCTCTCCAGATTCTGAGTATGGACGAAGATCGTAATTGGTACAAGGCAGAGAATAATGGCCGGGAAGGTTATATACCAAGCAACTACATAGAAATGAAGCCACATTCGTAAGTATAAACAATGATAAATGTGCTATAAGTCCCTGTGCTCTGATAGTGTGTTTGTCAAGTGTCGTATATATGATGTATTGGTATTTATGAAACTAGTATACCAGCTGTGCTGAATGTCATTGTACCAATGCGCTTCCCGTGAACAACTCATGCGAAGCATTTTACTATTGTTAATTGGTAAACATGAGAGAAATGGGGAAAAAAACCAAAACTACTGAATATCCCCCCCCCTCCCACCCTCTATTGTTGCGTGTACGGATACATTCATAACATTATACCTGAATTTGAGTGTTAATTTCCTTTGCCAGCCTTTAGATTTTGCAATACATATATATGCTCTTCCCCTGCCAGATGGTATGTAAGTCGTATCAGCAGGGCAGATGCCGAAGCCATGCTGCTCGAGAAGAATGACCGCAGTCAGTATATCCAGAAGGACGGGGCCTTTCTGGTGCGCCCGAGTGAAAGCACTCCTGGGGAATTCTCCCTCTCAGTCAAGTCAGTATATTTATAAATAACATTGTTATTATCACCTATATAACCTTGCAATAGCGGAGTACCTGTTAGAATGTCTCGTTTGATGTGTGGAGATCATCGCCTAAGTTCCAGTCTGGCAGTGCTCATGTAACTTAGAATGATATGCACCTCTAATATTACTGGAATAATAATGAGTTGCCTTTTAATGCAAAAGATGTAAGTTATGTTTTGAAAAATCCCTGCAAAATACTATCGCAAAGGGCTGTTTTTATATGTAATAGGATTTAATAGTTTATTGATTTGCTGTTTCCTGGAATTTTAATGTATTTTGCAGGCTTAATAATTCTGTGCATCATTTCAACGTCATGTGTTAAAGTTATGACTTTTTGCAGGTTTTAATGATTCTGTACATGTTTTCAAGGTTTCTGAACTGTGTTTTTTTGTGTTTTGCAGGTTCGGTGACTCTGTACAGCATTTCAAGGTGTTAAGAGACGGAGAAGGAAAATATTTTCTGTGGGTAGTAAAATTTGACTCTCTGAACGACCTAGTGAAGTATCATCGTACATCATCGGTTAGCCGATCCCAGACAATATTCCTTCAAGATATGACCTGGGTATGTATGTACAGTGTACTACAGCAAGTAGCGTGGTAAACGTTTAAAGGTTGGTTTTATATCATTTGTGCACTGAAGCTGCTCAGATAAGTTGAGTGTGTAAATAATGCTTTTGTTATAGAATTATTTCTTAGAATACTAGTACTTCATCCCAAGATTTTAAACCTTGTACGCTTAAGACGACTAGCTGACTACAAAGAAAGAGAATTTTACAGTGTTGTTGTATCCAATGTTATATGTATATTTTGGTTCCTGCAGTATAATATCATTTGTAACTTGCATCTGCCTTAAAAAATTTCCAGCCACTGAAACTTGAAACTTTTATGGAACATCTCTGTACGCATAGTTTGGAACATTATATCCTAAATTTTGACTAGAAAGTAAATATTTTGCATGGCCTGTCCATTTGAGTATAAAATACTTTCCATGACATCTGAATTGTGTGATGCTTATGATGAATGTATATTGGGTATAGACAGATCACACTTTCATTCAATATACAGAAAAGCTTACACATTGAGATTGTAAAATGAAAGTGTTGGTCATCCAGTAGTATACATGTAAAGGTAAATGTAGTCCAGGGTATGCATGTAAAGGTATAGATTTAATTACCACTACAAGATCACAGGTCATTTAAGCATGCAGCGCTTGTTATATACAGTGAACTTAATGCGGACAATAATGTTGGCAATATCTGGTGATTGAGTCTTTAATGGAAGGAAAAATGATGGTAAGGGTATCCAAAGCCGTAACTGCAAACCACTCTACATACATGTATTTATAATCAACGGTATACATCACCAATGATAACTGTTAAAATGAATGGTAGAGCTGTTAAAACTTTTAACTAAGACTGTTTATTAATTGTCTTTTTTTTTTCAGCCTAAGGTAATAGCGAATTATGACTTCCGACCTCAAGATCCCGAAGAGTTGGAGCTAAAGCGAGGTGACATCATTACGGTTTTGGACAAGCGAGTTGACCAAAACTGGTGGATGGGAGAAGTGACACGCGGAAATCGAGTCTGTCGCGGCCTCTTTCCAAATACCTACGTGTCGCCTTACACAGACTAAAGGGAAGCACTCCCAGGGTGGTTCTCCCACTAGTTGTTATATTACATACTTTATCTTCTCACAGAGTCATTTCTTTTTTCTTTTTTTTTTTTCCTTTTAGCACTGTCTCACATGCCTTGAAGCTTTTGTGTGCACTGTTATATCAGTGTAGATTGACAATGCAGACAAATGAGAACAAGGGAAGAGAACAGGACAAAGGAAAAGAAGATGGCTCCTGGAGGCCAATCGAGGGGAGGAATAAGAAAGAGGAAGAGAAGGCCTCTGGAGGCCCAGCGGGACTCGTTGCTATCTGGTTCTCTTCTGTATGTCGAATTGACTGCGGATAGGGGGACATGGTAGAAGAAGTGTGAGAAAAGATCGAGTAGTAAGCTGACTGAGGTGGTATGGCTGGATAGAAAAAAGTACTAGAATATTGTAGGGTGATGTTAATGTTATTATATCCAGCTCTTGTTGCGAGCTCTCGCTTCTGTTTATAGGCTTCTGTCTTGTGAAAGTGCTGCTCCAAGGAAAGACTTAACTCACTCGTGAGTGAACTGATGTAGGTTACACATGCACAAAACACTCACTAACAAGTACCTGTTATTTGACCCGGTTTGGGTATTATAAAAGTTTGGGGGAGGTAAAATGTTTGTGGCGTACTGTCTGATGATGCATGCATTTTGAAGTTTTGCCGATTTAGCAACTCGTTGTTTCTGCTCTCAATTCAGTCGCCGCATTGTTGACAATGAAAGGTTGTCTTTCTGGATGCGCTCTCGAGTATTCCAGCTGGAAAACTTCAGGACACATTCATTGTCGGGATTTACTCTAAGTAGCTTCTAGCTGCTGGAGCAGTGGACAGCTGTGTTGTGAGAAGAAAAAAAAATTCCATTTATTATATTAACAAACCCATAATAACCTTGTACATGTGTATCTTTAGGAAAAGAAACTAGTTGATTGTGAATTGAACATTTGGTAGACGATTTTGGCTAGACTTATGTATATTGAACTTTGCTCTTTGAGAAAAAGAGTTGGCTGGCTCTTATTTCTCTCTGAAAGGAAACTGTGCAAGTTCTGTGAATATTTTTTTTTAAGGATTTCAAGAGCAAACCAATTTGACACCTTTGTGAAATAAATGTATGCATGACACTGCATGCTCCTCATCCTTCTGATAAATCTACAATTTGGTGTAAAAATAATTACCAAGACATGGTCATATACTGGTATCATTTGTTGTTTAAAAATAGTGACTTTTTCTGAGTTATGATACATTTGTAAGCATGTCTGTTTTTAGTTTGTTTCTGCAGTTGGCATACCAAATCCAACAAGGATATATATATGCCCAGATTATAGTTGTGTTTTCTGTGAATTATAAAGACTGGGTTGTAAGGGCATGTCTCAAAGTTTCAGCATTGATGCATTTTACACATAGTATATATATATATATATATATCTTGGTCCATGTATCTACTATGATGATCTTGGCAGTTTCCTCACACACAAAAATCAAATAAGGGCTGTTAAGCCATGCCAACATGATTCCTGGTTGAGTTTGATCTGCTTAATATATAACAGAACTACGGCGGTTTATTAGATGTATTTGGAAGCAGCTGCAGGCATTATAGGTGTTGAATTTATTACGTGCAAAGCATTTATATTCAGCTCTGTGGTGTACATGTGGCATGACAGCTTGAGCTGGGGCGGTCACCTTGTTATTCGTAACTGTTTTGCTTTTATTTCTGCTTCAGGCTAGGGTTTAAAAACTTCTTGGCCCAAGCCTGATCATATATGAGTTGCTTGATGTGTCTATACTTGCTGTGCCCTACGTGTCTTAATCTAGCCAAGTCCATGTGTTGGCATTGTAGCTATACTCCAGTGGTTGGCTGAAAACACATTCTAGTATTGGTTAGTCGCTATATCTGTGATTGTACTGCTTAATAATGCGAATAGGAATGCCTTTGATGGCGTTCCTTGTTAGATGTTTTTTGTAGAAATATACATGGATCATGCGAGAAACAGGATCATGGCTGGATTATGCCAAAGCAGTTTGCATCAACAGAATACGTCAAGGGAAAGTCGTTGCTTTTGCGTTGTTTTTATAATCAAAAATCTTAATGGACGGTAAAAAGGAAGCAATGTTTTGGAGCTGTTGTGGTCCAGATGAAAACCAGAAGAGGCGAAAAAAAAAAAAGTCTTCAGCTTGTATCCTGAGTATCGTACCTCCTTGGCCTGGATGTTTGTTTGTTTGCTTGCACTGTAAATCTGGAAATCTTTTCAACTTCCGATTTGTTGTAAAGTTAGAGATGCATGCATAAGGCCAAACAATTCTCTGTTTATTGTATGTTTTTGACGGTCTTGGTCTAATGTTATGCAGATCTTTGCTGCCTTGACTGAGGTCTGTAGGGCGGCTGTAGGGCAGTGTGCGGTATGTTTGTCCTCAAGGAAAATACAACTAAATTTGTTTTAGCGAATGAGCAACTTGTGCAGTTCTGCTGAATAGCACACGGTTTTAAAAGATACCTTAGTTTGCAACCAACATATGTGTATATATCTTTAATATTAAAGCAAAAATACAAAATTGTATAAGTGATAAAAGGTGAAAATCACTTGCAAAATCTATACATCATTAGTATTAACCATCAAAATACACCTGAAGCTTAAGCATCATAATGAAACCCATTTGTCTGTTTTCCCCAGTTCCCAAAGGCATTTGATGCATTTGTACCGCCTGATAGCATTACTAGGTATCGCTTCTACTAATCAATAGTAGCCATAAGGCTGCTTCCGGACTGCATCCATGGCATATGATGTTGATAGAAGGTATGAATGGTTGGACACTGTACATTTAGATGCAGCGTATGAGCTGAGTCACTGCTCCGAGATCAGGGGGCTGGCTTCCTGGTTGAAGACGAGCTGCAGTTCTTATGCTAGTAGAGTCGAAACCCATCTTTAGTCAATAGGTACTCGGCATCTGGGACAGAAAGCTGCATAGAACACGTAAACTGGTATAATGATTTAAGGTCAGCAGCACGATATTGTAGTACTGGAGTGTAGTTCATAATCTTTTGTGGAGAAGATATCAGACAACTTAACACTGGGAATCTGGGACACTCAGCTCGTCCCCAAGATGACTACACTTGCAAGTTGTTAGATTACAAGTGTGTTACCCTAAATGTTCATCTGACACATGTAGCTTAGTTCTACAGAAATACATATAGTGTACGGGTCATGCTGTCGTTAGTGGAGAATCAATTAATCTAGTCAGGGGGTTGGACAACGGCATCATTTATACCACTGTGGCAAACCATAGACTTGCATTGCATAGGAATGAGATATACCTTGTAGGTCCAGAGAGTTTTTGTGTGACTACGAGCCACACCTGTGGTGAGTAAAACAACTCCACTCCAGCCAGAAATTCTGGGCTGTTCTAGAATAAGGTAGGGTTTGTTCCTGTTCGGATCAGTTGCACATAGTGGGAGCTATTTATTGGTCAATCTCATTGACTCCCATATTCCCTGCTTTCATTCACCTTCCTCAATAGGCACCGAAGCACATGTATTAATATTTGCACTGAAACAAGGAACTGGGGGTGGGGAGAAAAACTTATGTGTTTCTAACATGTATACGGAAGCGTTCGCTTATAGAAAGACTGTATCTAGAATATATCTTCTGTAACTTTTGCACCTTCTCCCCCCAGAAAGTACAATGTAATATATCCTTGTCATGCAGAATTCTGCTCCATGTTATGCATGTCATGTGAGGAAGACTTTTTGCAGCGGTTTGCTGCTGCGGTCTGGTAACGTTTAAATATTATTGGTTGTCCTAGAATTTCCTCCACACCATAATTATATAGCTATCAATACCGAGGTAACAGAAGAAAACCAGATGGTTGAACCAAAGGTGTGTTTTCAAGGTGTGGCCCTAATCTGTACAGGTATGTACCGGTAAATGTATATCTGACAAGGATTGTTTACAGTGGTGTCGCCTGACCAAGTCCGTGATGGATGCTCTGTTGTGAAGCTTGCACGAATAAGAATCTAGGCCCTAGTTTTGAACCATGTTCCAGGTCCCTGTACATGCAGACAGGACATTTTCGGTGTCTTTATTTCAGCGCCAAAGTTATAATATGGACTTGCACATGGCACACTGGGGTGTAAACTTACTGTGCTTATATGTGGAAATTTTTTGTGCCATAGCATGAAGGCTGTAGCTGTTGGTATTACCATATTTGCCACCTTCATCATCAGTTGTGAAAAAAAAAATAAATAAATAAAAATAAAAATTGTCACGCCACACTACTGGTAATTCTAGAATGATAGCTGCCGGGTTGTGTTCGGGCCAGCCAACAGGGCCAAAGTTTAAACGTTTACTCCGTTTGTTCCATTGAACAATTGTTTTACAGTAAATGTTTGCTGAATGCAAGAAATGGAAGCATTTGCTATTATAGCAAACAACCTCATCCACAGGAGCTTTCTCATGTTTCGGTTTAGCAAACATTTGGTGTAGACACATGTTTACTGTAGCAAACCGTAAACATTGAATTAAATGACCGTTTGGCAGGCTGAGTGTAATACACTACACAAAGAAAGTTAAAGATATTAAATATCCTTAACTTTTTTGTGTAGTTGATATATGCTATACATGCATGCATAGCATATATGAACTACACAAAAAAATTAAGGATATTTAATATCCTTAACTATTTTGTGTAGTGTACATTGTACACAGTCATGTGACCATTTGCTGAACAGGCCTTGTTAGGTGAGGGAGCTGTTTACTATTGCAACCAGAAAAGAAAAAATTTGCCTTATTGGCCACAACCCTGGTTCTGCTGGATCGAAGTTTGAACCAATGCATTCTATGGATTGCCTTTAGTCAGACGTGTGCTGTCATCTCTAGATAAATACATCCTTTTATAGTTGCATGAGACTGTTGGTTAACAGTTTGTGCATGGACAAATGAAGCATGTTATCACATAAGTCTCTCTTTGGATATAAAGTTTTGTCTTTCTGTCAATAGGCTGATGCAACTTTTTGAAATTATATGACTTTAAACATACATGAAATTTTTTCATATACACCTATCCCCAAGTCACTGAAAGGTTTCAAAGGCATATTTTAAAATGTCTTTTAACATTTGAGCAATCACATAATTTACAATTTACTGATACTTGTAAACACTTGCTGTTGGAGTGATTGTGCAAATATAACCCCTATGCTACTTCTTAAAAACAAGCGGGCACCGGAAAATTGAAACCAATCTTTAAAACAGCAAAAAAGGCAGACTGTTCAGCCAACTTGCTTTGCCCAAGTATTATTGTACAATATATATAAATTATATATCTACAGAATGATGTATGTAATTGTATTTTACAGGAACGATGACCGCTTTTCAATAAAATGAACTGTACATACTGATCTAGTGTTATTTTATGTTAGTTTGCAGGCATACATGTACTGGCTAAGTAGTGCTAAAGTGGCAAGTGTCCAGTCATCGGTTTCAAAGTCCAAATATCGTAGCTACAGTTTATGTAGTTTCTTCTATCGAATGCTGCCACCTTACTTGCCCCCAGAAATTATGGCCAAATAGACAGATGTGGACTGTGGCGGTAGGATCAACTTTGCATTTGTAGGATAGGCACTACACAGACTGATGGGTAAGCCATCAGCATTGGACATCTGAAATTTGAGTCTACTTAAAAATATACCTTAAAGACTATACTCACTGAAGCAAACTACGCAACTTGTCAACACAATTTGCACTCGCCGACAGTTTGATTGATACTATGGATTTGACCACTTCTGGCACTAACATTAACAAATTTTGTGACCACTAATAACATCTGGCAGATTTTAATGTTTCATATGAAAGTCCTGACCAGAAAGGTTTTTGGCAATCATGCACATAATAACATGCATAACGAAATAATTATCTTGTAAAATATGATACTGTAAAAATACATTAATGGTTGTGAGGGATTTGTTTGGCAAATTTTGTGACCGGCTTTTAATTGCAAACTGAGACAAATACCAGCAAATAGAATTGCAGAATGAGCTTGTTTTAAATTGAGGCTCGAGCTAACCACAAATATCCCTGTAAACATGATTTTGTCTCAAAAACACAATAATTAATCCCCACAAACACTAATGGTATTGGAAAGATAATTTCAGTAAAAAATATCTCCATACTATTGTAGTTTGGCCTCCTCCATATCAACGTGCAGGTCATATCCCGATATTGTTGGTTTCACCTGATATGCCAATACACGTAGTGAATATATGCCGTTTTCTGCATAAACTATGAGCAAAAAGCCTGTTTTATTGTTTTATACATGCCAGAGAATATAGTTCCAGTTACATGAGTTAGATCTTCCTAAATCATAATCCTGTACTTCGATGAGATTTAATTTAAAATCACAGCATTAATATCAATTTTTTTTTTCAGAATTCCAGAGAAGAGCAAACATATATAGACCCATGCACAAAAACATGCCCTCATGTTTAAAATAAATTATCACTGTCTGCACCTCCCTCTCCCCCAACCCCAAAAATACAAACATCGACCCTGTCCAACTTGACCCTACTGACCCACATGGCAGTCTACCAACCCCACATTACGTTGATATTTATTATCTCCCACCAGATCCATCATCTCCCAAACTCAGCTGCACCCCCCCCGCATTCTACCCCCCCCCCGGCACCCATCCCCCCCTCCCCCCCCTCCGATGCCATGCCTAAAACCAGCACCAAATATTACCACCTCCATTTAGCACACACACCCCTCGAAATTCCATACTTCTCCTACTCACCCTCCCACCCAATGACCTATTTTCTATTTTACCCAACCAGCCCTTGCCAAGTGAAGGCGATGCCATTTATCTGCTGTTAAAATGTGGATTCTTTTGAGAGATGAGAGCAACCTGTTTTGGGGGCAGTGCGTTTGAAGGTGTCCAGGCTACACAGGAGGCAGGCATTAACAGTGAGCATTACAGAATTAACAATGATACATACATAAACTCAGGTATATCTATCAACACATGTACATCAACTAACCAAACATAATACGAGATTGGAGTCGAACCCCCAAATCTTCTGAGCACATATTTACATTTCGCATACAAAAATAAAAGTTTAAACAAATCTATGTTGCAAGCTCCAAATTTTTGGAGATTACGCGTATTGCATGATCCATACTCTAAAATCTATGTAACTCCACAAAGGATTACCTTCAGAAGAGACTTACACATGCGATCAAGAACACGTAGCTGGAATGATATTAGATGCTATATTTGCTTGTCCCATTGATACATAGGTCCTGCGGCTTATATCACAGTAAACATACTGAGCAACCATTTATAACATCCGTACTGCTATACAGTACGCATCACAACAACCCACAGGATAAAAGATATTCAAACAGAAACATTTACAGTATAGGACCACCTTAATAAGACCACACAAAAAAGTAACAAAAAGTACCCAACCCCCTGTATTCAGACCACTTTTTCTAGGACCAAAAGTTAGAGACCAAGCACAATATTCTTCCGGAATTAAGACCACCCAGAAATTAAGACCACCCTGGCCTCAGGTGGAGGCGGTAATAATTATGTGCTTCAACTGTATAAGTATACAGTGTTTCTTATATTTTATATCCTTTATTTTAAGACCATCTTGATTAAAAGACCACTCAAGTTGATCCAAAAATAAGATTTGGGGCACCACCAAACCTTTTCTTAAGACCATGTGTGAAGCAAGACCATCTTTTCAAGGTCCCATTGATGGTCTTAAAATAGAGGGACCACTGTAATCAGATATGTGGCGGTCACCAGGGATTCCCAACGATATTTAAATAAAGAGAGAGTCGGAGATGATAATCCCTCTTTCATCCTGGTGTACACTGTGATGTCTTCTTGTATTAAGTGTTCAGGGCAAGTTTTCTATCTTGAGGACCCAGGCCCACTGGCAGGGCAGCAATGCCGGGGACAGCAGCGGCAGGGTCACAACTATTCCTCCGCCGCTGTACTTTTCCCAGGTCAGTGACTGTCCAGGCACCCCCAGCATGGTGATTCGGGTAGCGGCCGAGGGGAACACCGCTCCAAGCTGCACTTTGTTGCTGCGAGGCCAGTCCAGCAGGATTGCATAAACCCCGACTTCGCCTTGTCTGCCCCGTTGTGTCTTACCACTTGATGTGTACCTGGGGGGCAAAGATACGGCATAAAGTAACCCGTTTTGTTTTGTGGCACTGGAAATCATACAAACAGATGGTGGGGCATATTCACTACATATAATGGGGAAAATTTGGCATAAGATCACAATCATAACATACTAATGCAGGGGAAATGTTGGTTCATTGCTAAAGTACTCAATTAATGCACGTTATCTGACTAAAGTGTTATGTAGGTGCTTAGCCGATACATCTAAACGTCTAAGATCTCAACCTCTTACGAATAAAAACCTCAGCGGTTGTTCTCAGCCCCTAACAATTTTAACGGTATTAATTCTAATCAAGAGTTCACACAATTAAAGATTCACAATTTTTGTTTTTTATACATTAACTATACAGCCATGATGTGTCAGGATGAAAAAATTGTTTCTTCAAAACATTCACTAAAACATACAAAACTGAGTCTGAAAGATTTGCTCAACATTTTCAATGTAAATTCCAGTACTTATCATGGGAATTTTCTCATCTTTGTATATCAGATATTTAGTTTGACATGTGCAGGAAACTTTCTTATCAAAGTTAATACAGACACGGGGTTTTACCCTTCAATTGAGCTGAGTATGGTGAAATCTGTCTTGACAGACCACTGCCATGAGAGACCACCTGTCTTGACAGATCCCCTAGTTTTTGGCAGAAAATCCTACATTTCAATGTAAGTGAACCTGTCACCAAAGACCATCTGTCTTGGGAGGCCATATTTTTATGACCTATTGGGTGGTCTTTGAAGACAGGTTCCACTGTACTAGTACTTACCAAACCCCTGGTGTTGCTGTATCATTCTGGTGTTTCCACGGCGTGCTGCCATATATGGCTTCTCCATTCACCTTCAGCCACTGCCCAACCTGGCGCAGCCGTTCCTCAAACACCGGATGGATGGTTCCTTCTGGACTGGGGCCGATGTTCATCAGAAGGTTCCCACCGCAGCTGTAGGTTTACAAAGGTGTACAGAGATTGGTTAACAACTGTCTCGACGGCAGCTAAGCAACTACAATGTATATTTCACAAACACAGTAGATTGGAAATAATAGCAGAATTGGATACAAAAACAACGCATTCAACAAAAGACTGCAAGTTACATGAACACACGAAGAGATGGCAGCATACCCTTGGTATATTACAGTTTATGACATGCTAGATCTCGGGACCTCTCTGTGTTAAATACATGTACATGCAAAAATTTGAAATTGTCAGTAATTTCCTGCACTGGCAATGTACTGACACCATGGAGACAGGAACACTCTGCATCAGGATGTATGAGGCAGGCAGAAATTGTAACATACAGTAGACCTTGTCCTGGGCGACCATTGCCACAAGAGACCAACTGACTAGAAAGACCGTATATTCCTGGCAGACAAACCCGTACTACATTTTGGTGCAAATGAACCTATCACCAGAGACCGCCTGCTTTCACAGACGTACCATGCATTGTATTCTTCTGACGGAAAGTCTGGTCCCTCAATTTAGAGAAGATTTACAGTACTTGCTGCCAGCATCTGTTACAGTACCTACACCTACTGCCAGTACCCATTACATTACCAACTGCCAGTACCCATTACCTACAACTACAGCCAGTACCCATTACAGCACCTACATATGCTGCAGTACCCATTACAACACCTACATCTGCTGCCAGTACCCATTACAACACACCTACACCTACTGCCAATACCCATTACATTACCAACTGCCAGTACCCATTATAGTACCTACACCTACAGCCAGTACTCATTACAACACCTACATCTGCTGCCAGTACCCATTAAAGCGTCCATACCTACAGTCAGTACCCACTAAAGTATCTACTGCCAGTAGTCTAATATTAAAGTATCTATACCTAATGCCAGTACCCATTATATATATTACCTAGCACCTACATGTACTACCAGTACCCATTACAGTACCTTCACCTACTGCCAGTACCTACACCTACTGCTAGTACCCATTACATTACCAACTGCCAGTACCTACACCTACAGCCAGTACCCATTACCAGCTTCCCATTACAGTACCTACTGTTACAGTGCCACAGACTGACCTACCTCACAGTTTCCGCCAGTGTTCGTATCAGATCCTCAGGTTTGAGATAGGTAGACAGCGGGACGTTACGCCTATAGCCCCAGGATCCACTGTCTATGGTCATACAGTTCTCCCATTTGTGCTTTTGCAGGACACCTGAAGAAGACAGATTATTCGACAAGGATGCATAACATTTCATCAACCACTATTAAATCTTGATGCTTTTTAACTTTATTACAGCCATGTATGAACTGGAGTTGGGTCGCTTAGGTGTGTAGTGATTTGAAAAGCAAGTACAATGGCCACTGCAGTTTAAGACCGCCTATTCAGTCAGAAAAAAAGTTCTTAAATTGAAGGTGGTCTTAAAATGGAAGGATATTTATGAATATAAGGAAGTTGTCAATAATTGTCGGTCTTAAAAAAGAGGGAGTATTAAAATGGAGGGGTCTTAAATCGCAGACCCTACTACTGTATATATATATATATATATATATGTGTTTTTGTTCTGCTGTGTACAGTGATGCTAGACTGACATTAGATCAATAAAGTTTATTGATCAATTTAAACTAAAGTTGTCTTCTCTAAAACATAAAACAGAAGATCTTTTTTCCTCTATTGAGCAACAAATGCTGGTAAAAAATACACCATTTACAACCCAATTTATCATTTAGGAAATGCAAGGTCACAAAGAGGTCATATTTCATTTCGCAGTATTATGATGTCCTTACCAGAAGGCATAAATGCATTGTCAATGCAGGGGGGGGAGGGCATATATGAGGAGTGAGAAGTCAAAGTGATGACTCTCAACTGTTGGCCATTGGTATTATGTCATGTAGAACTGAGTGCTTTAGGCAGGTACAAAAACTCAGTGATGCAACTAAAACTTCACATTTTTTTAACAACCATAGTGAAAGCACTAATGTTTGATGTATCACATACAGATGTTCAAAGATTTGGTAAAGCACTAGAAGAAAAGTAACATTAGTTCCTTCTTACCGGGGTTGAACCTGTCGGAGCACGTGTAATAACCTCCATGGTGGCATGAGATTCCTTGGCCCCAGCGGTCGTTGGTCACAACAGAATCTTTCACTGGGCTGGAAGGAAAAGAAGTTATCTTATGGTGCATGTATGTTATTATCAGATGCAACAAGAACATGAAGTAGATTTCGCTGGCCTAGTTCCTAGTTTTATCTACACATATATATGCTGTGCATCATGCATACTACATCATGTGCATAATCCATGTGTTCGGCTTGGAAATTGTAATAAAGAATGAGAAGTACGAGAATCTAAAATGTGAGTAGACTGTAGAGACCATACAATAACAAGGGCTCTACAAGGTGTCCAAATAAATTTATGCGGTCACACCTCACTTTTTATTGTTTGGTCTGTGTCTCATGACACTTTTTATAAGAATTTTACCTCGTCATGTCACTTTTTATTAATATTTTATAGATACTTATATTATAATTATATTTTATAAGATTTCATGTTGATCTTAGTTTCTATAAAATTACAACATCGATTTTACAATTTTCATAAGATTTTGACGTCTCTTTCTACAGTTTTTATCAAGGCTCACAGCAGATTCTACAACTTTTAAAGTGGCTGTGTCGCACTTTGTTTTTTACCCATGTGGAGCTCTACATGTGTAATGGTAATCATAATGGATGTGCATCATGTGACCACAGGCACAGTTCAATCATTACTAGGGTTCCACATGGGTAAAAAATGAAGTGAGACATGGCCACTTTAAAAGTTGTAGAAATCTGACTTTGCCTTTTATAAAAACTGTAGAAAGTGACGTCAAGGTCTTATAAAAAGTGACATGGGGACATAGGGAAAAAATAAAAAGTGACAGGTGACATAGCATAAATTATTTGGACCCATGTGGGGCCCTATTGTTCTATTAATTAATATGGGCACACAGCTATTGGAGATAACATGATACGTTTTCCAATAGTATCTTGTGGCTAACGGTATCGAAAGCTTTAGAGAGAGTCAAGATATATTCCCATAGCCAAATTGCCTTTATCTAGTGGTAAAAAATATTTTTGGGATAATACTTCAAATATTTAATGTATACAGTTTGTATGTAGCAGGTAGTTGCTACTAGAAAACTGGACTTCACGAAAAATACTTTTACTATGTTTTCAGGTGGATTATTGCAATTACCCCAGGAATTGTACGTTATGCTTTTTCCAGGGCCATACTGCGGGCCATTCCCAAGCTGCCAGATTTCCTGTACCAGGAGTTCAACATCGCCAAGAGTGTCATCGACATTATCTACACTCAGACCTTGTCTTGGTAAGTGTGGGTTGCTTTGAGATGGAATTCAATCAAATGTGTTAACAGTGGTCCTCAGGGCTAACAATGCTTAGACAGAGCCATAGGATCATTTCAGTAGAACCTGTCTTGAAAGACTACCCCATTTGGCCATACAAATGTGGTCGCTCAATCAGGTGGTCTTTGGCGACATGGGGTTCATTACATTGAACTGTAGGACTTTCTGCCAGGAATATCTGGTCTGTCAAGATGGGTGGTCTCATGGCAGTGGTCTTTCAAGCTGCGTTTCACTGTATACAATGGTCCCTGGGATTTAAGACCCCTCCATTTTAAGACTTACTCAATTCTAAGACTTCCACTTGAAAATACCACTGTGACAGTTTTCTGGCTCAATGGGTGGTCTTAAAAGGTTACGGACTGCCATACATTAAAGTTAGTGGAGACTTGGATTAAGACCACCAAGAGGCCAAAGTGGTCTTAATTCGGAGGTGGTCTTAATTATGAAACCATAAAGCACTGGTGTTTCAACATTTTCTCCTCTAAAAAGTGCTTTGAATTCAAGGTGGTCTTATTTCCAGTGTTGACTGGTCTTTACATTATTAGTTTTACTGTATACCAGTCCCTGTCTTTTAAGACCACCCACTCAGCTACCGTTTTGTTCCATGAAAGTTTAGAGCAATTAAAAAGTTGCCTGCAGTTTATATGCAGATATGCCTACTTAACTAGAAGTTATAAATGATACTAAATGTTTTACCACGTCCGAGGCGCACATAGCTTAATATACTTTTACTCAAGAATGTATTTTTATCATCAGGGATGAATTTTCTATGCGAATAAATATGAATAAATGAAAAATTCTTGAAAAAAGAGTGTTAGCGTGGATATACCGGTACAAAAGAAATATTTAAAAATTGGTAATAATTATAAATTTCAATGATGTGTTTAATATTATTTGCTATCTTATAATATTAGAAAATGGTCTTTTTTAGCAGGTGAAGTGGTCCTAAAATGTGGTTTCACTGAAGTACATGTATAATATTCTGTGTATTTCCAGGTGGGGAACATTCTATAGTCCTCTCATACCTGTCCTCACTGTCATCAAACTTTTCATCTTCTTCTACCTCAAGAAGGTAAGAAATCAGGGGACTGAGTATTCAAAAAAAAAAAAAAAAAAAAGAACGGAAAAAAAAAAACTTGAATTTTATCTAGGCAGTCAGTGGGAGAAGGAGAAGACCGTCAGTGGGAATTTAGCATGTTTAGTGGCAAATGATTGGTAAATTTAACTGATATTTCTGGACTTAAAATTTTTTGGGAGGGGCTCCAGACATGTTGCCTTAGCCTAGCTTTGAAAACTGCGATGAAAAGGTGCAAAAATTGAAAATGTGTGTAAAAGAATATTTACCCGGTATGTAGGATAATATGAAGTGCAAATTTTTTTTTTTTAATTTGGAATGGCAAGATTTTCTTGGACTGTTTAATAATAATGTAGCCGATTGAACAAGAAAAGCAGAAATACATTTAAGTGAAAATATATATGTATTCACTAAAAATATATATATATTCAATGTTACTGTAACTGAGCCAGGACAGCGAAGTTTTATATAAATGGCACCCTGTGTTCAAGCTGTCTGTTTACGCTTGCCTGTAAGTAATCACTGATAATTAATGATACCTGATAATTAATTATATCTGTAGCAGTAGTTGAATATTAACAATGTGTGCTGTCAGTTTAGCTCTGGTTGTTCCGTTCCGTCCTCGCTCTTTCCAGGCCACCTTGTTAGTGAACTGCGTGCCCTCCAGTCGTCCATACCGCGCCTCGCGTACCACACGCTTCAACATGCTGACACTAATGGTGGCATTCACTCTCTGCTGTTTCGCCTTCGCCTTCACCGTGGGCAGGTAAATTAATGATACAGTCCCGGACACTTGACAGTGGACCCTTGTCCCTGACAGCGGGTGGAGTGTTATAAATGGGTACAGTTGAAGTTTTATATTAGCCCATACTGGTAATCAATCTAATTAAGACCAGGGGCCAGTTTCTGGAAAAATCTTAAGTCTAGAAACAAATTACCTTGGTCAGTTTATGCAAAAATCTTAAGTGAAGGAATATGGACTTAATGCCGGGTTCACACCACTATTTCGGAACATAGAAATCAATAAAATCTGTGGGTGGTATGTCTGGACTCGCGTTCAGATAAATAAAGGTTAATATAAAGGTTAAGAAATATATACCTATATATTAAAACAAGCAGTATTCTCTTTAAAAAAAATACATCATAGCTCATCATATGTAAGAGTTGCTACGGATACTCGTAGCTTTAATTTATATTTATATATGATTTCTTTAAGCAAATCTTAAAAAATATTTCCTTGCTTACATATATTATGGTTAAATTAGTTCACTAATTACCTTGGTCTGTTTATACAAAAATCTTAAGTTTAGAAACAGACTTAAGTTCACTAATTATCTTGGTCAGTTTATACGAGAATCTTAAATCTAGAAATCCGGACATAAATTCACTAATTACCTTGGTCAGTTTATTCAAAATTCTTAAATCTAGAAACGGACTTAAATTCACTGATCTAATTACCTTGGTCAGTCTATACAAAAATCTTAAGTCTAGAAGGAACTTAAGTTCTAAGATCACTAAATTAATCAACTTGGCAGTCATTGTCTTTTTCCTTGCATAAGATCACTAGTAGACTTCACTTTTTTTTTAAGAAACCAGCCCCTAGCTGTGGCTGGACAAATTTAGAAAAACTTTTCAGAACCGATCCTATTAATGGAAAGGCAGTGGGTTGCCAAGGTCATTTGTGAGCTTAACTTACATTATTTGAAAGTTCTGGAGATAAGTTTCTTTTTATGAAACTAACCCATGGAGTCAGAGAGTTCTGGGATATAGAGTTTCACTCGA
>JAAUYG010134237.1_pt1 | contig 18163 bp, 14 predicted proteins | sample 7278091 | NCBI WGS metagenome assembly JAAUYG01 (sample SAMN14350201, study PRJNA611818) | marine sediment metagenome | isolation source: surface marine sediment (0.6m) | place: French Polynesia: Moorea | collected 2018-08
CCCAATGTGGTGATTTTGGCGGCGGGCACACCGGAATCAATCAAAGCGATCTGGCGCAACGCATTAGGCGCGACAATCTGATCGTAACGGGAGAATTTCTGGTGTCGCCGCTGACGGCCGGCTTTCTCTTTGGTGGCCTCGTTGGTGTACAAGAGCACGCCATGCGGCAGTGACACGGTGGGGATGTTCAGGGCCCGCGCGGCCTCCAGGAAGGTGCCGACAACGTAGTGCACCGGCATGATGTGGTCAAAACAAAGGAGTCGCACGCTGCGGCGCATAAGAATCTGCCGTGCCGATTTCTCCCCGTAGTAGAGTCTTCGAATTATCTTGTAGCTCAGGGTACCCAGTGCCCCCACCAGCAGGGCGACCCAGTGACCCCGCCAGCGCGCCGGCGCCCCCGGGCGTTGGCGCAGGTCTCTTTCGGTACGGAAAAATCGTTCCATGAGGCCATGCATCCACCGACACCCCCGGCCGTGGAGATGTTCAAATTCATGGGCCAGATCCCCGACGAGCGCCCCCTCCTTCTGCAGAAAGCGAATGCGGTAGTCGCCCTGCAGATCATACCGGGCGTTCATGCCATAAACCGCTACCGACTCGCCGGCTTCAAGCAGTTTCCAGGCAATCGGCGTCAGGTGATCGATATCGTTGAAGTGCCGCACAAAGAAAAGAAACATGGGCTCAGGTCCTGTATGCGGATGTCGGCCTGCAAGGCAATGGGTGCGGTCTACACGTCCCTTTGGGCAAAACGGCCGCAAAGGCGGCTGTGGCTCGGGGCGGCGTCTTCCTGGTCGCAAAGGCTGCCTGGCCTAAGCGCCACCGCAGGTGTGTCCCGGTCATCCGCCAATCCTGAAAATCTGCGGATAGATCTGCTGCACACGGATATGGCCATCGTGACCCAGCCGTTCTTGAAAGCGCACAATGCGTGAACGCAGGTCATCAATCAGAACTTCCGGATGTTTGCGGCGCTGGTATTTCAGCGCGGTATGCCCCGGGTTATCGTCCAATATGGATGGTTGCCGAAGGCGGCGCTTGGTCACTTTGTACCAGCCGGCCAGCCGTCCCCCCAAAGGCGGTTTGGGGGAGCGGTCCAGATCGGCCGCCTCCTGGGCCAGGACATCGACCATCCGCTCGCAAGCCAAATCCCCTTCCTGGGCGGCCAGATAACGGGTGAACAATGTCCGGCGATTCTTATCCAGGCCGTCCACCGGCTCGCCTTTCAGAATTTTGCGCAGGGTGTCCTCCAGCTCCGCGAAGTCGAAACAGGAATGACTCAAACCGTTGGGTAAACGATAAAAACCTTCATCATAGGCCGGATTGACGGTTGCCCGGTAGCTGACAACCGGGATCCCCAGGCCGAAGGCCTCGACACTGGTCGTACACCCGTTGTGGATCAGCACCTGCGAGGCGATAAGCCAAGGCACCACATACCCTTTATTGATGACATGCACCCTCCGGCAGGAAGTCGCGATTTGATGATAGACACCCTGATCCTCCACCTGGTGCGGGCGGACGACGATACGGTGGTCGGGAAAGGCTTTTTCAAGTGCAGGGATCAGTTCAAGAAAATGTTCAAACGTGGCCTTTTTGTGGTCGCGCAAGCCTTCCGCGTAAGTGCGGGGCATTCCTCGGGCAGCACGACCGAAAATCGGTGGCTCCCCGTTTTGGTCGCTTGGCTGGAACAGATTCCGGTCGGGTGTATATGCATTGACATGGTTAAAGTTCGTATTGATCAGAATAAAATCGCCGTAGGTGTCACGGAGCTTTTCCACCGCGGCCTGATAATAGCCGCGCATCTCTTTGCGCAGCAGATCGCCACGCGGATTGCCGGTGACATGAATGGGCAGGTCTGGCGGCAGTTCCGGATACCGGCGCCAGAGGGCGGCGTTGTCTTCCCCCCAGGCGAACAGATGCGACACACAGGCCAGCGATTCCGCCGAAAGGCGGCGCGAAAAGTAGATTTCCGGCGGGAGATGGACCAAAGCGTCTTCGTCCCAGGCCACGACTTTGTGCCCCAGCTTGCACGCCAGCCGTAGAAATTTGCGGTGACCGTGCAGCACCGACTTGGCCAGATAGATGCTGCGCGGATAGGAGGCAGCGCGCGATTCGACCAGCCGCTTGGGGCCGATAATGGCGGTCAGTCCGCGTTTAGCGGCGACACAGGCCAGCAGCAGTTTGGCGTCCAATTCGCGGACCTGGTTTTCAACGGGTATCAGCAGTGAAGCCTTTGGTTTGGTCATATCCCTCGTAACCGCCAATTCATCATCCAGATATTTGTTCGCGGCGCCAGGCAAGACGCACCCGCACCGCGCGACTTTCGGAGACCAAGCGTTAAAGGGCCGTCCTTAGGGATCCTTTTCCACGCGCCGCATGTTTATCAACCCAGGTAACCCGCTGTCAAGATTCGGATATTTAGTCATTTTCGGCTTCGACCACCGATGGCGGCGCACGGGCTCCCCACGGTCCGCCTTGGCCTGGACCGCTTTGATCGTTTGCAGGTGGCTTGGGTTTGTCTTCTTGCAGGCCATTGGTCAACACGGTGGCCCCGGGGATCATCGCGGCCAGGTCCATCCAATGTGATATTGGCATTCAGGGGCTTGCTTTTTCAATCCCCTCGGGTGCTTGCCAATAAAGGGTATTGGTGATATAGCTGGCTCGCGCCCATTCCTCTTGATTAAAAGTACGTCAGGTCCCGAGCCCAACAATCAAAAGGTTGGGCCGTTTATTTTAGGCGGCCGGAAACGTCGCGCGGGACGCTTTCTTCGGATTAACCCAGCTTTATGAGCGTTGTCAGCCATGAATTTGATCGATATTTCGCTAACCCTCCACCCCGATCTGCCAGTCTGGCCCGGCGATGCGCCTGTGATCCTGGAACGGATGCGGTCCATCTCCGAAGGTAGCGCCAGCAACGATACGCGCCTTCGGTGCAGTGTGCACGCCGGCACCCATGTGGATGCCCCCTGTCATTTCCTGGAAAACGGGGCGTCCGTCGATCAACTGCCACTGGACGTTCTGGTGGGCCCAGCCACCGTCGTTGCGATCGAGGATACCTCGGTTATCACCCCGAACGATTTGATGGACCGGAACCTTCCCGGGGACACCCGACGGCTGCTGATCAGAACGCCCAACTCCGAATTATGGTCCGATCCCAGCCACCGCTTCCATCGTGATTTTGTGGCCCTCAACCCTGCCGCCGCCCAATGGGTGGTGGATCAGGGAATTCGCCTGATCGGCGTCGACTATCTGTCGGTGCAACGTTACAGCGACACGAACGCGGCCACCCATCGTATTCTGCTGAAAGCCGGCGTGGTCATTGTGGAAGGGCTTGATCTGCGCGGTGTCCGGCCGGGGTCCTATGAACTGATGTGTCTACCCATGAAGCTTGCCGGCAGCGACGGCGCGCCGGCACGGGCCGTTCTGATCGAGGAGTAATATCTTGCAAGTTGCCAATAAGAAAATCGTGGCGGTGATTCCGGCCCGTATGGGGTCTTCGCGTTTTCCCGGCAAACCGCTGTGCCCAATTCTCGGCCGGCCGATGATCGAACACGTCTACCGCCGCACCGCAATGAGTGCGACGCTTGATGCGGTCTGGGTGGCGACCTGCGATCGGGAAATAATGGACGCCGTTCATGCCTTCGGCGGCCAGGCACTGATGACCGCCGACAGCCACGAGCGTGCCAGTGACCGGGTTGCCGAGGCGATGGCGTCGTTTGAGGCCGAAATCGTGGTCATGGTCCAGGGCGACGAACCCATGGTCCATCCCGAAATGATCGACGCGGCCGTCGCACCGCTTCTGAAGGATGAGCGCATTATTTGCGTCAATCTGGCCCTGCCCATCGACGACGAAGGTGATTTTGAAAACCCGAACACCATCAAAGTCGTCATGGATGCCGAAAACTTCGCGGTCTATATGTCACGAGAGGCCATACCGACCCGGCAAATCAAGTCGTTCGCGCAGATGCCCGCCTACAAGCAGGTCTGCATCATTCCTTTTACCGCCAAGAGCCTCACCCTTTTCAACCAGCTCCCACCCACACCGCTGGAGCAGGCCGAATCCATCGATATGCTGCGATTCATCGAACATGGGTACAGGGTCAAAATGGTCACGACCCATCACCGCACGCAGGCCGTCGATACGGAGCAGGACCGCCTGCTGGTTGAAAAGCTGATGCGTGATGACCCCCTGCTGAATGCATACAAATCATACCGGGAGAACGACAATCAATGAAATGGAGAGTCCTTGTTTCGGCCCCTTACATGCTGCCGGTCATCGATCGCTTTCGTGCGTCGCTCGAGGCGGACAACGTCGAGTTGATTGCCGCCGAGGTTAATGAGCGCCTGAGTGAAGAAGAACTTCTAAAGGTCATTGCGGACTATGACGGTATCATCTGCGGCGATGACCGCATCACCGTCAAGGTCCTCGAAGCCGCGCCCCGCCTGAAAGTTATCTCCAAATGGGGTACTGGCATCGACTCGATCGATGCCGAGGCCGCGGCCGCGCGCGGCATACCGGTCTATCGCACGCCCAACGCCTTCTCCGAACCCGTGGCCGACAGTGTTCTGGGGTACATGCTTGACTTCGCCCGCAAACCCCATCTGCAGAACCAGCAAATCCGCGCCGGCGAATGGAAAAAGCCGAATCTCGTCGCTCTCAACGAGTGTACGCTCGGCGTCGTCGGTGTCGGCGATTGCGGCAAGGCCGTGGTCCGGCGCGCCATCGCCTTTGGCATGCGGGTGCTGGGCAACGACGTCGTGACCATGCCGGCCGAATTTATCGATGCGACCGGGATCGAAATGGCGCCCTTGGATCTTCTGCTGGGTCAAGCTGATTTTGTCAGTCTGAATACGGATCTCAATCCCACCTCCTTCCACCTGATCAGCGATGACCAGTTGGCTTTGATGAAACCGGCGGCCTATCTGATCAACGCCTCGCGGGGACCCGTAGTGGATGAACCCGCCCTGGCCCGTGCCCTGCAGCAAAGACAGATTGCAGGGGCAGCATTGGATGTATTCGAGGATGAGCCTCTGCCGGCCGACAGCCCGCTGCGGCAGCTCGATAATTGCCTGCTTGCGCCGCACAATGCCAACAGCAGCCCCGGCGCTTGGGAACGGGTCCATCACAATACCGTCAGGAACCTTCTGGACGGACTGCGAGTTGCGAAATAAAGCCAATGGGCCATCCGGAAACATCCATCATCATTCGCACCTACAACGAGTCCCAACATCTGCCGGACCTTCTAAAAGCCATTAAAGATCAAAGCTATGGGAATTATGAAACACTTGTCATCGATTCCGGATCGATTGACGGCACACAGGAAATCGCCACCGAATTCGCCGACAGCGTTATTCCCATCCAGAGCAGTGATTTTACGTTCGGCTATTCGCTTAATGTTGGCATCCGGGAAGCCGGGGGGCGCTTCATTGTCATCGTTTCCGCGCACACCTTGCCTGTTGACGAAGACTGGCTCGCCAACTTGGTGAAACCGTTGCAAAATGCGCAAACAGCCATGGTATACGGTCGTCAGCTCGGCGGGCCGACCTCCAAATTCAGCGAATATAGAGACATGCAGCGGAATTTCGGTTCCCGGCGCCGGATCTTGAAACCGCCCCACTTTTTTGCCAACAATGCCAATTCCGCGATTCGCAAAGATCTATGGCAGGAGCACCCTTTTGACGAGACGCTCTTGGGGCTCGAGGATATCGAATGGGCGAAATACTGGATGGAACGCGACTTCAATGTGGTCTACGAGCCCCATGCGGCGCTTTTCCATATTCACGAGGAGAGCTGGTGGCAGGTCAGGCGCCGTTATTACCGTGAAGCGGTGGCGGCACGGCGAATTGGCATCAAGGGCCGACAACAAGCATTGACGACCCCTCTGAAAGAAGCGGGGCGCATCGTTTCCGATCTGGGCCGCATATGTCTGACCACGGATAATCCGTACCGGGGGAAGTCGAATATGCGCGAGAAAATTTTAGAAACGCTTCTTTTTCGTTATAACAAAACGGTGGGAACGGTCCAGGGGCTCTTGAACGACGCCGCCGACCCTAACAGTGACACGCCGCAAGATATGTTCTTTGATCGCAGTGGCCGGGCCGTCGTTATCCGGGGCATCCACAAGGCATCGTTTGAATCCGTTGCCATTCCCGAAATCAAACCCGGAGATGTGCTCATCCGTGTGGCCTATGAGGCTGTTTGTGCGACCGATCTGGAAATCTACAGGGGGACCTTGGGCTATTACCGGAATGGTCTGGCCCACTACCCGATTATACCGGGTCATGAATTCAGCGGCAGGATCGTGGCCCATGGCACCAATGTAGAGCATTTACATATCGGAGATCCGGTGGTGGCCGAGTGCATTCAGAGTTGTGGGGAATGTGACGACTGCCAGCGGGAAAATTTTCTGGGATGCCATCAACGCAACGAACTGGGCGTTATCGGACGCGATGGGGGATATGCCGAGTATGTTCTCGTGCCCGGAAAATTCGTTCACCGGCTTCCGCCGGACATCGACCTGGTGGCGGCCTGTCTATGCGAACCGCTGGCCGTGGCCATCAAAGGCATTAAGCGCCTGCGCCGCACCTGGCGGCAAAAGGAGAGAAAAGATACCAAAACGTGCGCCGTCGTCGGTGCCGGTCCCCTGGGGCATTTGTGCGCCCGGGTGCTTGCTCTTTGGGGGCATGAGGTGACCGTTTTTGATCGCAATCCCAAAAGGCTGGGCTATTTTTCCGACGCCGCCATCGCCACCGCGCAGGACCTGACGACACTCGACCGCTTCGACAATATCATCGAAGCCACCGGCCACCCCGACGCTCTCGATGACATTTTACGCCTCAGCCGGGCGGGCACATCGATTCTTCTTCTGGGTCTGCCGTACGCCCATCGCAATTTTACGTTCGAAAGCATCGTGGCCTATGACAAGATCATTATCGGATCTGTCGGCAGCGCCGCCAAGCACTTTAAAATGGCCATCGAACTTTTGCCGCAGGTCGATACCCGTGCTTTTACGGAGAAGATTCTACCGCTGGCGGATTTCAAAACGGCTTGGCGACTGGCCGAATCCCAGCAGCACTTAAAAGTAATCCTGGCGGCCCATTGAAACCAAGTTCGTTCGTCGCCGGCAAATATCGGCAGGTTTAACCCCCACAATCAAACCTTCGGCAACATGTACTTATTTTTCATCCGAGAATTTAACGACATCGATCATATCACCCCTATCGTCTGGAAAATGGCCAGTGACGGGGAAGCGGTGGCTGTCTATTGCCTCAATCCATCCTACGATTTAGATCGCGATTACCGGCTGGCCTTTTTACGCAATCTCGGTATTAAGGTTTGCCATGTTTTCGATGAATGCATCCATACGTTGGCTTTGCGGCACCGGGCCTTGCGGTTTGCCAGCCGCTGCTGCTACAACGTTTCAAACTGTTTGAATGGGTCATCACGCGGTTTGACCGCGTTCATTTCCACCCGCCTGCAGCACTGTGCTGCCAGGCTTGGGAAAAAATGCTTTAAACGCATCAAACGTTTCTATGATGAGCGATCATGGGCCCATGCGCTGCTTTTGCAGACAAGGGCCCAGGCCTTGTGTTTTGATCACGTCAACCCCGGGCGGCATGTTGTCAGTGTTTTGCTGTCTGCCGCCCATAGACTATCGATCCCGACTTTTGCTCTGCCCCACGGCGTTTTTATCTACACCAACCAACACGTTCGCACGGGAACGACCCAAGAGAGCCGTTTCGATAAATTCAATCGATTTGAATTCATCGTTACCCAAAACAATCTGCGCAAGAATGTGCTTGCCAGAGCGGGCGTTAACCCGGATAAAATTTATGTATTGGGCAGCGCACGCTATTCCGATGAATGGATGGCCCAGAACAGCCGCATTCTGCCCCGAAAATTAAAACCATCTGATTCTAATGCGTCTGGCCTTAAAGCGGTATTCATGACCACCCGCTTTGCATACAAAATCGATGTTGATCGAATGCGAACAACCATTGATCTCTTGTCCGCGATTGATGACCTGCACTTGGTGATCAAACCCCACACCCGCAGCGGTCAGGAGGCTAAGTTTTATGACCGATTAGCCGCTAGCAATGTTTCCGATTTATCATCGGTGGAGCTGTGCGACTGGGCCGATATCGTTTTCGTGATCGGATCGAGTATTCTGATTGAGCCTCTTAAGTCGCATAAGCCGGTTTTGTATTTAAAGTACCTTCATGACAACACAACGCAGTATGAAGAAATGGGTGCCTGCTGGACGATAAACAATGAAGATGAGTTAATGAAGGCCGTGGCGGTGCTTCGTGAGGATCAGTTGAATGTACCCTACAACGCTACCTCAGTGAATCGCTTTCTTGCTGAGATTATCTATGGTGGCAGAGAGCCGAGTGACGTCTTGAATGTCTACAAATCTTTCATACTCTGTCAAGAGATCAAATGATATATTCGAATGCATCTCAATAATAATCCAAGCTCCTGGCGGCGTTGAGAGCCGACTTAAAATGCTCACATACGACGTGTATGCTTCGCTTTTCCACCGTCCCACGCTTTGCCAGGAACCCTAATCTTTATTTTGAGATACATTTTCCTGTTTCACTTTTTTTTAAGGACACATCGCATGATCACGCAAGGTTTTTTATTCAAGCTGTTTGAATCATTGCTCGGCAACGCCGCAGCAAGCTCCATATTTGCTGAGAATGGTCGAATCAACCTCAAGAAATACAATAAATACAGAAGACGTTTGCGTACTCTGCACGAAGAGTTCAGCCCTCAAAAAGCACACCTCGAAAACCTCCACTCGTCTTGCATTCAACATATTCGACCGATAACATCACCGCTGGTTTTAATTTCGCAAATCCAACGCTCCGGTGGTTCCCTTTTGAGCCAACTTTTTGACGGGCATGCCGAACTCGACGCCCACCCCCATGAATTAAAAATCGGTTTCCCCCGAAAGTACACTTGGCCGATCATTGACCTGAAAGAAGATCCCATCCGCTGGCTGGAAGCGTTTTTCGAGGTCAGCATTCTGGAGCACATAAAATCTGGCTATAAAAAACAGAAAAATTTAGATGAGACCTTTGCCTTCCTCTTTCTGCCCTCGGTTCAGAAATCGCTCTTTCTGAGTTATGTTAATTCCATTGATTCGTTGAAACTGCGCGATGTTTTTGATGCCTACATGACATCCTATTTCGGCGCTTGGCTGAACAATCAAAATATTGCCGGTGACAAAAAATTCGTTACAGGTTTTACGGCCAGGTTGTCCTTGTTTGAAAACAATATGAAATCGTTTTTTCAAATCTATCCTGATGGTCGGTTAATTTCAATTGTACGCAACCCCAAAAACTGGTATCCATCGGCCGCGCGGCATCGCCCTGAGGTCTATCACAATATCGAAACATCGTTGGAGTTCTGGAAAACAAGTGCCTCCGCGATGCTGCGCAATAAGGAAAAATATGGAGACCGTGTCTGTCTTTTGACCTTTGAAGATTTGATTGGCAGAACGGACGCTGTCATGCGCTATCTGGCCGATTTTCTAAAGATTGAATTTGATGAGATTTTGGTCACGCCGACTTTCAACAAGTTTCCGATCAAAGCCAACACAAGCTTTAAAGCGCAACAACATGGTATTATAAAGAAAACCCTTGATCGGTATAAAACTTTGGCCCAAGAAGATATGGATCGGATCGATGCGCTGACCACCGATCTGTATCAGGCGGTAATGCGCAGGACGGTATCATTTTAACGTTATGGCGCGCAGATCGTAAAGCGGGTCGGTTTTTAAATTGATCTGGCTGTAAACCTGGATGCCGTCAAGCGACGGCGCGTGTAATGTGATTCTGGATAATTTTTATCTGTTGGATTCCGCTCAGGCAGAACACCGCAATCATCCAAGGCTTCCGTTGGCAACCACAAACCTGGTGGCAGGTGATGCGCTGCCTTCAGATTATTTTCCTGCCCGGCATTAAAGCATTTCCAGCTTTCAGGATCGATTCAATCAGCGGTTATGAACCCACCTGGCAAGATATGCTCAGGCACTGGTAATGGAAATTTGAATGATGGGGCATCGGGGTCTATCAATCGACATTGATGGCGTAGGTCCCAATAATATTTTCATAGGCAGGTAAAATATTCTGCTTGATATGCAGTTTTTCATCTTCGGGAATTCGCAATTCACGTTTTACTTTCTCTTTTAATACGGTTTTGGTCTTTGAATGACCAAACGTTGAATTATCGATGGCGTAGTGAGGAAAATTGCTAGGATAGGAGGTGACTGCAGTGGCCTCCAAGTGCGCGCATGCCAAGATCGATTTAATCGATTTTTCCGTATCTTTGATAAGGTGATCAAAGCTGAAGGGATATAGTTTTTCGCCATACTCGCGACAGGCCCAGATCGTGTTATCGATTGTGCTTTTGTATCTTTTCAAACCATACTTTTTTTGTCTTTCGGAATGATTCCTGGCGCTGTTCCACCACATGTAAGGCTCGCGGATCGAAACGAATATCTTGCCATCGGGATAATCGCTAAAAAAAGCTTCGAGTGATTTCCGGTAGATGGTCAAACCTGGTATGGGAGCAACAATATATTTATATGCATCGAAAAAATTTGAGTGGTTACAATTTAAATAGGCTGCAAAATAGGCCGTAAAGAAATTGTCTAAAGTCCTGCGCTGGTTTGCTTCAGAATTGTCCTTCTCCGTCTTCAAGAAAACTCTTTTGAAGTGTGCGAAATCAAATACGAAATTCTCATGTCGACTGATATCCAGGAAGTGTTTGACCATATTCCTTGGAAGTAGTGCCCGAAATCGGGCCTCGGCATCTTTGGCATCCATTAAATCGGGCCAATGGTACTTATTGGGCTTCCCGATCTGCAGCTCTTTATAGTAACTCAACACCTGTTGGTGGTTTCTTAAGAGGTTATCCACCAGATGCGTGCCGGAGCGCTGCATTCCCGATATAACCAATAAAGGTAAATCAAGCTTTTGAAAATTCTTGGGGCGTGTGAATAACAGCCTGACGGCAGACTTGGCGGATAGATATAATAAGTTATTTTCAATAAGTTTGGTTGCTTTTGAGTGTTTCCGGCCAGCGTATTGTGAACCGTATTTCATGGATGTTAGCCTACCTGTTGTATAAATTGGTATTTAAGTGATGGACCTTGTTTTCAACGCAAAGTAAGGCCACTATAGATAGCTTTCAAATTCGGTGTTATGCAAAACAGCCCTGATTTCACTGATATTCTCAATGATATCTTCCAGCGAATCGGGATTTACCTTAACGAAATCCGATGTCAGGGGTATATCGGTACGAACATTTAAAAATTTTAATGCTTTTCGTATTTCACTGTCATGCTGGCGAAGCAAGGATTCGTAAACAACCTCAATGTAGGGAACCTTCAGATCCCCGGTAAACCGCTCGCGATAACGCGCAAATCGTTTTCGTCTTCTCTGAAAGTCTTCGATAAGGATTTGGGGATCCACTCGAACCTTTATCGGCGAAACGGATCGCTTCGAATGCAGCAAATTTCGCGTATTGGCTATCTGGTGCGATACAAGTCGTTTAAGCAAATTATATCGGATCAGATGAATTATCTTTACATCGTTTCTTTGTATCCATGAATAAACAGCTTTGTGCTTTCTGATTTGCGAATAGTTTATCTTATGCCCCACCACGATCTCGGAATTGTCCGAAGCGTACATATCTGTGAGAAAAGCATGAATGAGCTTCGACCGTTTAAAATGGTGGGCCAAACGTCTTTGGAACGATTGCGAACGATATCGATAGTAAGGCGAAATGGGATTGTCGACCTGAAGAAATTTGGGTTTGAAGCTTTTAATTGGCGATAGATTGCGCTTGCTAAAAAGTGTGGGAAGCTTCGGGCAGAAAATCTGCGGATGACTGTTCAGACGACTCATAAACCATGCGGATCCGCTTCGCGGTTGTGTCACTATCAGAAACGCGCCCAAATTTATATCTCCACACCTGTCATGTCTTTTGTGGGACACGGAATTTATAGACACCCTGCAGATGAATCGGGTAATCGCTTGAAGGCTCTAATCTTGACTCTATGGGCGCAAGGTGACTTTTTTTTTGATCCTTGCAGCTAACAAGCCGAGGTGTTTTTCAAATCAGGAAATCGTCAGTCGGGATAGAACCTTTGCGTAATCTTCTGCCGTTTCCTTTTCGATAGTCTGCAATTCCTGTTGATTGAGGGTACTATATCGCGTGACCGTCGACGCGAGTATACCCGTTTCGCTTGACTCAAAACTCGTATTGGCATTGATGAGATATTTATTGAAAGTGGGGAACAAAAGCAATTTATCGAAACGAATGCCTAAAAAGTCCGCCAATTGTTGCATTATCGATTGGGTATTGGTCACCAAATCTTCAAACCTGAGGATGCAGACTTTTTCATCCCATTGATCCTTGTTGCGCACCATGGCGCGTGCGTTATCTTTCCACTGTTGCAGCGCATTCTCAATATCGCTGTATTTTTTACTTTTGTCACTGTGTCGGACAGCGGAAGGATACCAATTTTTAGGGTCGCGAATGATGGATATGATCCGGCCTTGATCGTATATCTCAAAAAAGGCCTCAACGTTTTCCTCTGGGGTGGTGAGCCGCGGACAGAAGGCCGATACATATTTTTTCGTGCCGCTGTAGTTTTGATTGTTTAGCCAGGCGCCAAAATAAGAGGTCATATAAGCTTCGAAAATATCACTCTGCGTGGGTAAGCTTTGGGTTGCCAGACAATTTAAAAAAATCTCCTTCTGAAGAGCTGGGAGAAACTGGAAAGCGAAAGATTGTGTCGATTTTTTACCCTTGCGGTAGCCACCTTGAAAATGTTCAATTACTTTGTCTTCGAATAATATTTCGAACCACTGTTCGGGCGCATCATTTAGATTCAAGTGGGGCCAGTTGTATTTCCGTGGGTAGCCGATCATTAATTCAGATGGATGCGCATGGAGTTGCGGATGGCCATCAAAAAGTTGGCTCAGAAGCGATCCGCCCGAGCGTTGAATTTGGGAGATCAATACCAAGGGCTCGGTAACGGGTACGATGTGATTCAAGCTATTGCGAAACAGTTGGTGTAAGTGCGTATTCGAAGATTTTAGCGCGGCACGCCTGATTTGCAGACGTGTTTTTTCAGATTGGGCCTTTTTACGGGCCTTGCGCCGCAGTTTCTTTTGATTTTTATTACGATTGAATATTTCTTGATATTTCATGCCGCTTAACTTTTCTTACTCAAAAAACGATTAATCCCATCATATTAACCAAGACGTGACCTATGCAGCCTTACAAAATTAATACGCTTGATTGTAGATAGATATCAGGCCGCACTGATTTTGAAAAACTGCCTAAAAATACGTTCTGTCTTAAATTTCTTTGGCCCCCGAAGCAATTGCCCGAACCGCGTTACCCGTTCATGCACCTCGTCGATCGAAAGATCCGGATAGCGATGCCGCTGGAATTCGGGCTTCAGATGGGAGTCGCTTCGTCTGGATTTGGCTCTTTTTTTCCGCGCGCGTCGATTGGCCTGAAAACGCCCCACAATTGATTCGCGCCAACCTGGTTTCTTGAATCCGCATTCGTCGGCCAACATCTCTTCGCAAACATCCATGATACGGTCGCAGGCAAAAGGCCCATCCTGAGCAGCCAGATAGCGAACAATGAGCCTTTTGCAATGATCGCTATTCGGAACTCCCAGAGTTCCGGAAAGGATGCTCCGCAGCATCTTCCGGAGTTCATCGAAGCTAAAGCATTGATGGCTGAGACTGTTGGGTAGTCGGAAGAAACCACTGTCATAGGTTTCATTGACGGTTGCTCGATAGCTTATGGCCGGTACACCGACAAGATAAGACTCCACACCGGTAGTGCAGCCATTGTGTATTAGCGCCCGGGCGCCCATCAGCCAGGGAACAACATTGCCTTGATTGGTCACTTGTACATTCTGGCATCCAGACGCAATCTGGCGATAGATGTCCTGGTTCTCGGTTGGATGCGGCCGAATGATAATCGTCTGGTCCGTAAATGTTTCATGGAGCTTGGGAATCAGTTTTTTGAAATCTTCAAACACGGCCTCCTTGTGATTGCGAAGGCCTTCCGCATATTCGCGGGTCATGCCTTTGGCCGCTTTACCAAATTCAGGCCGTTCAGCTTGCATTACATCCGGCTGAAATAAATTCATACTCGGATAAAACGCATTGACGTGATTGAAATTGGTATTGATCAAAATATAGTGGCCATACTGGCGACGTAGGTCATGGACCGTGCTTTCATAAAACTGGCGAATTTCCGGCCGCAACATGTCATTGCGCGGATTTCCGGTAACATGGATCCGGCCATCTCCAGACCGAAGCGGGTATTGGCGCCATAATTCAGCATTATCTTCGCCCCATGCCAGCAGGCGCGACACATATGACATGGCGTCCGGTGAAAGGCGGCGCGAATAATAGATTTCGGCGGGCAAATGCACCAAGGCCTCTTCGTCCAGGGTAATGATTTTCAGCCCCAACTGCCGCATAATCCGAAACATCTCGGTTCTTCCGGGCAGCATGCTCTTCGACAAATAGATACTTTGCGGAAAAGCCGCAATGCGACGTTCCATCTCCCGCAGCGGTCCAATAATGGCGGTAAAACCGCGCTGGGCCGCAATGCAGGCCAGTAGAATCCTGGGATCCAACTCGCGGACCTGGTTTTCAATGGGAAGCAGCAGGTTGCCCTTGTTGGCTTTCATTGTTCAATCACCTATGGCCACAACGTAAACGAAAGTTGCGCCGGAGACACTCAGCGCTGGTAACAGAAAACAGCATAGCCCGGGGTGACAAGCAATCGCCCGCCTTGACGCCGTGGCCAGAGTTCCCATCGAATTTTAGATCACGCTTGGTGGGGCACTGATTTGGAAGAATTGATGTCGCCATTTATCAACCTTTAAATCCTGGACGTTGCCCAATAAATGCTGGAAGCGCGCTATGCGTTCGCGGATATCTTCGAGCGAAACGTCAGGGTAGCGGTGTTTCTGGAACTCAAGTCGATTGTGGGAGCCCGGACGCGAATCTTTGTAACGCTTGACCCGCGTTCGCCCGGCCCACAGGAGCCATCCTTTCAACCGCTCACCCACCCAGGGTTTATTGCTTTGGTCATTCTGGCTGGTCATTTGTTCGAGCACATCCACAATTCGTTCACAGGCCAGAGGACCCTCGACCGCCGCCAGGCACTCGTTGACAATTTGCCGACGCTCGGTGCTCTCTTCAAGTTGGTAAGTGCCGTCCGCGATTTGCTGCAGCATCGTCCGCAATTCATCAAAATTAATGCAGGTCTGGCTGACTGTATTGGGCAAACGGTAGAATCCGTAATCGTAGACATGGCTCTGGGACGCGCGATAGGTAATGGCCGGCACGCGCATGACATAGGCTTCGACCCCGGTGGTGCAGCCATTGTGTATAACCGCCTGGGCCGCCAACAGCCAGGGAACGACGTTGCCCTCGTTGGTGACGGTGACATGTTGGCAATCTTGGGCAATGGTCCGGTAAACTTCCGGATTTTCCGTGGGATGAGGCCTTACGACGATTGTATGGTCCGGGAAAGCCTGATCGAGTCTCGGGATCATGGCCTTGAAATCACTGAAAACGGCCTCTTTGAGGTCTTTCAGGCCGGAGGCGTACTCCCGGGTCATACCTTTGGCGGCGCGTCCGAAAGGCGGCGGTGTCCCGTCACCGGCCCTGGACAAAAATAGATTCTGCACCGGTGTAAAACCGTTGACGTGGTTGAAATTGGTGTTGATCAGGAAAAATTTTCCTTGGGCCGCGCGGATTTTCTTCACTTCCGCCGCATAGTAGGCGTGCATTTCAGGCCGCAGCAGATCGTTCCGCGGATTACCCGTCACATGAATGGCGGCGTCGGCAGGCATCTTGGGGAAACGACGCCACAGTTCGGCATTGTCTTCGCCCCAGGCGAAAAAATGCGATACATGGTTCATCGCGCCTGGAGAAAGCCGTCGAGAATAGTAAATATCGTCGGGCAGGTGGACCAGCGCCTCTTCGTCCCAGGCGACGATCTGATGCCCCAGGGCGTGCATGATACGAAACATCAGGTCGCTGGCACCCGTCATGCTTTTAGAGAGATAGATGCCTCGGGGAAATGTCGGGATATGAAAGTGAATCTCCCGCCGCGAACCGATGTAGACCGTGAATCCGCGTCGGGCGGCAATACAGCTCAGCAGAAGCTTGGGGTCCAGCTCCCGCACTTGATTCTCGACGGGTATGATCAGGGGCGTCTTGGGCATGCACGCGAGCCTTTGAGTTAAACCACCCGCCAACCGGATATCGCCATCGGTTGCGCGGCCGTGGGTCCTGTGATGCATGTTGTCATGCCGATCGCTTGGCGGCGTTCGAGCCCGCCGGGTAAACCTTGAAAATGACATCGGATAACGGCTCGACTGCAAGCCGCAAATCATCCTGAAGCAAATCCTGAAACCTTTTGAGCTTGCGCATCACCGCTTCCATGGCAATACCGGGATAGCGATGGCGTTGAAATTCCGGGCGGTTGTGCGAGCCCGGCAATTTGGGCTGAATCCATCGGGCCAGGCAGAGGGCACCGGCAATGACGCGCCTTTGTACCGCCGCCATTGTCAATGGTGGGGGGGCGGTTTGCATGGCGGCACGGATATGCTCGAGTTGTTCCACGATTTGTTCGCACGCCAGCGGACCGTCTTGACCGGCCAGATACCGGTCGATCAAGGCTTTGCGCGCGTCACCGTCGGCCGAACCGACCGCTCCATTTAAAATTTGGGCCAGCTTTGACTGCAGTTCCTCGAAACTGAAACACTGGTAGCTGATCTGATTGGGCAATCGATAGAAGCCGTTGTCATAGGTTTCATCGATGGACGCCCGGTACGAAATGGCCGGTACGCCCAGCACATAGGCTTCGACACCGGTCGTGCATCCGTTGTGGATCAGGGCTTGAGCGGCCATCAGCCAGGGCACGACGTTGCCTGCATTGGTCACTTCCACCCGCCGGCAATCAGCCGCTAATTTCCGGTACGCGTCGTGTTTTTCCGTAGGGTGTGGGCGGATCACGACCGTATGTTCGGGAAACGCCCTTTCAAGTTCGGGAATCAGTCGCTTGAAATCTTCGAATACGGCGGTTTTGTGATCCCGTAGCCCTTCGGCATAAGCCAGGTTCATCCCGCGGGCGGCGCGTCCGAATTTAGGGGGTTCGCCAGGTTTCTGCACCGATTGAAACAGGTTGAGATCATCCCCGAAAGCGTTGATATGGTTGAAATTGGTATTGACAAGAATGAATTTTCCATAGCGCGTGGCGATCTCCTGGGCATCCTCCTGGTAAAAATTGCGCAATTCCGGACGCAGCAGATCGCCCCGCGGATTCCCGGTGGGATGGATCGGCGTTTCGGGCGGCAGTTCGGGGTACTGCCGCCACAGGTCCACATTCGCGTGCCCCCAGGCAAACAGGTGCGAAACGAAACGAATGGCCCTCGGATGCAAACGGCGCGAGAAATAGGTCTCGGGCGGCAGATGCACCAGGGCTTCCTCGTCCCAGGTAACGATTTCGTGGCCAAGCCGGTGAGCGATCTGGAAAAACAGCAGACTGCGAACGGTCATGCTTTTGGATAGATAGATTCCCCTTGGAAAGGCATCAATTCCCATTTCCATTTCACGGCGCGATCCCAGCACCGATGTAAATCCCCGGCGTGCCGCGACACAGGCCAGCAGCAGCTTGGGGTCAAGCTCCCGCACCTGGTTTTCAACCGGAATCAATAGCAGACCGTTCGTTTTCATATGGTTGCTTCGTTCTCCAACCCTTCGCGTCTCCGCGGGTACCCCGGATAACACCCCGCATTGAAAAGCACGGCGGGGATGGTATTAACCTGGATATTTCACGCCCCTGAGGTGTTCAAAAGCGAGGCATTATGGGTGACACCGTAGTCATTCGACTGCGATCCCTTGATAACAAGGCCCATGGACACCTCAGGCAGCGCCCGCAGGGTGAAATTATTATTACGATTTGCGGTACAACATCCGGGTGTCAATGGTGCCACGGTGGCTATTGCCAATCTTAGGCTCAAAGCCTCGATATTGTATTCATTTATTGACCTGTAGAAAAAAAATCATGAAATATACGGGCTAATCGCTTGTGCGTCCCATGCCGGCC
>JAAUYG010193414.1_pt1 | contig 18160 bp, 19 predicted proteins | sample 7278091 | NCBI WGS metagenome assembly JAAUYG01 (sample SAMN14350201, study PRJNA611818) | marine sediment metagenome | isolation source: surface marine sediment (0.6m) | place: French Polynesia: Moorea | collected 2018-08
CAAGTCGTACGTAGGTGCATGTTCAGTCACAGTGAGGTTCTACAAGATGTGGTACGACCAATCGTTAGAGGGTAGGATCAGCTGTACCACCAAAAGCATGATATGTGACAATTGATCGTTCATGACTGGTGGTACAACCATGAATGACTGATGGTATGACCGATTTGCGACTGATGGTACGACCTATTTGCTAGTCAGAATCGCAGGTGAGAAGTTTTGAACATGTTCAAAAACCTTGCCGCGACCGAGTTTGCTACTGCGATCATCCACGACCTCTAAGACCGCCCGTGCGCTGTTTCTGCGATTTAAGTACGATTCTCAACATTTTGGATCATACATTGGTTCCAACCTGCTCGTAAGCCTGGTGTGACTGAAGCCTAAATGCCACCCGCTTACTTAACTAAACTTCATGAATAAGTGAATGAATGAAAGGATAAAATAATTAGCATACCAAGTAAGCCTAACAAATCATCGGAATCCTGCCCGAGTGGACATATGTCACTTCCAGTCAGAATCAGTATAATATGTACATCCACTGCGGTGAAAAACGAACAAACAAACAAACAAAAAAAAAACAACAACAACAACAAAAAACAAAAAACAAACAAACAACAGGCGAATGACGTTTACAATTGATCATATTAACTCTCTTTGGTCCTTTTGAATTAAATTTGGTCACTTTTCGCATTAAATTTGGTCACTTTTGTCGCATCGCGCCATCCATATACCGCGTACAAATGGCTTCGCGTTTATACGATATGACATTCAACAATTGCAAAACAGTTAAGTAGGGGAAAAAATAACAGCCAAGCCTTAAAACGACACCTAATGGTTCTTCAAATATAATTTTTATGACACGCTAGTAACTAACTGATCGTGCAAGCAACCCACTTTTTGAAGTATACAGGGCGCTTCATTTGGGCCAAAACGGGTTGGGATATTTAACTGTTCAGATAACCTTAATCATTATCTTATTTAATGTGCAAGGCATGCTTATCTATAAGTAAATAGACTGGCTTTCATGTAATAAGCAGTGAGCCGGTATAGAATTGTTCAAGTATTTTAGCTTTTGTGTGTGGTTTTACTGTCACAGGCGGCTTCGATACTTCGAGCCTGAGCATCCCTTCCGGACCACTTTCGCCTATAACAACTACCTGTACGTCTTGGCCGGTCACGTGGCGGAAGTGCTGGAAAAGGACCAATGGGAAGCTATCAACAAGCGGGAGATTTTCGAACCTCTTGGCATGACGTCATCTCGGTATGCCATCGACATTCATGACGGATTGGATGTGGCTAAACCGTACGCAACGCTCAGTGGACAGCCTGTGGAAGTGGATATCCGTTCATTGCAGTAAGGGTTTTTAAGGAGTGTTTTAACTGTTTTTTTTTTTTTTTTTTTGCCGAAACACTGTTGAGAAAAGTGCGTTGTGTGTGTGTTTTTAACATGTTACATAAATGGAATCACTATAGTGCTTATTTATTTTGTTTATTTTCCATTGGTTGATTGACTGACTGACTGACTGGTTGACTGACTGGTCGGTTGCAATTGTGGTAGTTATGAGTGTGCCATTGCTATACTACTCTTGTTTAAGGCACAACTATTAATAAATGACATGTGCCACTGTATATATGCCTTCTTTTTAATACAGTGTTCTCTCGATTCAGCCAAGCGGACGTCGGTGGGCCGGCTGGTAACATCCTGTCAAATGCTCGGGATATGTCTAAGTGGTTGCAGTTTCACCTGCGAGCAGGAGAAGGTCCTTCTGGGGAACAGATAGTGCCGTCCGATGTCTTGAGGGATACGTATGATGAGACCATGACCTCTCCCCAGTTGCTTAAGACATGGAACCTGGTCCTGCCCAAATACCCGGCAGCGGACATACTGGTGGCTTATGATCTGGCATGGCTTACCAGTTACTACAGGGGTTAGTATTTACCTAAACTTAGTTTTTGTCATACATTTAGGAAATAACAAAGACTGTGTGGACGGGTAACATTTCCCTATTTAATTATAATTCGTGGTAAACATGGATTGAAAAACAGAAGGTCCAAGGACCTTGGCGATCTACCTGACGACAGTAGTAAGCAACATCTGTAAATTTGCACAGATGTTCTTTAATACCATGCAAGTGCACCGGATGCTACCCCATATAAGTACTACGGTAGCCCACGAGTCCCAAACTTCAATCTGTTTCGCTCTGCAGCCAGGTGTTTTAGAGTTACATGGCATTTTGAGACAATTGCACTGAATAACCCCAATGACCTTAAACACTATGACGTCAAAGGTACCACATGTATTCTCTACTAGTCCCCATGAGTCAACGTTTCACCCCGTTTGCTCTCTGATTCGCTATTTCCGAAATATTGGCAATGTTCATTTCCTAGTAGTGCACAATGTTAAATTTTAAACTCTCTCACCCTTTTGTTCAAATTTTAAATGTCTAAATTCCTAGAAATACATTTGTGTGGACTGCCACGAGGAACACCTATAAAAAGTTTGGTGGAAAAGAATCGTAATTGTAGAAGAAGCAGAATATTGAATATCGTATTTTCGGATAATCGCAAGTTCAAATGATCCCAAAATGACATTGAATGTTGCAAGGTCAAGGGTACCTTTACATGTTCCACTAGTAACCCTGAGTCCCAAATTTCACCCCCTTTCTCTCAACGACCACTAGTCTATAGCCGTTCCCAAGATATATGCACGTTTTCATTTTCCCATTGGCCACAGTGTTAAATTTCATTCTTTTATCATTTTTTTTTTAAATTTTAAATTTCAAAATTACAAGAAGTGACTTTTGTGTTGACTGTCACAGGAAACAGAAACAGTTTGGCTGAAAAAATGTAGAAGAAGAAGCGCCGTAAACATCACCTTTTCGGAAAAAAAAACACAAGTGTGCAAATGACCCAAAAATTACCTTGGAACATTACAAAGTCAAAGTTGTCCCATTTATGTTCCACTAGTACCCCGAGTCCCACACTTCACCCCGTTTCACTCTACGATTAGCTTTTCCAAGATATTTGCAGTTTTTTAATTTCCCCATTGGCCACAATGTTAAATTTCAATCTTTTTCAAATTCCAAAATGCAAATATGCACTGTCAAAAAGAACAGCTGTGAAAAGTTCGGTTGTAAAAGAACACTACGTGTAGAAGAAGCAGCATTTTGAAGATCGCAAAAAAATCGCAATCTTCGACATTACAAGGTCAAATGTACAACATATATATGTTGCACTAGTACCCCCGAGTTCCAAATTTTACCCTGTTTTGCTCCACTATTAATCATTTCCAATATATTTGCCAATTTTTTATTTTCCCAATTGTCATAATGTTAAATTTCAATATTTTTTTTTTAATTTTTGTAAAGTTTAGATTTCAAAATTCTAAGAAGTAACTTTTGTGTGGACAGTTACAGGGGAACACATATGAAAAGTTTGTTTAAAAAAGAATCATAAGTTTAGAAGAAGCAACATTTTGAAAATAGTATTATTTGAAAAATCGCAAGGTCACCAAAAGCACAAAAATGACCTTGAATACTACAAGGTCAAATGTGCCCCATATATGTTCTACTTGTACCCCCGAGTCCGAAATTTAACTCCGTTTCGCTATACGATTAGCCATTTCCAAGATATTTTTTTGCAATTTTCCCATTGGCCACAATGTTAATTTCACTCTCCTTCAATTTTTTTCTTTAATTTCAAAGGTACTCTTGATAGTTGAATGACAATAAGTAACTTTTGTGTGGACTGGCATAGGGAATAGCTGCCAAAAGTTTGGCTGTAAAACAGTCATAAGTGTAGAAGAAGTATTTTGAAAATGGTATTTTCGCAAAAACCACAAGTGCACCGAATGACCCCCAAATGACATTGAACGCTACAAAGCCAAAGGTATCCCATACATTGTATATGTTGAACTACTCACAGCGAATCCCAAAGTTCACTCAGTTTTGCTTTATGGGCGCTCGTTTTCCAGATAATTGAGGGTTTTGTCTTCCCCATATGGTACAATGCTGAATTTGAAATTTTCGAAAAAAAAATCGTAAAATCGGAAATTCAAATTTTCAAAAATCCCCAACGTTGTTTTGTGAGGACCACTGGGAAGACATTTCAGGGCAAATTTGAAACCTTTTGGCCTTAATGTGTAGGAGAAGTAGCGTTTTGAAATTTTTACTCCCATTGTGTCCCATGTTAACAAAAACAAGAAGAATTCATTAAAATTTATATTTTAAACATTCCAAACACAGGTTTGTGAGGACCATTGAGTAGATAATTCAGAGTAGTCTGAAAATGTTCTGCTTTGATTTGTGAAAGAAGCAATGTTTCAGAAATCGTATTTTCGGAAAAATCGCAAGTGCACCGAATGACCCCCCAAATGACCTTGAATGCTGAAAGGCCAAAGGCCAAAAGTACTCCATATATATTACATTACCGCCTGTGAGTCCGACATTTCACTCTGTTTCGCTACGTTTTTGGTTTTCCATAGGGTATAGTGATAAATTTAAATTTTTCGAAAAAAAAAACCCCTCAAATTTTAAAAAACAAATCCCCAACGTCATTTTGCGAGGATCATTGAGACATCCAATGAGGAATATTTTAAGATTGTGTCTTATATATAAACTTGGGCATTTTTGTGCAAGTGAACCTTCCATTCTTCTGTGCTATTTTCTGCTGGTTGGGAGGATGTAGTTTTCCTAATGAGCTTCTCTCACGTTGAAGAAAATTTCAAATCCAGCTGATGATCATATTTTGGCCTACCCATGCATTCCTATATGACGCTTGTAAATCTGCGTTTCAGTCCAACCTATACGTTTATGGTTGCCAATAAATCTATATCTCATCTTGTGTTATCTTATCTTGTTATCTTATCTTATGTTATGTTATTTTATGTTATCTTATCTTATGTTATCTTATGTTGTCTTATCGTGTCTTATCTTGTCTTATATTATATTATCTTATTACCTTATCTTATCTTTTTGCTGCAGGTTATAAGCGGGTGTGGCACTCGGGTAGGATCTCCACTCATAAGACTCAGGTATGGCTGTACCCGGATGTTGGAGTGGGCTTGTTCCTCAGTATCAGCGGTCCGCCTACCGCCGAGGCATCGTCGGGCATACGCACTGCCCTTTACTACCTGTCAGATCTTCTGATCGGCGAGGAAACTTGGATTAACACTACCACTGTCTGCCAGTTCCCGGAACCTTGGGACGAGGTACCGCCTTCTTACGACATTGTCTGGCCAACCGACACCCCGACCAGACCGTACTCGGATTTTGTCGGGATTTACTCTAACCCCGGGTTCTGTGATATGGCCGTTTGGCACAATACCTCGTCCAACACGTTGGAGCTGCACATGGGGCTGTACCTCGTGGCGGATCTACTCTACGACCGTTCCATGGACGTGTTTTATACCAAGATCAAGGGAGTCCTGTGGTACGTGGAAGACAAGATTCCGGTCAGGTTCCTCCAGTCCTCCGCTGCTGGTGGTGGTGGTGATGGCGGTGATGTTGGGACCATTGAACAGCTAGCGCTACCTCTTCACACGCCCTATGACAGCGTGAAGCCTGTGGTGTTCCAGAGAAGGTTGTGGGACGGCACGGATTACAAACACTGCAATTCCCTCGCCAACAAACTGGACACCAGTAGTAGTATTCTGTATCGGGTCAGCTGCCTCGTTTTTCTGACGAACCTCCTTTTATCAGGCCGGATTGCATAACACATCGAACAGTCAGTTTAAAATAGCGCATTCGAAAACGCTTAGGGGGTTCAACTGTTGAATTTTGTAGTATTTTGTTTCGTAGCGTTGAAGTGGTCTTTCGTATGGAAATAAAAGATTCGGCATCTTTCAGTTGTACAAACTCCACTAATTATGTGGTTCAGTAGTGTATAATTAATTTCAGAGCACGTTCTATAGGATTGCAGACTGTACGTAGATAGATCACTTGGGCAATATCTAGGTGAGCTGAACAGGTAACTAATTAAAAGCGGCCAAAAATAAGGCAGCACTGAACGCGGACCAACAGCTTTGTAGTTTTGTCACTTCTGCCCTGTACACCTAAATTGGCTGTATGTATATTTTGTTTAATAAACTGGTCTAAACCTTTCAGTTTTGCTTTCTGGTATGGCCTCACATAAAATGGCATTTGCGTAGGGCGATTCTAAAACTTGGAATGTAGTTAAAGGAAAATTGCATAAAATGTCTAATAAAACAAATACATGTAAGTAGAACAAAGCAAGACTAATATGGATATCTATCCAACTCTGATAAAGGAATAATAATATGGTGCCTATGAATCGCTATGAACAATTTGCATAACTTTGTGTAATTCAAAGCGATTTTTTTGACATTTTTGTACGTAAAGTCAGATTCGAATATTTTCCGCACCACCACCATATCGGTGTTGGGCATTTTGTAACATGTGGTTGTACGATTTCACTCGAAAATATTTGACTCTAGCATCGATCATTTGTAAGAGTAGAAAAATATACAATACGCACTCCACTAGGCATTAATCCAAGTGACACAAATGTGCACATGATCTAATTTACGGAATCTAATTTACGGTCCGTTTCTTATTTTCCAATTCTTTTCCGTATTTTCCACAATCACTTCGACAGACCATTCATTAAAGCTATCACTGACTCATGCCAATATTTACATGCAGCTGACGGTGTGCATATTGCAGAAATTTCCTTCAGACACTGTATAAACACAAATATTGGACTAAATGCGGTAAAAGGAGCAACCAATTAGCTGCTGTACGAAGTCCAGCTGCTGTACGAAGTCCAGAATACTTACAAGAAATTCCGAATTGCGACAAAGGTGGTAATGGATTGTTACACGGTGCATGTCACAGCATTTAGGCTCCACATCCATGCCTGCATCAGCCATATATGTGTATTGAACATCACCATAAGCCACTAGAGCAAAAAGTGATTGTTTGAGGTAATGCCGATTGAGGACCTGTGAGATGTTGTTGTTTCAACTCGACACGCTCTGAATTGTTAATGTAGGGACAACCGCGAAGGATTGCTCATCAAGGCAAAGGGTGCTTTTCAGAATAATTACAATAGAACAATACAGGTGCTTAACTTATGACTGACGGACAAGTACTTGCGACTACTTGCATGCATATGTCAAATGTAACCAGTGATCTGTCTAAAAACGTCATGACCTTAGCCAATAAAGAATGCTATCTGTAAATGAAATCCGTTGTTGAATGACCTTTTCTTTGGGGGACCCAATCCAATGGACTATTATTGGTGCACTGTCAGGTCCGAATCTAGTCGTCGCGGAACCTTCGGCTAGTTCAATGTAGTTGAGGGGACAAGACCGGATCCAGCAAGATGAGATGACCACAGACTGCAGTGGCATCAGACGGACGCTCAGACATATTGGCTCCGCGGCATAGCAAAGCTCTTGCCAGCAAGGTATAACTGTTGTGTGTTATATGGAGCCGTGTTTGGGTCTGGGAAAGTGTAGAAATGAAACAAAAGTGTCCCGTTACCGTATATTCTGTTTGGAGGTTAAAACGGAAAAAGATGAAAATGGCCGTTTGGGAAGATCAGAGAAAGGAGTTGAGAGCAACGTAGTACTGGAGGTGGAAGACATGTGCTTGGCATAATTGAAGCAAATAAGAGCAATGGACTTCGGAGAAACTTCGAACCACACACCGGTTACAACGACGCACCATTCTACAGTCAAACATCGTAGACTCCTATTGTGTGTTTTCCGAGAACCCTTGCGTTAAATTTCGGGTAATTGATTAAGTTCAAGGGTGAATGCTTCCAGAATGGCTATATGAGAGCTGTGCGGGTGTAGGACGCTGGGACGGATGCAATGGACGCTCAACGGCTAAAGAGCCTATCTCACCAGGTACTAACGGAGCCAAAGTGCAAGTTGGGCCGAGATTACAATTACTTAGAGAACGTCGACTCGTCGAGAAAAACGAACGAAAAAAATTGTCCTCTGTGGTGGATTATGTGTATGGGGGGTACTTTTTGATGAAAAATACCCCCATATACAAAAGGTACATTTGAGCCAAAAATGTAAACTTTTTATCATTTAGGAATTTTCAAATGACCGCAACCCTATTGCAAGTCAACAAACCGAACATATATGTACCAGAGGCGATCGCAGTATTGCCAATAAATAAATACGCAAGACGGCTGTCATGCCGGTGACTATTTATTGCAGCACTTTTTTATTCGTTTGTGCACATGAAAGGGGAAAAATTTCCATCTGTGAAATTCTTGGTTCCAGCTCTGTGTCCTAACAGACACAAACTCCGCCATCCAACTGGTTTAGAGGGTCCTTCATAACAAGCTGGACCCATTCCTTTGGAACTTGATCTTCGGCGAAGCTGTATTCCAGCCGCCAGGGACATTCGGGGTTGGTGATAATGAATACGTCCCCTTCCAGGTCTATGTAAGTCCCATTTACGTTTCTCGGATAATCGCCAACATCTAACTGAAAAAAAATATAAGTATATAATTTTGATCAGTGCTGTGCTTCCGTGTTGTCATCAATACGAGTATCCGAAGCATAGTATCGCTAAAATAAAATGATGGAGGTGGTGGTGGTGGTGGAGGAGAAGGGGGAGGAGGAGAAGGGAGGAGTATGATCAGCAGGAGAGCAGGAGATGATGATGAGGAGGAGGAGGAGGAGGAAGTAGGAGGAGAAGGAGTAGGAGCGGGAGTAGATGATGATGATGATGAGGAGGAGGAGGAGGAGGAGGAAGAGGAGAGTAGGAGAAGGAGGAGGAGGGGGAGAAGAGAAATGATGATGATGATGATGATGATGATCATCATGATGATGATGATGATGATGACGACCACGACGACGACGACGACGATGGTGATGATGCAGTTATTAAGATCAATCAACGCTCACCACTTCAGTGCCATATTTGGAGATGGGACCACAGGACCCGACAGTGAACTCCTCGCTGAATTCCTCCTGGGACGTTTTGCTTCCGAATTTAAACATCACGTTCGACATTTCGACGAAACCTTCGACTTCATCCATTAGGACTTCCACGCAGAATCGGCAAGGATTATCCTCGGCCATGATTAGTCCCAAGATGTAGCTGTTTTCGTTGACATAAGGCGTGTCAAAGTTACCGCAGAAATCCTTCAAATCGGAGCTCGCGTCGTCCACCCTGTCCTTGCCATAGCTGCAGACATGGGCGGGTTCTTGTTGACAGAAGAGAAGAAGACCGTTTAATATTATCGACAAGGTAACTGGGCCATTTAAAGTTAAATGTGCACATGCAATGTACGCTTGGCGGCCTGACAGAGAATACGCTTTATCAATAAGAAAATTGGTCGGTAAAAGATTACTTGCGGGGGTGTCGCTCAGACCTAAAATGCATCATAACTGTTTTCGACATCTAAGACAGATTTTGCTGTTAGTTTTCAACCATCCTACATATCACTACACATATGCATGGGCCTTACTATGTATTATTTGGCCTGTACGTTTCGCTGAGAGATATACGGCAGAGTTTATTTAACAAGGTGAATATTAATTCAGAGAAAGTTATGCCAGCTTGAAAAAAAAAGTCGTCCATAAAAAAGCTGGGTTTGGTGCTTGTTGAAGTTGTTGAAAAGAGTACATGTATTTATTTTAGATACCATTGCAAGCTCCTTTGGCCTCGCCCTGAACACTGTTGTCAATGTGGAAGTCGATCGTCTCCTTGTCGTCGCCTTCATACGTGTAGGACCACGCCCAATCACAGGTGTCACTGCTGAGGTGAATTTGACCCTCAGATACCGACAGACTGATACTGACATCACCACACGTCGTCGTGAACGGGTAAGTCTCGATTTCAAAGATCTGCAATCCCAACATGAAGTATATTACTGATTTTAAATACTCGAAGTTGCTATCAAAGCGAAACGTTGAAGGTACAATATATGCAGTTGAGTGTAAACATACATCATATAATAAAACAATATGACGACAATGCCAGTGAGGGTTTTGTATGGCATTGTCGCATCGCTGTCATTGTGGTATATGGAGTATTTAATGATAGTCCGTGTTAAAATAAATTTATTTTATCGTGTTTAAAAAAAGAAAACACAATAAGAAACAGCGGTTATTCCCCCACGCATGTTTTTGTGCGCATATCTGTGTGTGAGCGAGCGTGCGCGCGTGTGTGGTACATACGCAATTTTCGTCCGGCATCCTGAGCTTGGACACATTTTTGTTTTCTCCAACCTTCACATTGCATTTATACGAATCCTCCCGGTTTCTCCTTGCACCGAAGTCAAATATAATATTAGCTAGAATGGTGTAGTTGTTGCTTTGCTTTAGCGTGGCCTCTAGTTGGTACCGACATAATTCGTCTTTTGTGTTCTGAGCCAGCAGAAACTTGTTCTGTGACGAAGTGAACTCGTAACAATCATACGAGTTGATCCCGTGAATGTCCGTCAAGACTGAACCTGGATTTTGACCGCCATACGTGCAGCGATCTGTAAAAAAAAAAAAAAAAAAAGACAAAAACACAAAACAATATATCTTCTGTTCTTTTACTTTAAATCGCAAAAGAGAACTTTGGATATTTGTCAATATATCCTGATGAATGACGACGCAACAGCGTAACGTCATACATTGTGATTATACGGATCGTATAAGGATTTTCTGTATCGTTACGACCATCGGTTTGGATCCAGACAGATGCAAGCGATGCCGATGCATATGCAAGATTTTCGCGCCAATATACACACTACCGTTAAATTAGCATAGCATCGGAAGCTTATTGCTACATGATTTGCCCTGATTTATTCGCAGACAAGGGGGGTCACCACTTCCCAAAGAGGACCACATACCTCCCCTGCACCTAATAGACAAAGGTATTAAGTTTCACAGACCATTGCTTGTGGCATCTAACGTCTTCTATACATAGATGCTGCCCTGTAGAGCGATGGAGCCGGCAAAGCTTTTACCCTTGCTTCCATTTAGTGAGCAATACGCAAACGTAAATGGTGACACCATTTAGTGGTTCTTACCTGGGTAGTCAGCCAACACCGCTGCGAATAGACTCGCCAGGCAGATGAAGCCAAACATTGTCGTTGGTGGTTCAGCAGTCCTACCTACAAGAATAAGAAGAGTAACGTTAGTCGATATGTTTTTCAATCTAGAGGGAATATCCGTTCTCAAAATTAATTCTAAACTAAGATATGTAGGAGCAAATAATATCTAAATGCATAGTCATGGTCCTATTTACTATATTATGGATGAGAGAATGAAAAATCCAGCGCTTTAGGTGACACTACATTGTAGGTCGAGGGTATTCTCGCATGTCCATGAAAGAGCATTTTTTGAACCATTTCGAAGGAAATAGCTCGAATGTATTACGAAATAGCGCAGCTTAAAAACTTTCGGCTGGCTTTATCGGTCGCCACCTTTCGTCAGACATTATGCCGTGTCGGAATCTTTCGTATGACCCAGAACTTACTAAAATGCCCTAGGATTACCGAAATGGTTCGTGGAACTATTATTGTCATATGTATGGAGTTGTAAAGCGATCTGTTCTGTTCGAATATAGCTAGACATTGAACAGGTTGAATCCCATCAATGAGGTCTTCGCTTTGGAAAGTTGTTATGCACGAACGAAAATTAATACGCAACGCCCATAGGTCACAGTATACGTCTGTGAAATTAGGAAGCAAGATGCAAGATGTGTGACAGGGCGTGTCCAAGAGGGCGTAAAGGACTGGGAATGGTGACCAGTCACTAGAAACAACGACGGCTGGTAACTGCCTGCTCTTGGGCCACCATTGGTGGTTTTCAACAAGACAATCAATGAAAATTACGATGTGTATTGTTTGTTTGTTCTTTTTATCTGTTTTGATAAATGAACATGGCTATCATCATGTAATGTTCAGTGTACAGACTTTTGTGGCATTACTAAAGAATTCCACGGCGCAGAAACATTTTCTTTCGTCTGTATAGCTCGAATGGCAAAAGTCATACTGTCTCACCTTACCTGGGTCTTACCTTAGTCTCGCGTACAGCGCTTGCTTTTCCCAATGTTATGCTGCAGCCCCCAATCAACCTCGTATATATACGCCACACCCACCACAATAGCACTGGTGTCAATGGAACACCTGTTTCGTGTCTTTTGTCGCTGGAAAAGCTATTCCACTCATGAAATAAACTTTCCATTAGGCCTTTTTCATGGTTGTTTAATGTCAATCTGCCACAGCATCTTCATTATGGATTTCTTCTGAAAATAATTTCGACGAAAGGTGTACGTTTAATTAAAATATTGACCAAGTCCCATGTGCAAGACAATATACTGGTATGTGACTGTATCTAGTAAAGGTCTAATTTTATGCAGTATTCACAATGAATCATCTAAAATTAAGCACTTTAACTTCATATATGAATTAAGATCCATTAAGGAGAACTTTATCAATTTTAAGAACAACATTGTGTTAAGAAAGAATGCGTACTAGCAAACGCAGCACCACAATAGTCAATACACCCAAACCCTATTTTTATTCTTTTTTTTTATTTAAACTTATACCAAAGAATTGGTATTTTGTGATAAATTACTACTGGTGACATTTGATTGCAAGAGGTCCTTATGCCTTGGAGTTTCTGCCAGTGTCTATACTTTATCAAAGAGTAATTGTTTTTTTTTTTTTTTTTTTGCTTTTCGCGTTTTCAGGATAATTTCAAATTTCGAACTGCAGCACCGGGTTTATTCCATACACAATAACCACCCTTCTGTTTCACTCCTCAGCAGTATTCAAAATTAATTAAATTTTGAATTTTACTTCTTATCGATAAGGTTAAAATTGAATTCCAATGCTTAATTTGAAACTGTACTTGAAAGAAAAACTGCCGTAAAATGGTTGGAAGGAATCATAAGGGCCGAGAGTAGCATTTGGGTTCCATGTTAAGAAACTAAAAAAAAAAAAAAAAAAAAAATCAAAAAAAATGTTTGATAAAATCAAAATTCCAAAACTCCAAATATCGGATATCACATATATGCAAGTTACCATGCACTGTTTCCAGATGCGTGGGAGGGTTAGCGTTTTTGGAATACCGCCCCATATAATTTCACAGTAACACGGTAAAATTCGAAACCTGAAAATTTCCAAAAATAAAACATGTGGTCCTAGAGGTGTGGCGTTCAGTACTGACGATTTGACGGACGGGCTGACGACGGACAAAGATTATTACCCCATTATCATGTAGATTGACTTGAAAATGGTTTAGCTATTTCCCTATAATATGGCGTTAATTTGACTCAGTGGTTTCTGCCAAAATGCACTTTCGAACGGACGAAAAACGGAGGAGTGATGATAGTAGCTCTTCTGTGCGTACCATTAGACCACAATGAGTATTTCCAGTTTACCTCAGCTTGCAATTATTGCATGGCCCACACTCAGACACCACATGTGTTTTACATGCTGAATCCCCCCCCCCCCAAAAAAAAGGTTTTAAACGACAAAAGGGTTCCATTTTGCAATAATTACAGAAAACACCCTTTGTTTACCGACCCGAGCCATTAAAACTTTAGCTTTGGATAAGACACTTACTTTGAGAAATCGTAATTATATTTTAGCCCACAGAGTGATTTTTATTGTCAACTACTGCTTTCTCTGACCTTGTTAAGTCCGAACTACTTTAGCGCAATTTAACTGCCTGCAATTTTTGTTTTTAGTAAATTTTAAATATTTTAAGGGAATTTCTACCCGTCGTATGTATATTTCTGTTTTGGTTTTGTATAGTAATAATTTAGGTTTATCGAGTTGTTCGGGGTGACACCTGGATAGCATGTAAATAATAATCCATCAGACACCCGTCTTGAGTGAATAGCCATTCGAATATTTATCAAGTGTGTTGCATGGGCTGCGCGATGTAATAATCGAGCGAGGCTGTGAAATTGAGCTGGTGCAACTTAATTACAATAGAGTAATTGTTTCCGAATACTGTTTTGGTTGAATACATTAACTTGCTGGACTCCAGCTGTTGCGACAAATCGTGGAGAGGCAGTCGATATTACTTGGGTATAAATATGAAGAGCTTGCTCGGCTAAACAACAGATACACCACGAGTTGCGTGAAGACTCTTTCACATCTCGACTAAAAACAGTAAGGACCTGAGTAAGTATATAGTCACTAGTCACTAGTTTCGTGAGTTTTAGTTTTAAACAATGTATTCGCTAGTTATAACGATTCACTTTACGGTTGTTTCTCGAATGCATATTATACTATAATTTCTAAAAGCGGTATAATGGATATTGATATTTGTCATTTTGTTTTGCATAATTATTTGTTTTAAAGTTTGTGTTATACTTAGAGTCGACTAGAATGGAGTGCTGTCGTATTCATTTGTTACACTTCTATTGCACGCTAAACAGTCTACAGCGGATATTGTGAATGTCTTACAACGCACGCAGATTAAAAAGTGCGTTTCACATTTTTTTACGTCACCAATACATGTATATCAGATCCATGTGGGGCTTTCAGCCTGACAATTGTGTCTGTTGTGGACAAAATGTTCGTAAGACAAAATGCATCCTCATCTGCAACTTTTACAGTATTTAATATTGCTACCAGTGTTCGCGTTAACTTTGACCCCCGAGTATAGGGAGTAGGAACACTCGCTTGTCAGAACGTACGAACGAACGCTAACGCTACTGCTCCGAGAATGCTAGCGAAGACGTGTGAGATTCTACCAGATCATCTGACATGCTGTGCTATTTTCTTTCAATTCAGCAATGTGGCGCTTGCTGAGCCTTTGTCACGTTGGAATCTGGATCACGATGGCACACGCGGCTACTTGGGGTACGGGCAAAATAGAGGTGGCATATACTACGATGGCCGCTTTTTCTTGGCGGCATTCAAACGGCCTAAAATAGCTGACTTTTGCGAATATATCTGGCATCCATATGTGTTACATGATGGATAGGGGCTCCAAATCGGCAACTCCTATATAGCATATACAAAATCGGTGTTTTCTCGCAACTCGTTTATATAACGTGTTAGTTGTCAGCAGCATGACTTAAAACAGTTCCTTATGACAAAAATGACAAAAATACCATAATTTCGTGCATCATCTGTTGCTGGGATCGCCACAGAATTCTGCGCCGTATACAATCCATCCAGGAATTGTTGGGGGGCTAGTTCAAGTGTTACTGCCCCTCTCTCCCCCAAACTTAAACCTTATAATTTATAGTTTTCGCGACAAGGATATGTTCCAAAGCTGATGCTAGGCAAAGGAATCACGCTGCACATGTCGCCGTTATTACATGACAGGCTTTGCTCAAATGCATATTGTAAAATGTCTGTTTAGTTCGGAAGAGTAGTGCCACCTTTTCTTTATGTTTCATTTCCAGAAACATGTGACTTTAGCGGCGAACCGGCTATGCTGTCGAACGTGTTCGGGCACGACGGTTTTAGCCCTGCCGTCACTTGCTATGAAGATAAGTTCCTTCTGGCAGAGAACCCCAACGAAAGCGAGCAGTGTCGCTTCAGACTTGAAGCCACACTCCATGAAAACAACCAGGGCGATACTGTTCTGGCGGATGTCCTCTTTTACTTCGGAAAAACTATGATGATGACCATCGTGAAAATTGGCAAGAGTCTGAACGCCACCAGAATACAGTATCCAGGAGAGCCGGTAAACCGCAGTGATTTTACAACAGTTTTAAAGTGTGATTAAAGTAGAGTGAGCGAATCGTCTCTGTATAACTGCGTTCGACCTGTGAAGATGCAACCTCAGCCACTAAGGCTATTAAACGGAGCGTGCGTGATCAGAGTTGATGACACAGTTTTGTCTGTTGCGTAGCGTGGAGATTTTGTACCACACACAAAAAAGACTTTTTAAATTAAATATTATAAACACAACGAACACTGAGAACGATTTTATATAGCCATTCAGGCCTACAGCATAGAGTCAAACCTGCTCTAAAGACCACCTGCATATAAAAACCACATTTTACAAGTCCCCAAGAGCATACTTTCCATTTTAGTAAACCTGCATATAAACACCACCTGTGTATAAGGACCATATTTTTTGGTCCCTAGGCTGGTCTTTATATACAAGTTTCACTGTATCTCTAAAATGGATTTTAAAACGTCTATTGCTTTACCTTTCAGGTCCAACTGGTCGAGGAGTATCCATTTAGCCAGACATACGACGAAATTCCCATCATGATAACTGTGGACGGGAGCGATGTATTTGTATCCAGCAGCATCTGTAACTGGACACTGCAGTATAACATTGACGTCCCAGAGGGAATTATCTTCAAAGATTATGCCGGGGTGGCATCTGGTCACGTGGGCGCGTGCTACGGTGGGTCATTTGCATGTATGGTGTTGTGTGTTAGAGTATAATTTAGGATTGTAATACAGTTTTTGAATATACACGGACGGGGACATAACTAGAAGAGACTTGAAGCTGTCCACTGGGTCAAACGACCCAACTCCTTTAGGTTTTAATTTAATACCCTAACCTACAATATGCCACGCAGTTGCTGTATTTACGACTCGTCCGGAATTTTAACACAATTTTCCTAGTGTCTAGAACGGCTAAAGGGTGCAAGATAAGATGTATGGTTACTATTAGACATTGATATTGATAGGAAATTATGCATAGAGGCACAAAATACGTTAATGAATGCGACCTTGAGTGACCTCAAATGCAAAAATCCAAGGCCCATCATATTTCAGGCACTTGGAATACAGGCAGGCGATATGTTGTGTGACTATACACTGTACATTAAAATCGCAAGATAGCAAAGTCGTATTATCAGGGGTCGCAAACATCCAGGCTTCCATTCGTAGGTGGACAAAAATGCACAAGAAAATAAATTTCTTTCATTTTTCCGTAAGCTGGCAAGGAAATATCAGCAATAGAACAGCATGTTTTGTCACTTTTCTACTAGGTATAGGGAGTATTTCGCGCCACAAATTCGAAGTATGAATAATCGGTTTCATTCGGAAGCCAAACAACCTTGGTCACATGACTACCCTTTAGCCAATCATATTGCGACATAGAAAAGCTCCGCCAATCGTGAGGTGGCCCTGTTTTCGCGCCATTACTCTTCTTTCGGGTATCTTTGGATGGAAAATTTTCCCGCCAAGGGGTTTAAAATGCTCCCTATTGTCTATACATAACACAAAACGATATAACGACATAACGAAAAATGACGCCTGCAAGTGCTTAGGTACGTAGGTTAATCGCGAAGCACATAAACCAAGATTAGATACATAAACGAGTCATGAAGCACAAAAATCAAGAACTAAGATTGATTTTCCAATTTACTTCTATGTTTGCAACCAGAACAACCAAGGCTCCATTGTTATTACGGCAAGAACTACAGGCAGACAGATGAAGATGCCGACCTCATCAAGTTCTGCGACGCCGTTGTAAGCCCGTTCTACAGCAAGAGTGCTGAAGCGATTACTTTGGCTGAGAACCTCGGCGACAGTAACGCCGCCTGCCGTTTCAGGCTGGAGGCTATCCTACGGGAGCACCGTGGAATAACCCGGCTGAGATCTGCATGGTTTTGTTACGGCGCTGACATTGAGAACTGCTTTGAAATCCGCACGAACAAAGTTAAATTTTACCAAAACGGGGTAAGTATTTAACAGACTGCAAAGATACGGTAAAATGTAAAGAAAAGTCATTCAGGCTTGCAATCGCAAGGTTGAATTCGCCACGGTCAAATGGCATGATGCAATAATATAGAGGAACATGAGATGCCATACATTAAATGCACACCTATACTTAGGCTAAGCTAGCGAAATTGGACTAGACTAGAGAAGTACTTTTTTTAAATTGGTTCACAAAATTCGATACAGTACTACTAATTAGTGAATGCGACATCAGAGGTTAAGTATTTGCTCAAATGTATATAAATGCATTAACTTGCTTTAGCAGTGATCCATACCGGGGATCCATACAAAATTCTAAATTTAAGACCACCCAGACGTTCTGGCCCCCCAAATCTGTTGGTCGTACAGTAGATAGTCCTACCCAAATAAGACAGGACTATACACCTGCATACACCAACGAATAAAACTTTGCAGTTGGTGATACGACTTTGAGAGGCTGAAAACAGAGACTTTCAGCCTGGTGGGGGGGGGGGGGGGGGGGGGGGGGGGGGGGGGGGGGGGGGGGGGGGGGGGGGGGGGGGGG
>JAAUYG010109218.1_pt1 | contig 18154 bp, 10 predicted proteins | sample 7278091 | NCBI WGS metagenome assembly JAAUYG01 (sample SAMN14350201, study PRJNA611818) | marine sediment metagenome | isolation source: surface marine sediment (0.6m) | place: French Polynesia: Moorea | collected 2018-08
ATCTAGTGTATATGAAAATACATGTGATTTGTGTAATAACAAAAAGCCCAATTGGGCCAGTCAGAGTAATTTCTACTGGTCCCATAGTCATTCTTGGTTGCCCCAGGCATTGGGAACTGCACCAGAACATGTATTTTTGGTCTACATGTATCATATGTGCTGTAACCTATTCAACACGGAGGAAACTATTTCGAGTTGTGTTTCTGTGAATTTGTGTAGTAAAACTGCATGCATTTTTGTAAATCTTATATTTGATGCATTTTTAGCATGGTTGTCATGAGCAACACAGATCATGTAGATGACTAGATGTACAACAAAACTGGTCTTATACCTAAATAATATGGTATAAGTTTCTTGCTCAGTTTGCTAATTTCTGTGCATTTTGGAAGTCATTATAATAGGGAGTATTTGGCGCCACAAATTCGCAGTATGAATAATCGGTTTCATTCGGAAGCCAGACTACCTTGGTCATATGACTACCCTTTAGCCAATCATTTTGTGACAAATAAAAGCTCCGCTAAGCGTGAGATGTCCCTGTTTTTGCACCTTTACCATTCTTTCGGGTATCTTCGAAAAATTTTCCCACCGAGGGTTTAAAATACTCCCTATTGAGTTACATGTATTAATGTGCAGTTAGGAGACACACATTGACACAAAGTTCTCATTGCAGTGAATATGTTAACAGATATCTTGTACTGTTATACCCCCAGTAATGAAATGCCCTGTAATTATACTCCACTGATCTGGATTTTAGTCTACTGCTAACTGAATCGCTCTTCTGGATTCCAGGTCTGGAGCTGGCCTATATTCAGGCACCGCGCTCCATGCAGGGGATCATCATGGGTCTGTTCTGGTTCACGCAGGGTCTGGGCTCCATCATCGGGAGTGCTCTCATCTATGTCTTTCATGGCATGTGGTTCTTCAACTGGGACCATGGCGACATCAACTGTCGCAACAGACCCTGTCCGATGGCAAACGAACCACATCGCAAGTGCGCCTGCCACCTGGACTACTATTTCTTTTTCTTGGCGGGGCTCCAGGTTCTCAGCGTCTTCGTGTTCATTCTCATTGCGTGGAAACTGGAGATGGGTGTGAATTACGTCAATCGGGTGCGACATCGAAAGAACGAAGCACCGAAGAATAGTAACCGTTCCGGTGAGAACGAACAGAGGCAGGTGTCCGACCCCAGGAATGCTGGTACGCCAGTGAGAACTCCGGCTTCGCATGTACAGCAGAGACCACACAACTCCTTGACAACGGACACTGAACATGATACAGTTGACACGGACATCTCAGATTGTAATAGATAATCTCAGATAATTCAGATAGTATCCATAGTAAATGCGTCTTGCTGCTGCACATGTACCATGTACAACCAAAGACCTTAACTTTCATTTTATGCATTGTGTACAATTTATATTTTTAATTGGATATTTAAACTGTTATTTTTATAATCAAAGTGATCACATTTTTTGTAGAAAATGCAACACTTTAAAATGCATGTAACTTTACTCTTGTTTGTCATTTGTTTCTTAGCATTTACAATGTCAAATGTTTCTTGTTTTTCCATTGTTAGAGGTGTCTTTCGCACTTTGTCTGCAGTGAAATGACTTCATATGTGTTTTGGGTGCGAATGTTATGGTTACATTTGGATAAATGTGTTCCTTCAGCTTTCGAGTGCAATAAAGCTTAATTACATGTAGAATCATGGAAGCAATGTGACCTGCATGCTCTACCATTCTGACTCGAAGATTCTATATGTGACGGCATCATGGCTTGACCCTGCCTGCAGAACTACATACAAAGCTCCTTTTATGGTTAGCAGGTTTATAAAACTACAGGACAACTCGTTAAACACATAGTCCTAGCCAACTATACTAGAGTAATGTTTGACCTGGTAAATGACACATTTGTTCGTTCTTGTTCATTTATATTATTATGCAGCATTTGTGCTTGTATATATAGCTTAAATTGTATATATGCATGTTTTGTGCCATATAGTATCGACCAGCAACTTGCAATTATCCATGAACCTATTTACTGTAGAACTGTGAATTGCCAAACATATACTTACATGCATGAATAGATGTAGATCATATATATGCAGATAGGAAGTTTCTGATGCTAAAGGGGGCTCTTTTAACCTTGCATGATGCTATCGCAACATCAGTGACTTAATTCTCTACTTCATAATCCCTAGATCATGTAGATATCTATGACACTCTGCCTTTAGTAATTATTTCAGTGAGCAGTATTCAAATGAGTGTTCCTGTGTACAGCAAAGCCCACCTTAAAAGCGCCCCAGAATCCACTTTAATATTGGCTCACTAAACGTTGCACACCAGCGGCATTTTTTCTTCAAGAATATTTTAAGTCCACAAATAATCTTAAGCATGGAAAAGAAAACCATTGCAGCATGTACAATGGTCCTTCTCTTAAGAGACACTCTCTAGAAAGGACACCTCTCTATAAAGGACAAAGTTTTGGCACAAAGTACTGTGAATGGATGCGGTGCTTCTTACCAAAGGACACGTCTCTAATAAGGACAGAACTTTTTAGCAGAAGGGGTGTCCTTATTAGAGGGGGGCTACTGTACAAAGGTTATTAGTGAACTTATGTTGCTTCTAGACATAAAGATTTTTCCAAAACGTTGTGGCCCCATCGCTATATATTGAATTGGGACCACCTTGGGGTCTTTCTTAATTTGAGGATTCGACTGTGTGCATAACAGGTGAAACGAAACTGCTTGGAGACCTTTTCAGACAGTCAACTGGTTGTGTATGATGAATTTTAAAGTACATTGTGTATTGGCAACTCCTCAATCAATAGCTGCACGCCAAATTATATATTATCCATTACGAATTGCCAGGGGTGTGTGCAATATACATTTAATATCAAGTACTACTTACTGGAACATGTATCAATAACATGCCATTTAAATTTTCGTTTGTTGGAGTTCTTAATATCCTGGTAACTGGGTTCAGCAGAATGGCATGTTGAGTGGGATACATGTATTTCAATATTACTGTAACTCTCTGGTATCGTATAACTCTAGCTAGTATGCACTGCTTTTGTAGGGATGTATAATGTATTTTGTATCAAATGCAAAATCTGAGCTACAGTATTACATACAAAATGTTTACTGTATTATAAGACCTGGCCTCTGTTTCATAAAACTTTAAAGACATCTTTACATGGGCTAGCTGGCCTATGTAAAGATGTCTTTATGTTTTATGAAACAGAGCCCTGGTTGATTTAAGTATCCTCCAGAAATACAGAGTTAGATCATTTTTGCTGAAAGCCAACTGCGAGTGGAAGATTGCCATTGCTGTAGTAGAACTCACCGGCATAGAAAAGGAGAGTATCAGTATATACCCCCCAACAGGGCCATATCACCAGATTTCTCCGACCTAAATCACAAAAAAACCCCCCCGAATAGTCTTATCACCAAATATTAATGTATTATGAGAGTGTGGACAGCTGTTTTCATGCTGCACTCTGGTCATGTAGAGAATGTTTCACGTGCTAGATATATAGGCAGTCACCAATCACGCAAGTTCTACAGGGCCCCATAATGATACACGGAAAATGTATGTACTCTTGTAGAACTTAAAACATTTTGTGTAGCTAGATTTTTAAGATCACTAGATAGGCATACTGGAAGTATTCTCGAAGAGGTAGAACTTTGAATTACTTTATACTGGTTGGCAGACCATGTAACGAGGCAAGAGCCAGTGTGATGTGCCATGCTTTGGTAGCTATATTTCTGATGCATTTAATGCATATTTGAACGTGCTTCTACCCTTGATTGCCAATATATGTTGTAGCAGCAAAGTGAAGTGTATTAAGGATACTGAAAGTGCAATGATTACATGTGCTCGGCCGTTCTTGTAGTAGACAGCTAAAATTTGACGTTTTAACTTTTGTCAGCGAGGATCTGTTTTCGTTTTGCAGTGAGAGGGTAATCTTTCATTAAGTCCCTCTGTCTATCATTTTTAAGGAAGAATACAAATGGCATGTGTTTATGTTTGTATTGTAATCAATATTTATGTACGTGTTGTGATCAAAGTTTCTTTGTCATGGGAGATCAGTCTAGTCTGGGGTGCGTTTCGAGAAAAAATTAAAGTCCACTAATGATCTTAAGTATGGAAAAAGACTGTTTGAAGCCATCCATGGGACCAAGTACATGACAGATAGATGAGAAAATAGTAAGGTTTGACACACAGCACAATATTGCAGTCGCACAGAAGCATTCTGAATCTTAAGTTGTATCACGGGGTGTATAATAGCGGAGCCAAATTACATGTACCGTTAGAATAATGAGTGTTGTTATGTAGCAATGACGCATATGATTGAAAATAAATTTCGGAGGGTCACACAAATTTTATTAGCTTCTTAATCAAAGGAAGTACTTTATATAGTTTTTTTGTCAAGTATCTCTTTACACTATAGTATACAGATAGAAAATACCATAATATTTAACATTGGTTGGTGCTAGGCAGTAATATAAGTTTTCTTCATTTTATGAATAATTTGTGCCTTAGTATTTCACTCTTTAATTGTATGCAAATGTATGCGGTTTGCTGCCGCCTAATGTCTCGCATAATAAATGTGAATTATCGCATACATGTACTAGTACGTCATTAATATATGATAGCAACCTTTAAAGTTGAAATAGCCAAGGATACAATGAAGCTATGGGTAACTATGTATACAACGAAAACAACAATGATCTGTTTCGTACTTTCCCTTAATACGAGGATGCTCAAATTGTCGGCTCCAGAATTTTTTGGTATAAAAAAGTCCTCTGTTTATAGTATAGAAATTTGCTACTAAGCCCTATCTTTTGTGTTTGTGGTAATGTAAATGCATTAATGTTTGCAGGGATTGTTTTCATTTTTGAGAGAAAAAACACATTCGCAGGGCTTATTATTTGCGTTCAGCTCAGGTTTTGTTAATTATCTAGGTACGCATGAATTATGTTTGCGGGGGATTTAATTTTTCGATTTACTAGTAAAGATGGTCGCAAATTTTGCCAAGTAAATCCCTCGCAAACATTAATGAATTGACAGTATATCATGCTGGTGCATACAGGAACTAACAACAGAACGCTCCAACTTCAAAATATTTATTGATGTCCTGGAACGGCCAGCAAATGAAGAGTAAACGCCAGACTACTCACAAATGGCTTTCTAGTACACCAAGAAGGAAAGGGTTACGTTGTGTGGGGATTCGGGCTTGTGGGCCAGCCACTTTGGGCTGTTAACTCATTTACTTTTGAGTAGCTAAATCAGCAGTGAGAGATGAGTAGTTTGAGCTGGAGTCAGCTGTTACTGGTGAATTTGGAGTTCTATACTGTTGCAGCGTGGATGCGAGAAGAAACGTGTTAAGCACTGCACCGAGGATATTACTGGTACGATTCTCACCAAAGTAGTGCAAACTTCATAAATGCATGACCTTGTACATATGAAGATCTACATATATGCTTATAGTATACTATTCGAACAGTACATCTAATGTATTGGCATCTTTTTATACAGGGCTTCAATATTGGATCTACACAATAATAAAGAGAAATTCTTTCGTAATACCTTGTGGAAAAAAACCCCTGTTAGCTACACAGATGACATAGCAGCAAGTACAATGAAATGTTTAGGTATTTAAATTTGTAATATAAACGTTTATCTCGTTCCATATTGTCAATAGTGGTAGTAGTTAACACAGATGACGGTCTTCGCTAAAACTGAAATCTTACTGAGAAATTCACATAAACAAGCTTTTAAATAGACACAAATAGACTGTACAGACTTGTTAACGCATCAGCACATTTACACATCGACAATATCGAGTTCCACAGCGAATAATATATGTACACATTATCTTACAGTGCATATCCTGTCCAGAGGTAAATGAAGGGGGGAGAAGTCCTATGTGAACTTGAATGGTGATAATACACATTTAAGGTGATTCACTTGGATGCAAGCAGCCGGTGAGAATACCAGTTTTATTTTGTGGCACTTGGGGTTAACGATGAGTATTCACTATGTATTTATGTTTAATATTAATAGCAAAGAGAGGAGCTCCACGGCTTTAATTATCTCCAGATGGTTATAGAAAAGCATACCATGTTTTTAATTATCTCTAGGTGGTTATAGAAAAGCACACTGTAGTTTTAATTATCTCCAGGTGGTTATAGAAAAGCACACCGTGGTTTTAATTATCTCCAGGTGGTTATAGAAAAGCACACCGTGGTTTTAATTATCTCCAGGTGTTTGTAGAAAAGCATACCACGGTTTTAATTACCTCCAGGTGGTTATGGAACATAGTACTGTGGTTTTATATTTTATTTTTTATATTACATGATTTTATTATCAAGAGTACCTGCTACAAGTGCTGTAACAAAACTGTCAAAGCAAAAATCCTATCAAAAAATAAAAACCTCAAAATATCCAACATACTATAGACAAATAATATATAAAATTTTAAATGCAGATGTTTAATGTTACATATTTCAAGTTACTATGTAGTTTATGAACCATAGTGGATAAATTTTGGATACTTGCATGTAAAAAGTTTACCCAAATTGGGCAGTCATAGTCAATGATTTTATATAATGCTGTCTTTTTGCACCAAATATTAATTTTATAACCTTCAGGACTAATATTTTTTTAGCTGAAACCAGCCACTTTCTATCGGCAGCCATGTTTTGCCTTTGCTAGAGATACTTGGGAGATATGCAGTTAAATTGGTTTTGATTTTGAACAGCTGTTTGTGAATGAAGAATATGATGTACACACCTGGTTGAGTGAGATGTATATATATACTTGTTAGGCAGTGATAGGGAACACGCAGCGGCTCACTGGTTCCGAGTGCAAGATTCTTCTTCTTTCCGATATGAACACAATCACAGCAAGTAATAAACGAAACATATCGCAACAAAACGGGTTGAAAAAAATCTACAAAGTTCTTACAAAAGCTCCAATAAATAATCCTTGCTTTTAGGTTATTAGCTGCATTGTCCACCTTCTAGGTGTAATAATACATATATGATGAATGCTACCCTGAAACATACAAAACAGTTTGATTTCATCTACACGCAGCGTAACTCAATGGCACTCATACAGTCTATTGTTTTGCATGTATATATATAGTTATATATATATGTATTGCACTCAATTCAATAAAACACGGTGTATTAAACCAACATTTTGACCACCAGCAACATTTAGCACATAATAGTGTATAACACAAAGTTTCGTTTTAACATGACTACATACATCCAGTTGGCAGAGACACAAGTCGCTCAATAACACATCCCTGGGAGATTCAAATAATAACGGCTCCCTTGTCTACTCGGTAAATCCGAATTCCTAGGTAAAACGTTAGTGGTCAGATGCATATACCGTATTTGTGCCTATACAAGTAACCACATCATGCATGTATAAGTGACCTACTACCCACAAATGACACTGGTCCATAATGCTTGTATTAATAGGACTACAAATGCTAGTTAGATGTATTAAATACGAGTGTCAAAATTTTCTACGATCACCAACCTTGCTACAAACACGATGTTATAGTATTGTTCTGTACAAAGCCACTGTACAGGGTGGAGCAACTATCGTCGGAGTGGCTCAAGGTGTTGTTGGAACCAAACTCCACAAACAGTCTCGGCGTTTATATTATGTACAAACCACCTTGGTGCTGGGGTGTCCTTACCACCGTATATATACCATCATACCTTCAAAAAGACATCACACCTTTTTGCACAAATACCGTTACCTACAAGCCAGGAGCATTTCTGATCTTTTTACCATGTTAGCAACCAACAGGACATAATTTTAAAACTGGTTTCTTTTTAAAAGCTGATCATGCGGCCTGCTAGTAGACCTGCAATACAATAAGGGCAGTATTTTAGGCGCAAAATAATGACGAGGAAATGATTTATGCATGAAGCGCTTTCTTTTCTTTTAGCTGTATCAACATCGCTTTAAGCCAATCAAAGACAACCTGCGAATAAGACTAAGCTGTAATAGCCATCGATTGCACGCTATCCAGTACACCCTAGGCCATGTAGGCTGGTGTCGACTTGTACGTCTTTTTCTTACAGTTCTGAGTATTCTTTCAGTGACAACTGGCACTGCGCCCACCCCCCACCTCCCCAGCTTGGTTGTTGAAGCTCCCATGTTATGGTATGTGGCATAGTCTAGATAAGCAGCAGGAACTATATAGCAAGTTTAGTGTCAGTTTTATCAGTCTTGTATTTATACCAGCTCTCTCCCGTGTGTGTGTGTGTGTATCTACACTAAGCTGTGGATTCCTTCAGGTTATCGAAGTACTCCATGAGCTGTTCGTAGCTCATCCCCATGGCCTCGTAATCCCACTCTGCCTCGGATATGTTCCCGTTGGCACTGTCCTGCTGAGCTCGTATGCTCTCCACCAAGGCTTGCTGTAATGCCTCCCGCCGCTGACGTCTCAACGTCTCCTCGCCCTGCGCGCATCCCACATCACGGTTGGCTTCCTCCTGCCCCGGATACCCCTCTCCCATTGGCAGATCACCAAGGTCAAGGTCACTGAGCCCTGTATGACATAATCGGCTCGGCCCTGCGATGGGCTCGTCAGCCGGTGGGGCCGGCGGGGGAGGAATGGGGGGTAATGCCGCCAGTGAGGGCGCCGGTGGAGCCGAGGCTGCCGACGTGCTAGGTTGGGGGGTATCTCCTGGGATACCATGTGGCGGGACCGGTGGTGGTTTGGGGCTGGGGGGTGGGGTCTCCTCCTCGGGGGGTAGATCTTCCTCTATCACATCTTCCTCATCGTGTTTCAGCCCATCCAGCAGTGGGTTAGCGGTGATGCGAATGCTGCACTCCGAACCCTTGTACGTGGAGACCATACTGTTACGGTTGCTGCCGCTACTGGTGTTGGAGTTACGATTACTACTAGGGCCGGCGCCGCTGCTGGTGCCTTGTGATGCAGCTTGCCCCAGCGTGCCCATCTGTATGTTATGGTTCCCGTTGAAGTCTGCGTCGGACATGAGGGCCTGCGAACACTGCGTGTTGATGGAGTTTCTCTCCAGTGTGGCGCGACCGATCCACACCCAGTCATTGACATTGGACACCGGGTCCTTACCATTGCGTGGCTTGCGCTTGCGACGATATCGCACCACAAACACCATGCAGTTCACGAGAAACACAACGATGGCGAGACAGAAGACGCCCAGTAACACATACATGCCTATCTCCAATGGTGTCATCCTTTGACTCCCTCGTACTGGCTGCTGCTGCGCCTCGCTGCTCGCTATAACGTCCTTCTTCTTCGAACCCGTCCCTATGCCCGATTGATCCCTAGGAATGCTATCTACTACGTGATCCTGGTTTTTAGAATTAAATTTTCCCCCTTCTGACCCCCCATCCATCTTCTTGCTCTTGTCGCCGACGTTGACATACAAATCGGTCTTCCTGTCGTTATTTCGATTACTCGGTTGATTGTTACCAGTATATCCATCCGGATAAGTTCTGGGTACATCATTCTGGATATCCTCCCCATCTTTAGAAAAGTCAATATGAAGATAAACGTAGCTGAGTGCTAGGGGGCGAACTTTCTTCTTCTGGCAGTCGTCTCCGAGCTCCAGAGTAACCTTGAGGAGTTCATCTTTCCCTTGACCCAGCGCGATAACACGAGGAGTATCAGATGAATATGGCGGACCCGAGGCCACTATATGACTCATGAGGGCATCTACGTCTAAGAAATAATCTTCTGGCAGTATCTGGTTCAGCGCGGTGGACGTGCCATCCTCAAATCTCACATGAATATCAAGGAATCCCTCCTGCAAAAAAAATAAATGACGTCCTGTTAAAATACATCACAAATAAAACCTCTGAAGCCATCACTTTTTGTCTTGTAAAATTAACAGTTGGACTAGTGCAAAATATTAGTAAATCACATAAAGTCACAGTAATATATCTTCAATGAAACCACGTAGCTCTTTCTAGACCAAATTGATGTTAAAAGTGGAAAGGACAATACAAGTTGATTTTGTGAACATAAGCAATTTTTCTACACCTAAGATTATTTCTGGCAGCTGGCATCTGTTCTGTTTTCATTAAGATAATTTACTCTCACACCAGACTGTTGTAGACATTTTACAGTGTCTTTAATTTTAGTTGCTGTGCGATTATAAAGCATATACTTGGCTTGGACAGTGTACCAGGTGCTCAAGAGCAACTAATAGTTGATTTAGAACGATTTCTTTTTTACACCTCTTGTGTAAACATGAACTTTACCTGATAGATTTCTTTCAGCTTGGTCTCCCTGGTAACCGTCATCTTGACGACGCCATGCAGCTGGTCATCCATGCTGAAGTTAACGTGCAAACCGGTGAAGATATCGGCCTGCAAGCGTTCTATTCCCACCTTGCCCGGGCTAACACGGATCTCCTTTGCTCCAATCACCCGACCATGACTGGTTATCACCTTGATAAAATCATCAAGCAAAAGGACTGCAGCTTTCCATGATATCTATCGGTATACATGTACAATAACACAGGTACACAGTGTAAAGAATGTAACACACTGATGGCACTCTTTTATGTTAAAGGACCGTAGACTGTTAAAGTGTAGCCTAGAAATAAAAGTGTATTTAAAGTTTGTTCTACTACTACCCCTAGTCACTACTACTACTCCTACTACTACTGCTATTACTACCACTACTGCTACTGCACACTACTATTACTCCTAGTCCTGTTAATAACTTGTCTTAAGACTACTGGCATGACAGACCACCTGTCTTGAAGGACCACCTGTTCCTGGCAGGTCGTGCATTTCAATGAAACTAAACCTGTCACCAAAGGCCACCTGTCTCGTGTAGCCACATATTTATGCGCAATGGGGTGGTTGTTTAAGACAGGATTTACTGTAGTACTACTACATATGTCCTACCACTAACCCTACCTGTACTTCAGTGGACCCTGGTTTGACTCCCTCCACAATGTTTTCCCGGAGTTTGGCAATACTGACGTCTGCCACCCGCAGCCGGTCTGTCATCTCTTCCGTGACCTTAAAGGATGCCTTACGATGCACCAGGTACTGCCGATTCAGCCCGTCGGGGATGACAAAACGTGCATATACATTGACCAGTGCCTGCTGGTAGCGTAGATGACATGTGGAATCTAGGTCATCGCCACGGAGACCAGCTTCTTGGAAGAGGAGGTCAGGGTGGGTCAGCAGACCGAAGTCCACACCACGGGCAGTCCTGGACAGTGCAAGTCAGAAGCAGGCACTAAAATATGGCTAATTTTTTCAAATTCTCTATAAAACTGTATTATTATTATTATTATCATTAATACTCAGTTTATTCATACATGTTTATATTTCTACAGAAATAAAGTCAGTGTATTTGCGAGATAGCTAAAATCTATAGGTCGTTTTTAACAAGCACTCGATATATTTTTTCTAACCGTAAATACTTATATTAAATAATTCAGAATCAAGGAAGCATACAAGTTGGTATTTAATATTTAAGTATTGTCAAGTTTCCATTCATAGCTAATGACTTGATAAAAACACATTCAAACAAATGCTGCCAGGCTATAATATCAAGGAAAATAAACAAGCAAAATGATTAAGTTGAGCGTATCAACACGATAAACCTTCATCTTTTACCTTCATCTTTACTAACGTTACACAGCTGCACAAATTTTAGGCTTAATATATTCTTGACATTCAATATAACTAGAAAAAAAAAACTTATTTGTCCCTGGGAAAAAAAAATTCAATGACTAAATTTCAATCAACATGTATGTGTTGCAGAAGATGAATTATGAACAGCCTTCAGCCCAACTAAATTTTACGGCAAAGTATACCAATGAAAGTTGGTCCCAAGACCTGACTCCCAGATTTCCAACACCATGTTCCAATTTTAAGATCCCCTAAAAACTACATTATTTTCATATTTATAACATAAGTGGAGTACACCTCCAGTTAAAGACGACCTATAATTTAAGACTACCTTTTGGGGGTTGCAACCGATTATCATAAGGTGGGCGTGTATTCAAGTTGCAAATGTAACCCTAGTGTTAAATTTAAGATTTTTTTTTTCTGGCTGAATGGGTGATCTTCAAATGCAGGGACCACAACTGCAGCTCCGTGTACTAACCTGGTACCAGGGTTCCTCGTCGGCACTTTCCATCCCTTTATCTGGCTCAGTTTGTCGTCTGACACCTCAATGTCCAAAGGAAACTCCGGAAACCACACCTTGAAAAACAGGAAGCGGGTGTGACGTCCGTATTTGGCGATGACACTCACGCTGGCAGCGCCGTCGGTTTCCGAGCCATCCATGTAGACGAGATTACAGGACTGCGCCACCTGTGGGGGAAAACAAGCGACTAATTATGAAGGACCACTGCTACCATTATGTTACAATGATGATAAACGTCCTACATGCAATACATGCGCAGCAGCTCTAGCCACTACCGGTATATAAACTTAAATATGTCATGTGTAATAATTTACTTTTAGGGTGGGGTGTTCATCGTTATTTCAAGTGGTGCATTTATTCTGTTTAAGTAAACTCATTTCTCAATTTTAAAATGCCCTTGGGACCTGAATCTATTTATTGGTAGTGGGCAAACTTGATACCAGGGCACTGATGGCATAAGTATTGTTAAGATCACGTATCTATCGTAATTTTTTCTATCATCATTATAATAACTGATTCTAATGTGTTTATGAACATTTCTTAGAAAAACCTGTCTGTTATAAATCAATTTGTACATTTTCTCGGCATGAAGGTACTGTCTCTGGCATGTTGCTAAGCAACCTGCAATCATCATCGTGTTCGTCAAGGACATGCAGCCATACTAAGTGCCTCACAGTCCATGGTATATACCAAGAGCAACACTACTACTTCCAGACATATAATATCCTTGGCATTCAGGTGAAATGCTGTGGGCGGTGTAATACGGTGAAAGGTTAGAGATGAATCCTCTAATCCGAGTAAAATGTATGGGGCAAGATGGCAGTAGGGAGGAGGCTCGACTGAGCCGACCCATTCATTAGCCTGCACGACCTGCTGCCCACGAACAACTGCCCACGCTTTTCATGCTTCATACTCTTTTGACACCATTTGAGAAAACTGAATGTATAAATTGTTCTCCAAAGCTGACAAGAGAAGGGGATGAACTTCTAACAATGTAGAACTGGGTAATGATAAGAAGATACCAAGCTTCATATTTGCTTCCAATTACAGACTAGCTTTAATAGCCATGGATGCAATATGGTTTTAAGACCACCCATGGGACCAAGAAAATGTGGTCTTATATTGCAGATGGTCTTAAAATAAAGGTTATTTAACACAGCAAATTGCCCTTTGGTACCAAATCAAGCGGTCTTATAATCAAGGGTGGTCTTAAAATAGAGGGTTGTAAAATAGAGGGACTACTGTATTTTTGCATCCACTAACAGGCAAATCCCAATGATGTGTCTGTTGGTTAAAAGGATTTTCTCCCCACCTTCACCAACTTACTGGAAATGTTTAATTATAAACCACTCGCTCAAGACCATGACAGATAGTACATTACTAGTACCATCTAATAACTGTATGCTTTACTTGAATTAAAGGGAGAAGCAAAAACTAATCTGTATCAACAGATTAGGTGAAGCGACTTTCAAGGTTTAAGGCTTTTAGTAGAAACCTAGAGCTATCCCACTGTCAGAAATTTACTTCAACCATATATCCCCTGGGATATATCCACACAATCAGCTAGGCCTACTGAGCTGTCAGAGAGGCCTTGCTCCAGTCCATCTTTAGTGCCCGAGTGCAAACTGTTTGAAAAGCCAGCAGCTTTACTGGTACTAGGAGCATGCTGGGTGGAGTGTATATTGACTAAAACCTTGGGAGTGAGGCATTCTTTTGGGAGAGTTGTTAGTGATAGAACCCACATACACTGGAAGAAGAGGTAATGTCTGTTCATTCTAGACTTAGTTTTTGCCTGCAGGTCCTGTGGTCCATTTTGGTCCAGAACAGTTCAGGCAGGAAAGAAAGCATGTAGACCAATGTATTACGGCACAATGGCAAGAGGCCCTTTCTAGCTGTTACATACACTCTGTGCTACTCAGGACAGATGCTACACCCCTAAAAACTGAACTTCCATTTATTTTGTAGACAGTAAATTTGTTCCTTGCAGACTACGAACCATCACAAGATAAACATTACTGGTACATCATTAAGCCGAGTAAAGCATATCCGTCGACTGTGAAGGGTCAGACGAGGCAAGGACGTATCACGCCAAGGTCCAATAGACCGTCACCTAACGTGTCACCCTGCATAGCCTGGGGCTAGGTCTCTGTAGCCCCATCCATCAATTGTAACATTATTGCAGTCGACACATCTGGCTAGTCTCGGGCTTGTTACCACGGCGATGTGGCTACACAACCATATTTGCCCGGTAAACAAAAAACAGCCAAAGTAATATATTTGGCTTCATGCCTCATTCAGACACATGCGGAGTCACAGCATTTGAGCACAGACTTCCTGTCGGCGGAAAAATCATCTGCGGGCACGGTCAGACATACTATTACACACGCATAAAGCAGCTGAAACTGGATCCTGGGTTACCGCGCCGAGTCGTCGACACACATAAATATACATGTACTGGTGTTTATCAGACGTGATTTTCCTACTAATATAAGGTACCCGTACAACACCAGGCTCAATGGATGGCTTGTCATTTCTTGACAGGGAACACCATAATGCAAGTCATGTCATATTCATCACGGCATCTCTGATAATCATGATATTGGAGAATGAAATTGATAGCCATAAATCCATGTAAGTTCTTCCAATCCGACTAAAAGGGGTCATAACATTCAGGGGAATACCACATTGTTCTCTTCTATTATAAACTGGGCACGTGAACATGGACTATGATGAAATAAAATCACTTCCAGACCCGACCACTGAAGTGGCACTGTAAGCTCACCAGTGAAACTTCATCAGACAACTTCTCATAATTACTGCCCCTCAAAATTTACAAATGAAATGCAAGGACTACATACCGGTACATGTATACTCCTGTTTTCACTCTTCAACTTACCCAGTACTCTCATAATCTGCACTATTTTAAAGAACACATTTTGTGTTTTGTAGTAGTAGTAGTAGTAGTAGTAGTAGTAGTAGTAGTAGTAGCAGAAGTAGCAATAGTCTTAGCAGCAGCAGTAGTAGTAGTAGTTGTAGCAGAAATAGTAATAGTTGTAGCAGTAGTAGTAGTAGTAGTAGTAGTAGTAGTAGTAGTAGTAGTAGTAGTAGTAGTAGTTATAACACACACACTCCTGTTATTCAAGGGCGAGATCTGAATTGCATTTTATTATATGTACAGCATGCAACATGTCCCAGACAGTCACCCACCGCTGTCGCACACACAGGGAATGTTGTAGCGTACCTTGAGTATGTTTTCCCCGCCAGAGTGACACGTGGTCTGTGAGGTGATGTCACTAATCTTCCCAGCCTGGCTAATGGAATAGATCCTCATGGGATAGCTCTGCATCCTCCCCGTCAGCGCTGCCATGTTGATCAACTCCGTGCTCTGGAATACGAAGGGTGGGCACAAAATATATATACGTAGGGCTTGACAAACATATTGGTTAAAGTGCATGCAGTAACCATGGAAACAGCTGAAATATCCAGAAAAGCAGAATTTGGAGGCAAATCAAAGAGCCGTCCATTTTTACAATCCTTTTTTTGTTAATGACCTTTACTTTAAGCCCTCCCCCTCAGAAACACGTGTTAACGTTCTAGACTATGAATGTTGATTGGTCCCTCTTCTAATAAGGCTGCCCTATTTTCCAAGAAATTATGGCCATATTCAAGGTGGCCTTTTGTTAGAAGGAGAAGTAAATGCATTCATAGCAGCATGGGCAAAATTTTTTGGCCACATTAAGGAGAGTGGCCTTTGTTCAGAGTGGCCACTAAGAGAGGGACCAATGCATTTACAATCGATTGGTTTGCTTGATCGCTGCTTTCAGGACAGTAAAATTAAGTAACACTGTTCAATTTTGTAGTAGATACTAGAAATGTCCATCTCGGGGTGACTAAAATTGGTTGTCGGGATGGGTAATTGGGAAGCTCCATAGGCCACAAGATTATCAATACTTTCTGTGCAATGTTACCATTTGTGGTCAGCTTAAGAGCCCTGTAGACTATGCAACAATAGGAATGCAGTTTCGGGACAATAACACATCACAATATACACATCCTGGGACATCCACGTCATTGTAACCGGATCTCCCCGCGCTCCCTAAAGACTACGATTACGCCGGCTTATGCAAAGAAAGCACACTGTGCGTTTAAAAGTCCATACTAGTAGGTACATGCACCAACTTTATCGCAGAATCTGCATGCGATGTCACAACCAGTTGAACATGCTATTCTACATTCGCCCAAGACAGTAAAAAAAAAAGTTATCTTTTTCAGCTCAGAAAGATGGATTAGACGGCTAATCGGAAATCCAAGTGCCTTCCTAACCCTAAAGTGAGCTTTAAAGCCATCGGGGGAGTAAATCTTTGCCCTAATCCTATTATGGGAAGTACACATCTACTGCTGCGCCCCCTCTGGATTGTGCTCAGATTTGTGAGCTCTGGCGCCTGAATGCTGTCGAATAAAAACAGCAACTCACTCAATGGAAAAACATATCCTGCAGCCAGCAATTTTATTTTCAGATCATGGCCCGACGCTAATGAAGGCAGTATTTTTTTAGGAAGCCTTGCCAGCTACGGGCTCATTCAAAAGTCTGAAACTCTATTAATTTTGTAAATAGAAAAGATGCGACGGGAATAGGGGTGGGGTTTATGGCAGACCAGGGTGGGCATTTAAGATCCTTTTGTCATAATTTTATTGACTGCATTAGTCTTTCAGGATCTTTATTAATAAAGTGTACCCCCCCCCCAAAAAAAAAAAGAAAAAAAGTTTGAGCAATGGTTAATTAGACTTACAACGTACAATTTGGTGAGCAATGTAGTACACCATGATGTTAGTAAAACTTTTGTTGCTTTATCAGGCTTATGGTGTGAATTTGATGTGGTACATGTATGTTTGTTGCTGGTCGGGCTTGCATGTCTATTAGGGACTGCAGGTCTGTAAGGACATGTATACAGTATATGTCGGCCTTTAATTGTAAGAATTACAAGACTGGCGGCAACAATTGTAAGACTGCCTGTCTTACTGAAAGTCCCACTCTCCTGGGTAACATTTATCATGGCAGTTTCTCCATGCCCGCCAGGAATGATAGTTCCACCAGGGGAAGCAATTAAAACAATCTCCATTAAAACTTACTGGTATGCTTGACTGGACTGTCACTGGGTATGTGTCACAGGACACACAAGGGCTTGGTGACAGATGGAGACAGATCATAGATTGATGTCTGTGGGGGTGGGGGGGTGGCATGGGGGGTACGGTAAGACCAAGGGCAGCCCCGGGGTCAGGAATACTATTACCCACTGCAACACACAGGGATCTATCAATGACTGCTCAGGTAATGGGAGAACCTGCCGGCAGTGATGGATAACTTAAAGCTGGGACTAGATTTGGACTTTTTTTTCTATGCTGCCCGAGAGTGCCCGTACTTCTGGTTTCATATGTGAATGGTCGGTAGAACATGTACCATAGTCCATCCCTTTAAAGAACACTTTCTAGTAAGACATCCCTCTTGAGAAAAGACAAATTCTTGGCAACAAGTACCATACATGTGATGCTCCCTCTCACTAAAGGACAGCTCTCTAATAAGGACAGAATTGTTGGCAGAAGGGTGTCCCTATTATAGGAGGACTTACAGTATCACTATGGACACTGTACACTACACTGTATTTATTATGACATTTAGTACATGTACATCTCTCTGGATTAGTTCAAAGTTGATCTCATGGTGTTTAGTTACTAGAGACATTTAGTTTAGATTTCAGGGTTGACAAGTGAGTGTACTATGGTTTTATATAAGTGCGGTGGAACATGGAGCTATGATGATCATAAACCGATAGTCAACAGATTACCAACCTCCGGCTGCTACAACCACTGGCTAACATGGCTCAGGTTGGTCAAGGTCTAAGAATGTCAAGGTCAGTCAAGGACACATGTACCCATAGCATCAGTTTGGTGCTCAGGCTATCAT
>JAAUYG010081064.1_pt1 | contig 18150 bp, 15 predicted proteins | sample 7278091 | NCBI WGS metagenome assembly JAAUYG01 (sample SAMN14350201, study PRJNA611818) | marine sediment metagenome | isolation source: surface marine sediment (0.6m) | place: French Polynesia: Moorea | collected 2018-08
AGATCCTGAGTTTGAAACTTTCTACACTAAAAACATCTTGCTCAATGAAGGTCTAAGAGCATGGATGGCAACACAAGACCAACCACATCAAAACTTTGAATTCCCAGAGGAGGTTCTACCACGTGGTAACGCTCTCTAATCCTGCAGGTGGCGCAGGTCGCGACATTAACTCCACAGGTTTTGCCTGGTGGGCTGGTAATGCTCGTTTAATCAATCTTTCTGGTAAGCTGTTGGGCGCGCACGTTGCTCACGCTGGCCTAATCGTATTTTGGACTGGTGCAATGACTATCTTTGAAGTTGCACACTATGTCCCAGAAAAGCCCATGTACGAACAGGGCATGATCCTTATTCCTCACCTAGCAACATTAGGATGGGGTGTAGGGCCTGGTGGTGAAGTTATTAATACTTACCCCTACTTTGTAGTTGGTGTACTACACCTCATTTCTTCCGCCGTTCTTGGTTTAGGCGGTATTTATCACGCACTTCGCGGTCCAGAAAAACTAGAGGAATATTCCAATTTCTTTAGTCAAGACTGGAAAGACAAAAATCAAATGACCAATATCATTGGTTATCACCTAATCCTACTCGGACTTGGTGCATTTCTATTGGTATTTAAAGCGATGTTCTTTGGCGGAGTATATGACACCTGGGCTCCTGGTGGTGGAGATGTTCGGGTTATTACCAACCCGACCCTCAACCCAGGAACAATCTTCGGCTATCTAACTGCTGCTCCTTTTGGTGGAGAAGGTTGGATTATTGGTGTTAACAACATGGAAGACATTATTGGCGGTCATATTTGGATTGGTTTTATCTGTATTTCTGGCGGTATTTTCCATATCCTTACTAAGCCTTTTGGTTGGGCGCGTCGTGCTTTAATTTGGAACGGTGAAGCTTACCTTTCCTACAGTATTGGTGCTGTGTCTCTCATGTCATTTGTGGCTTCTTGTTACATTTGGTTCAATAACACTGCTTATCCTAGTGAGTTTTATGGTCCAACAAATGCAGAAGCTTCCCAAGCACAAGCCTTTACCTTCTTAGCTCGTGACCAACAAATGGGTGCAAACGTTGGTTCTTCTCAAGGTCCTACTGGTCTTGGTAAATACCTCATGCGCTCTCCCACTGGTGAAATTATTCTTGGTGGAGAAACCATGCGCTTTTGGGATTTCCGCGGTCCTTGGTTAGAGCCTATGCGTGGTCCTAACGGTATCGACCTAGACAAAATCAGAAATGACATTCAGCCTTGGCAATTACGTCGTGCTGCTGAGTACATGACTCATGCTCCTAATGCTTCGATCAACTCTGTTGGTGGTATTATCACTGAGTCTAACTCCTTTAACTTTGTCAACATTCGTCAATGGTTGGCTGCATTTCAGTTTATTATGGCTTTCTTCTTCCTAGTGGGTCATTTATGGCACGCTGGCCGTGCAAGAGCAGCTGCTGGTGGATTTGAAAAAGGTATCGAACGCGAAACCGAACCAGTATTATCTATGCCTGATCTAGACTAAATAACCAACTGTTGTAGTTATTTCAAGTCTAATCAAAGCTTGATGAATAAGTAAATAAGTAAGTCTCTGCTATTGAGCAGAGGCTTATTTATTCTTTAAAGGTTACATCTTAACCAAGATAACAAATCCGATTTTCCCAGAATTAGTAAACAGGCGTTGCTGATTATAAGTAGGAAACCGAAAAGTAATCTGCTCGTAGTTATTAGTTTTTAGTTATTAGTTTTTAGTCGATCTGTTCAGTTGCTAAAAGATAAAATCGTACCTCGATCCAGCAACGCCAGTAAACATTTAAAATTTACATTAAAAACGTAGTTATAAAATCAAACAAAGATCAAGTCAGATTAAGCCTTCTGATACGTTATAATTCAATCTGTTTGTCATATTATAAAGCGCATCACCCTTCAATCAAACTATCGGAAGTGCGATGACGATTGACACAGCAATTATTAATCCAGTCCTTATAAATTTTAATTTTAGTAGTAATGGCAGAAGATAAATCCCCAAATAAGCCACAAAGTGCCTCTAATTTAGCAGAAATTCGCGCCACCAGAATTGAGAAAGTAGCACAAATCAAGGAGTTGGGATTAAATCCCTATGCTTATAAATGGGAATCAAGCCATCATGCTGCTGAGTTACAGGAAAAATATGCTGATTTAGCTAATGGTGAAGAAGTAGAAGAGCGAGTTGCGATCGCAGGTAGAATTATTGCCCGTCGTGTTTTTGGTAAACTAGCATTTTTTGAACTACAAGATGAGACAGGAAAAATTCAGCTTTATTTAGAAAAGAAAAAAATCAATAACACCATGCTCGACTTGGTGGGGGCATTTAATCATCTCAAAAAACTATCCGATACAGGTGATATTTTAGGCGTCAAAGGTACAATCAAAAGAACTGAAAAAGGGGAACTTTCGGTTTACGTCAGTGAGTTTCAAATCCTGACTAAATCTTTACTACCACTCCCCGATAAATGGCATGGTTTAACGGATACGGAAAAACGCTATCGTCAGCGTTATGTAGATTTGATTGTTAACCCCCAGGTAAGACAAACCTTTCGTATTCGAGCTAAAATTACTGCTGCGATCCGCCGTTACTTAGAAACCAGAGACTTTTTAGAAATTGAAACTCCAGTCTTACAAAGTGAAGCTGGGGGGGCCGATGCTCGTCCGTTTATTACTTATCACAATACCCTGGAGATGGATCTATATCTCCGCATTGCCACTGAATTATATCTTAAAAGATTGATCGTTGGTGGATTTGAAAAAGTATTTGAGTTGGGCAGAATTTTCCGCAACGAAGGGGTATCTACTCGTCATAATCCTGAATTTACTATGATTGAAGTATACCAAGCCTATGCTGACTATCACGACATGATGGCGTTGACAGAAAACTTGATTAGCAATGTAGCTCAAGAAGTTCTCGGCACAACTAAAGTTAACTATCAAGGAGATGAAATTGATCTGACTCCTCCCTGGCGTAGAGTGACCATGCACGAAGTTGTGCAAGATGCCACGGGGGTAGATTTTGCTCAGTTCAGCGATTTTGACTCTGCTAAAACAGCCGCTAAAGATGCAGAAATTGAAGTCCCCTCCGACTGTCAAACCATTGGTAAATTACTAAACGAAGCCTTTGAACAAAAAGTAGAAACAACTTTAATACAGCCTACTTTTGTCCTGGACTATCCTGTGGAAATATCTCCCCTAGCAAAACCTCATAGAGATAAACCAGGTTTGGTAGAAAGGTTTGAAGTGTTCATGGTGGGTAGAGAAACTGCCAATAGCTTCTCAGAATTAACCGATCCCTTGGATCAACGACAAAGACTAGAAGCTCAAGCAGCAAAAAAAGCCGCAGGCGATTTAGAAGCCCAAGATATCGATGAAGACTTTTTGGCAGCATTAGAATACGGTATGCCTCCCACTGGTGGTTTGGGTATTGGGATAGATCGCCTAGTAATGCTCTTGACAGACTCTGCTAGTATTCGTGATGTGATTGCCTTCCCCCTACTCAAAAATCAAAGTACGGCAATTAAGTCCTTTGACTATGATGCAGAGCAACAAATCCTACGCATCGTCTTTGGTAACGGTAGTATCTATAAATATTTAGATGTTCCTCAATCAATTTATAAAGAGTTAAAAGAAACTAGTTCTGTTGGTCAATACTTTAATTGCCAAATTAGGGATAAGTTTGGCTTTGATCGTGAAGTCTAATCATGAAGCTTGCTTGTTAAGCATTCTTTTCCCCACAGAAAAAGCCAACTACTATATCACCTTAGCAAGCAATAAAAACTTTGATTCAAGATCTCAGACTAACGTTTATCCTCGATCTTTTTGACGGCGCATATCAAGCCACTGTTGCAAAATTATTGCAGCTGCACGGCGATCGACTGCGCCTTTGTCGCGAGTTGAAAACTTTTTTTGAGCTTTAAGTTGGGCTTCTGCTTCGACTGAAGTCAAGCGTTCATCTACATATTCAATTGGTAACTGTAGAATCTTGGCAATTTTATTAGCAAACTTCTGGACTTGCTCTGCCTGAAATCCCACCGTACCATCTAAAGAGTAGGGTAAGCCAATAACCAATATCTCTACTTGTCTATCTTCAATGATGTTTTGTAGCTGTTTGATATCTTCAGCCAAAGAAGTACGGTAAATAGTAGTTAAGCCAGTGGCAATTAAACCTGTGCCATCGCAGCCAGCTACTCCCATCCGCTTTTTACCTACATCTAATCCTAAAGCCGAAATTCTTTTCATATATCCAGTCTAGATTGAAATCAATAGTTTTTAAAATGGTACATTGGTTAGTGGTTAGTTAATACCTACAGGGCTAACTTTCTATTCCCTACCACAAATTACTATTTTCACAATTTAGCTAGAATTGCTACACAGTGCTTTGCTTTAATTATCTATAACAATAACGACTCCGTTGGGAAGTATACGTCTACCATTACTAAGTACAATTATATCTCTAGTGTCAAAAAAATCTCCATTGGGACTAATTATGTGTCCGCTAGGAAGCCTCATATAGCCATTAGGAAGTCTGACTACTTTTTTAGCAGGAATAACGTTTCTATTAGGAAGCCTAAGATCCCCATTAGGAAGTCTGACTACCTTCTTAGCAGGACTTTCTACAACGACGTGATTTCTGACTCGATAAATATTTGTTTCAGCATTTACAGGAAGAGACAAGACTGTTGGAATCATTAGCACAGTAGTAGCAATTAATGCAGAGAAATTTTTTAGTTTCAACATGAGTTTAATTCCCTACTTACTAAAATACAAAGAATTAGTATTAGCAAAAAATTTATGTCTTCTAAAGATTAAATTTTTTGCCTTTCAATAACTCATATTAGAGATTTAGCCGAATAATTAAATCGTACTAATATCCTAAATTTATCTAGTACTAAAGTCCCAACCAGTAGCAGTAGTATTTAGAGTGTTTTAACTCACTTAAACTAAACTAAGCCACTATTAGGCGGTTTAAAAGATTTTCCAGAATTATTTTTTTTCGATGGGTTAAATTGATTAGCTTTAGAAGAAAAAATATTTTCCTGCCTGACAATATTCTGATAGGAACTAGAAAAAGACTTTAGTATAGATATACGAGAAGGAATAGGAGCGCGAGCAGGTTTTAGACCCTGAAGTACATCTGATAACTGTAAACCCTCTAAAGGTTTAGCTTCCTTGATTTTGTGCCATACAGAGCGAGACATCAACAGAGTATGTTCGACAGAAGTAGCACCTATTTTGTTAAAGTACTCTTCTCTCTCTGGTTGATAATCAGCAGAAACTATTTCCAAAGGTTGAGAATAGATTTGGCTTTCATCGGCCAAACCATGTTTACGCTCAAGTGATTTATGAACTATTTGCGCCATCTGAGCAGTCAATTTGGGATAGAGCCAAGTATAAGCTGGATTTACCGTTAATTGCGCTCGGTGAGGGCGAGAATTGTCTTTAGAAGACTCCAATCTAAAATAACCAATTGCTGCTTTACGTTGAGGCTCAAAAACATAACCACTTACGACGTCTGTGCCGTTAAGCCAATGTCGAATTTGGCTAACTGCATTCTGCACAAGATTGGTTTTAAAGTCTTCTACATGGCGGTCAAATACTTGACGGAGTAGAGGAGGCATAGATACGCAATCGAGTTGATAAAGTAGTGGTGCATCAGCATTACTAATCGGCAAAAAGTTAGGTAGATCTGGATTTTGCTGGGCTAGTTGGGCAATTAATTCTGAAGAGATTTGCCAATAAGTCATCTGTGCTAAAGGCTGAAAACCATTTTCTCGATAAAGAGCTAAATGATTTTTTTCATTAACATTTACCTCTAACATCCATGTCCGCGCTTCCCAAATGTTTTGCAGACAGTAGCGCAACAACTGTGAACCAATTTCTTTTTGAGTTTTGAGTAACTCTAGTTGGGGGGAATTACTGTTAAGTAAAACCCTCTCTACTCTCCAGGTACTACGAGTACTATTAAGAGAGGACACTTGTATTAAACCAAGAACCTCTTCTAGCTGTTGAGCAACATATACTCGCCAACCATGGTAGTAGGAATGAGGTAGCAGACTCAAAAATCTTTTTAGTCCGTACCATGAACCCACTTGCTCTAGTTCTCTATCTATGGTTATAAGACGCTTGGAAGTTTCTTTGGCGACGCATTCGCTCACCAAAGCATTAATTGCATCCACGTCACGATACTGAAGAGGACGAACTATAAGCTGATCATTATCAGGTACGGATGAAGTCATGGTTTTTTGTTAATCAACCCTCTCTAATTGCCATAAAATTTGATTTCCTTCTCGTCTCACTCTGGATACAACCCAATTACGCCAAGACCAATGATCGCCTCTACTGGTTACAGCACTAGCATTAATATCCATTAAATCTGCCAATTCGGAACTGCTGATTAGATAACCTTTGCTAGCTATTTCTTCAGCGATTCTAAGAGTATCAATTAAGTCCCTTAGTTGGGTAACTCTTTCTTCACTTGATATTCTGATTTCTTCCATTGTGCTGTTTGATGATTCCGTCATAGCTAGCTAGAATTTAAACACCTTAATGATTAGTTATGAAAATGAAATTATATCTTGCGGATACTAAAGTTTATCCGATAACTTGATTACCGTCATCTTAGCTAATTTGAACGAGAGTTATCTGCTACTAGGTTAATATATCTTGAACGAGCTGGTTGAAAATTTGGTTTAATTTCTAATGATTTTTCATAACTAGCAATAGATTGATCCCAACTTTCTAGTTGTTCTAGAGCGCAGCCACGGTTATACCAGAATAAATGATTTCCTGGCATTATTCCAATCGCATTGTCCCAACTTTCTACTGCTTCTGACCATTTTTGCAATTGATACAAGGCATGAGCACGATCATTCCAAGCTTGGTAGTTATGAGAGTCTATAGCTAAGGCATTTTGAAAAGATTCTATTGCCTCTTCATATTTGCCCAAACGACCCAAAGCACTGCCTCTATTATGCCAGGCTTCTGATAAGTTGGGATTGATGTTTAGAGCTTTTTCCCAAGAGGCGATCGCTTTGACAAATTCTCCTGCACTAACTTGTTTTAGTCCCAAATTAAACCAGCTTTCGATTAACTCTAAACTAGAAGGATCAAAGTCATTAGCCTCGACTTTTGGAGATTGCTCAACTGCTTCGATGGCTAGGTTGTCTAGCTTAAGTAGAGAAACATTAAGTTTTTGTGATATTTGTTGGGCTAGTTCTTCATCTTCTCGAATTAAATCGATCACCCGTTGTAAATCGATAGTAACAGGAGCTGGTTCTTTTTGCTGCGCTGGTGAAGAAGTATTTGTATCCGCAGTAACAGATAATGAATTATCTTTTGGTACTTCCGACTTTACTGTCTCCAATGAACCCGATGTTTCTTCTTGAGTGATAGGGGATAAAGACCAATCTAATTCAGGAACAGTAAACAATTTCTGTTGTTGCTCATCCAACTGGTCGGTATTGAGTTGACCCGTAGCTAAATCAATCTCAACTAATTTATCTTCGGTTGCTGTGTCGAAATCTTGGCTAGACAACTCAAATTCAAATTCTTCATTACTAGTAAAGTTAGTAATTTCTTCCTCTGAAGCAATGTCGCTTTCTGGCGGTAAATTTGGCGTAGATGATACTGACGTCAGGTTTTCGGCAGTTTCTGGATTTTGCGGCTCATTTTCTACTGTTTGCTTCAAAGAGACATCTTGCTCTGAAGATAAATTGGTTTTTGCATCTTCAATCACAGAAGAAGCTAGTTCAGAAAAATCAGTCGGTAATCTCTCGGATAAAGTTTTCTCTGCCTCTACGTTTGAAGAATCTGCCACCAAATCTGAGCCAACATATTCCCAGACTACATCTTCTGTGTTGCCAAACAACAGTTCTCGTCCAATCCGATTAGAAACTACACCAATTTGGCTGACTTCAGGAGCAGATTGAGTGAGTTCTCCTAAACGAATCATCACCGATCCTAGTTGTCGCTTCGAGGCGATTGGCAATTTTAATAATTTGACTCGCAAACTTTCTAGCCAAGCAACCCAATCTTCTTGTTTCCCTCGATCGCCTAGTTGACTAAAGAATTTAATAATTCTTTGGTCGTGCCAACCATGAGAAATTCCTTCTAATAGTTGATTGAATAAAAATTCATAATCAGCATCGGTCAAAGAAGTAATCGATGTTGATATTTTATCTTCAGGCTTTTGTGAGTCTTGATTAGCCTGAGATGAGTTAGAGTTTGACTGTTGGTTATCTTGCTTGACTTGCCCAATCGTATGACTCATTACCTTAGATCAAATATACTGATTTTAAGAGTGAAGCTAAACTAATTTCACTAAATATTGCTCAATTGTACAGGGATAATTTTCTACTAACTAGTGGAAAATAAAAAAGTCCACATTTACTATGCCTTACGAACCTCTACACCACAAGTACAGACCACAAACTTTTAGAGATTTAGTTGGTCAGGAAACGATTTCCTTAACCTTAAGTAATGCTTTAAAACAAGAAAAAATTGCTCCAGCATATTTATTTACAGGTCCCAGGGGAACGGGTAAAACTTCTAGTGCCAGAATTTTAGCAAAATCTCTTAATTGTTTAACTAGCAGTCAACCAACTCCTGACCCCTGTGGTGAATGTGAAGCCTGTTTAGCGATCGCTAATGGTTCGGCCTTAGATGTAGTAGAAATTGATGCTGCCAGTAATACTGGAGTCGATAATATTCGCGAAATTATTGAGCGATCGAGATTTGCCCCTGTTCAATGTCGTTACAAAATTTATGCTATTGATGAATGTCATATGCTCAGTACAGCAGCGTTTAATGCCCTGCTTAAGACTTTAGAAGAGCCTCCTCCGAGAGTTGTCTTTATTTTAGCAACTACCGATCCCCAACGAGTCCTCTCAACGATTATTTCTCGTTGTCAACGGTTTGATTATCGGCGTATTCCCTTGCCAGAGATGATTAGCCACTTAAAGTATATTGCCGATGCCGAAAATATTGCGATCGCCGATGAAGCCATCACTTTAATTGCTCAAATTGCTAATGGCGGCTTAAGGGATGCAGAAAGTCTTTTAGATCAACTTAGTTTGTTGCCAGAAAAAATTTCCGTAGCTAAGGTTTGGGATTTAGTAGGTGCTGTACCTGAACAAGATTTATTAGAGCTACTAAGAAGTATCAGAAACAACTTACCTGTAAAAATCCTACAGCAGTGTCGTATTCTATTAGATCGAGGACGAGAACCCCTAGTAGTTTTACAGAATTTAGCTGGTTTTTATCTCAACCTTTTAATTGCCAAAACTGCTCCTCAACGTCTTGATATGGTGGCGGTAACAGAAACTTGCTGGCAAGAATTGTGTAGCGAAGCAACTAATTGGGAGATTGCTCGGATTTTATTGGGACAACAACAACTCAAAGAAGGAGAAACTCACTTAAAAAATACAACTCAACCTCGTTTGTGGCTAGAAGTAACCTTATTGGAATTATTAGCCAATAGTAATTTACCTAATTTGCCTGACACTACTATTGACTTGGAAAGTGTGGTTAATCCACTAAGATCAGCTTCTGCTCAACTAGATAATTCTGCATCGACAGCCAAGATTCAATTAAAGACTCAATCAGTTAATGGAGCAATTTTCGAGAATAATACTACTTCAGTAAATACTGTAAATACTACTGTGTCTCAGGCGATCGTTCCTAACTTTAATCATATTCTAGAACCAGAAAGAAACAAACAAGAAGCCCAAAGTGATCGAGCCACCGTTCAACAGGTTAATCATACCCCTCCAGAAATTCCCAGTCATACTTTGACAACTGTATCTCAATCTGCTAAACCAGTCGTTGAGCCACCACCCAAAATCCCTGCTCAAAATCCTAATGTAGTTACTAACAATCTGGCTAATGAAGAGATTTGGAACAAAGTTGTTAGTTGTCTATACCCCCTGACAACTAAGGAATTATTCAAACAGCAGTGCCACTTAATTAGTTTTGAAGGTTCAAGTGCAATTGTAGGTATTAGTTCAGTCAAATTGCAGAGATTGCATCAAGGCAAAGTTGCTAATATCGAAGCAGCTTTTGCTCAAGTTTGCCAGCGTAAAATCAAAGTCCAGTTAGAAGTAGTCAGCCCGAAGCATTACTCCGCTAAAAACTCCTCTACATCGATAGATAATCTTAGATCTCAGACACCAAGACCCAGGCAAAATTCTAGTCAAACTCCATCATCAGTAGATAGTCATCAGATATCTCAGCCACAAGCCGATTATAGTCAAGCTACACAACAAAACTTCAGAATTGAGGATCGAGTAACCGAAAACCATAAACTGAATTCTTTTGTGGCAAAGTCTTCAGAATCATTAGGTAATTCCCAAAGTAATTCCCAATCTTCTGTAAATGAAGTCTCGATGTTACCTACCCCTTTTGTTTCCCAAGTTGAAAATAATGTTTTAAATACTTCAGAATCAATTGCCGATCGAGGTTTAAATCAGCATTATACAGATGATAATTTGCAGCAGGCGATAAATAACCTTACTCATAGTTTTGAAGGGGAATTAGTTCAATTAGAAAATACTCAAAATCAATTTTTTAAGGTTTCAGCAGCATCAGAAAAACCAGAGGTAAGTGCTTCTAATCGAGGTAGACCGAATGTGGAAGATTATGATGATGAATGGTGAGTACGGTGAGCAGTTTGTTGATTGATTATTTCACACCAGACGTGTTTTATAGCGGTTCTCAAATCAGTAAGGTACAAAGTTGTTCGTTTTAAGGGACAAAGGCGCATAGTTGAGGACGCGATGCCAGAGCGTGTATCTGGCATTTCAGCCGTCCGTCGCCGCATGTAGGCAGAGGGCACAAAGGCCCTTCGGATGGCCGCATGCAGGCAGAAGTAAAATGTACCTCGGTAAACTGAGAAACGCTATAAATTTAAAAATAATTTAAAAATTGTTTAATTTTAACGGCTACTTGGCGGAGGGTTTCAGGATTTTTGACTAAAGCAAAACGAACATAGCCTTCTCCAGCTTGCCCAAATCCAGCACCAGGAGAGGCAGCAACGCCAGTTTGAGCAACTAGTTGAGTACAAAACTCAACAGATTTGTTTTGCCAAGGCTGGGGAAGTTTTGCCCAAACATACATGGTTGCTTGGGGTGATGTTACTTGCCAACCAATTTCATTCAGGGCTTGAATAAAAATATCTCGGCGATGCTTGAAAGTAGCTACGGTTTGAACCACAGATTCTTGTGAACCCGATAATGCAGCGATCGCACCATTTAAAATACCACGGTATTGGTTAAAATCGACTACGGCTTTAATTTGTCTTAGAGCTTGAATTAAAGAGCTATTACCGATGGCATAACCAATACGAAACCCCCCCATATTATAGGATTTGGAAAGGGTAAAAAATTCAATTGTCAGTTCTTTGAGGGGATCGGCTTGCAGTATTGAAGGAGCAAGAGAGCTAAAATTTGTATCTGCCTCATTAGTAAATACTAAATCGACGTAGGGAAAATCATGAACTAGAACTAAATTGTGTTGACGACAAAAGTTTACAGCTTGTTGAAAAAAAGTTAGAGGGGCGATCGCTGTTGTGGGATTATGGGGATAACTTAGCACCATCATTTTAGATTTAGCTAAGGTTGCGGCTGGAATATCTTCTAATATGGGCAAAAAATCGTTTTTTGCTCGCAGTGGCATCGGATAAATTTCTCCTCCCGCCAAATAAACTCCCCCTGCATGGGAAGGATAGCCAGGATCTAGGAGTAAAGCAACGTCTCCAGGGTTAAGAATTGCCAGAGGTAGGTGGGCTGTACCTTCTTGAGAACCAATTAGCTGTAAAACTTCGGTTTCAGGATCGACAGGGATGCCAAATCGATTGGTGTACCAATTAGCTACAGCAACCCTAAAGTCTTTTGTCCCAGCGTGGAGTAAATAACCGTGGGTATGACGATCTTTTAAAGCAGTTTCTATCACTTTAATCGTCGGTTCGGCTACAGATAAATCTGATGAACCCAAAGACAGATCGATAATTTCTCTTCCTAAGTTTCTCGCTTGAGTCTTTGCTCGATCCATATCGGCAAATACATTATGAGAAAGAGCTTGTAAACGTTTGGCAAATTGCATCTAAATCTCAATTATTAATTTTTATTAATTTTTAATTTCTGACTTTGTTCTCAACTAAATATTTCTGATTCAAATAAGAAATCTAATATGGCGATTGGCAATTACATAAGATAAGATTGACACTCGTTTATACTACTTAAATCCATACTTAAGTCCAAAATATACCCCCAAGTTAATCTTATTAAATAATTTTTAGATGAATCCTAAAAATGCTAATTCTTCTATGCTTTCTTGGCAAGATAGCAACTCAATCAATCCTGATAATTCTGATATGCGATCGCTGAGGCTAATTCAATCCGCCGATCATCTTGATCGACCAACTCAACAGCAAAAAAAGACAATTTCGCATATTTATTCTCAACAAGCACTGATATATTTTCAGCAGAAAAATTGGCACAAAGCAATTCTGGCTTGTAAAAATGCTCTAGAAACTTTTCCTGATAACGCAGATGCTTATAAAACATTAGGCAATGTCTTACAACGTCAGGGCAAAAAAGCCGCAGCTTTGGGAGTATATGCTAAAGCATTGGTTATTGATCCTAATTCAGCACCCATATACGCTAATTTAGGTAGCTTTTATGCAGAGCAGAAAGACTGGCAACAAGCCTTAGATTATTTCCAACAAGCCGTAATTCTCGATCCTAGTTTAGCTGGAGCATATCGTAGCTTGGCACAAATTTGGGAAGAATTGGGAGATACGGACAAAGCTATAGAATGCTTTTGTCAAGCAGTGAATCTTGAACCCCAAACTTTAATCCCAGAAGAATATTTTAGCTTTGGTAAAATATTATATCAGCAAGGAAAAGTTAGAGAAGCCAGCATTTTTTACATTCAAGGAGTGAAACTAAATCCTCGTGCAGAAAAAGAGCTAGCCCAGCTAGTTAAAATACTAGAGGAACTTGAAGAGTGGCAGCAGTCAGTAGTTTATTACCATCAGTTGATTGCATTGAACCAAACTGATGACAATTATCAGCAAAACCAAACTACAGCTGCCAAGCCGATTAAAAGCCTACTGTCTCGCTCTAAAGCTAGAGCCAAAAAAGCAATTAGCCACCGCCCTAGCCCAGAAAATACCACCTCATTAACTAAAAATAATACTTCTCGATTATTATCCCAGCCTAAATCTGATAATCATCAAACCTCAACTAAATCTTTGCCACAGACTCTGCAGATTTTACCCACCACTATCACTTTTCCAGAGCAAACTAAGGATAATAATTCTCCTAGCGTAGTTGATTCTGCTACCGATGAGTTGCCTAGCTCTAAGAATTCATCTCATGAGGACAAAAAACCAGATTCAGCAGTTTCTTGGAATGATTTAGGCAGTCTATACGCCCAAAAACAACAGTGGGAAAAAGCAATTAGTTGTTATCAAGAAGCACTCCAAGTCGATCCTAAATTTGGTAGAATTCACCGTAATTTGGCAAGAGTTTACAACAAACTCGAACAACGAGAAAAAGCGGTTCAATATTGGTATGAAGCTTTTACTTTAGAACCAGATCGGGTTAAACCAGAAGAATATTTCAGTTTGGCAAAAAGTTTGTTAGAGCATAATCAAGTCGAGGAAGCGATCGCCTGTTTACGTCGTACAATTCAATTGCAGCCAAATTTTGACCAGGCTTATTTAATTTTAGGCAAAATTTTAGAAAAACAGGGAAAACAAGAGGAAGCTCAAAATTGTTATTTGCAAACAAGCAGAAATAAATTATAGCTAACAGCTAATAGCTAGAATAAAGAATAGCAGGTAATTTTTACCTGCTTACCCAATAAATATTTTGACCAACGGTAACAGTAGGCTTAGTCGCCTGTAGGCGGAGTCCCGTCCCATCTACGTGGGATAATATCAAGCACGATGCCTACAGCTAGGCTACGCCAATCAAGATGATCTGTGACTAAAACAACTGGATTTTATTTATCCAGTTGAGAACGCAGTTCGTCTAATTCAGCATCAATTACCGCATCTCGGGGAGTAGAAGTTGATGTATCAGCAGCCTCTAATTTTGGTGTTTCTGCCGAAGTACCAGATAATTGAGCTTTCATAGCTGCTAGTTCATCATCAACCCCACTACCAGCTTCTAAAGCCGCAAACTGTTGTTCAATACCAGTGCCACCTAATTCTGCCGCAGTTTCCGATTCGGCTTCTAGCTGCATTACTTTATCTTCCATGCGCTCAAATGCACCCAAGGCGCTACTGGTATCAATACCAGTCATAGTTTCCTGTAGCTGCTTGTTGGCTTTTGCTGCATTGGCTCTGGCTCTAAGCATATCTTTCTTGGTTTTAGCTTCAGAAATTTTGCTTTCTAGGGCAATCAGGTTGCGCTTAAGAGTAGTAACCTGACTGCTTTGCTGATCTAACTGAATTTTCAAGCTAGCAGCAGTATCGCTAAATGACTTCTTGCGTACTAATGCTTCCCGTGCTAAATTTTCATCACCCTTAGACAAAGCCAATTGCGCTCTTTGCTGCCAATTATTAGCTTCTGACTGGTTTTTGTTATATTGTTGCTCGGTACGTTTTTGAGTAGCGATCGCTCTGGCAACAGCTTGACGTAGCTGTACCAAATCTTCCTGCATATCAATTACAGCTTGTTCCAAGACTTTCTCTGGATCTTCAGCTTTGCTAACTAAATCGTTAATATTGGCTCGAACAACTCGGCTAAGGCGATCGAATAATCCCATGACTTTGTATATCCTTTAATCGTTTACAAAATAGTTTAAGTTTGGCAGACTCAAGGATACTAAGTCCACCACAAATTATCTAATTAAGAGAGTGATTTTCGTCTTCACATCTCTAGTGTGACACATTCTCCTAGTGTACTGTCTATCTCAAAATAAAATGTACGATTGTACCAAAAACACAAGATCTTTATAAGCGCAAAACTAAATTAATGTCTATGAATTCATGACCACGTTTGAGTCTTATGTATAATCTAAGGCTAAGAAATTAATCTTTAACAATGGTTAACAAGAAATGCTACGCTTCTTTGAAACGTGGTGTCGAATATTGGAATAAGTGGAGAAAAAATAATTTACATATTCAGCTCGATCTTAGAGGAGCAAATCTAGGCGGTAAAGTATTTATTGGGATCAATTTTATAGGAGTCGATCTGGCTGGGGCGAACTTAGTTAAAACAAATCTGACGGGTGCTAATCTTGATGGAGCGAACCTAACAGATGCCAATCTAACAGGTGCTAACCTAGCAGGTGCTAGTCTAGTTGGGACAAATCTAACAGGTGCTAATTTAGTAAAAAGCAATTATAGAAGCGCGGAATTTGTAGGAGCTAATTTAAGCCTTGCAGATTTAGCCCAAGCAGATTTAAGAGTAGTAGATTTTACTGCCGCAGATCTTCCTGAGGCTAATTTTAGCCAAGCAAATCTTAAAGAGGCTAATTTTTTAGGGGCTAATATTAAGGGGGCTAATTTTAAACTAGCACAGCTTAACAAAACTAATTTCAAAGACGCTAATTTAACTAGGGCTTGTTTAACTAAAGCTGATTTGAGTGAAGCTAATCTAGAGCGAGCTAATTTAAGTAAAGCTAATTTAATTCAAGTTAACTTAAGACGAGCTAATCTGTTTAAAACAAATTTAAGTAAAGCTAACTTAAACGAAGTCAACTTAAATCAAGCTAATCTTCTCAAAGCTGATTTAACTGAATGTTGTTTAGTAACAGCTAACTTAACTCAAGCTAATTTAACTCAAGCCAGTTTAGCCAAAGCTAATTTAACTCAGGCTAATTTAACTCAGGCTAATTTAACTCAGGCTAATTTGGCTGCAACCCAAGCATGGGCAAGTAATTTTAATCAGTGTATTTTGACAGGAGCTTGTCTGGAAAATCTGCAAATTGACCGCAAATCCAGCTTTGAACGAGTAATTTGTCAATATATTTATTTGAAATACTATCAAAAATACCGCCGCCCCCAAAATAGCCAACAAAACTTAACTTCAGAAGAGTTTAACTTAATTCTTCAAGATTTATTAGGCTCAATTAACATCATTTTTGACGATCGCATTGATTGGACTGTTTTTCGTCGTGCTTTTAGAAAGTTACAGCGACGATATCACACTCAAACAATTGATATTAGAGCTATTGAGGTTCTGCCTAATCAGCACTTTGTAGTCAAACTTAGAGTTTTGCCTGGCTTAGGGGTTAATGCTATTGAACAGTATTTTTGGCGACAATATAAGTCTTGCTTGTTGGTTCAACAAGAATTGAACCCCCAAAATAATCGCGAAAATAACTAAAGATCACTTAAAAGATAACTTGCTTACATTTACTGAAATTATTCCTCAAATTAAATTAATCAAACGGATAAAGATAGGCAGGAAAATTTTCTTGTTTTAACCATGATACAAACTCATCTGCTTGATTTTTATCAGTAAAAGCACCTAAGTAAATAAATACCCCTTGAGGAAAATTTACCAAAGAAACCTGTTTGACTTTTTGTCGTGCTAATGACAAAGAGCGATCCCCTGTATACTCAGTTAGAACATAATAGTACTGATGATTAATTGACGATAAAGTAGCTACATTATTTAAAGGAGCAAGAGCAGGGCTAATAGGTGTAACGGCTGGTTGCTGTGCTTTAACTGAAGCATCTCCGACAGTTTTAATCGCGCTCAAGGTACTAAGATTGAGGGGCATGAATTCCTCAGTAGCTAAATTGGCATTGCCCACAGTAGATACGGTCGATCGATCGTCATTTGATGAGTTTATTGCTGTTTGGGAATTGCGCCAGATAACTGCACCTGACACTAGATTGGCAAAAAAGATAATAGCGATCGCACTAATTCCCCAAGGGCTCAGCAAACTATCTAACCAATTTCTATCTCGATATTTTACTTCGGAGTAATCTAAATCTGATTGGGGTTCAGCTTCTTGTGGTGGTGGTATTTTATCTTCTAACTCGGCATTTAAAAATAACTTAGGTGCACTCAACCCAGCATTAGATTTATTTCTGTGAGGATTAAAAATATTAATCGTTCCTGTAGCAAATGGTTTATGAACAATACTAGATTTTAATTGGGAGTTACTTGTAGATTTTTTCTCTCTATTGCTCAAGTTTTTGTCAGACATATTGCTAAACAATTTAAAGGCTAAATCAAGCTTAATTTAACGATTGAAGTGTCTAGCTTAACTTCTTTATTGAAAAATCGCTTTTACTTTTGATTAATAATTTTAAAAATTTAATTACCTAAGATCTATCTTAAGCTCCTAAGAGCAATTGCTCGATATTATTAACCATACGAATGACTTCTTGGATGATTTGCTCAGAGCTAATTCCCAAAGTGATTTGTAACAGAATACAAATTGCTCCAATGGTCAATATTGTTTTGATACTCGCTTTAAAAACTTTAATTAACCAAGTAAATAGTAGGCATAAAATAATAACTGCGGCGATCGGAATAATTATTTCTACTGACATATACTATGACTCTGTTGGTTAGTGAGGTAAAGCTTTTGTTCTGTGTTAAGTATTAGGTATTCTTGACTGAAAAAATACGAGTTTAGTTTCCCAAAAAAAGAGAGGGAACAATTTCCCTCTCGCGTAGTGAAGCCCTGCCGCTAGGCTTATCGCCTTTTTGTTTAGTTTGTTTAGTTTGTTTTGTCTCGGCGTTATTTTTGAGTTTTTGACGAAGCATTTGCTCTCTTTTACGTAGTTGTCTTGCTCTAGCAGAACCACCTTTGCCTTTGTCATTGCGTCCCCTGTTGCGGGGAGATTCCCACCGTTTAAGTCTTTCAACCATAGCTAGATATTTTTTTAATTTATATCTTTTGACTTATATCACTACACTTATTGTAGCACTTGGTTTAGCTTTCCACTACGATAACCCTCTAAATCGAGGGTGACATAAACAAAACCTAAGTCCTGAAAGGTTTTGACTAATTTTGGTAAATCTACTTGTTGGACAAACTGGGAAATTTTCTCGGCAGGCAATTCAATTTTAGCCGTGTCTTCTTGGGAGCGTACTCGCAAATTCTGATAACCTAGCTGACGCAGATAAATTTCGGCTCTTCCTACCCGTTGCAGCTTAGTAACCGTAATA
>JAAUYG010069696.1_pt1 | contig 18135 bp, 18 predicted proteins | sample 7278091 | NCBI WGS metagenome assembly JAAUYG01 (sample SAMN14350201, study PRJNA611818) | marine sediment metagenome | isolation source: surface marine sediment (0.6m) | place: French Polynesia: Moorea | collected 2018-08
ACTTTAAAGCTGCCAGAAAAAAAAGCTCAGAATAAAAGTTTGGTAACTGCCAGCGTAGCATTTATTAGCACAGTTTTAATTATAATTAGTACCTTCCTCAACCTCAAAACATCTACTGATAATCCTGTCGTTAATCAACAAGTCAATCAACCAACTGTAAAACCTCTTAGTAAATCTCTCGGTGAAGAAGAACAGTGGTTTAAAAACATTAAATCTCGTTGTAATTCCGTCGAAGTAATCACGGCAATGGGTAGAGAAACTTACCCCAACACTTCAAAAGGAGTGGGCTATGCAGCCAGTTGTTATGCCCTGGCAGGTAGACTAGATTTGGCCGATAAAGTAATTCAAGAACTACCAAAAAATCTTAGGGTATACGCAGCAGCAGTAGTGTTTAATGTTGGTCATCCCGTGGCTGATGCAGGAGACGATCGATCCGCTGGACCAATTATGGAGTTAGTTTTGCGTTATTGGCCAGACAATTACATGGCTTTATATCATGCAGGAATGTCGGCTTATGTTTTGGATGATTACGCCCAAGCCGAAACCCACTTGCAAGAATTTTTGCGTATTTATCAACACCAAGACAGTTGGACTAATAAAGCCAAAAATGCTTTAAGTCGAATACAGCAGAATACCCCAGCTGATGAAAGCTTCTCGATTCATCATTAGTTTGAGATGGATTCTACAGCAGAATTTTGATGAAACCAAGCCGTCAGAGCGATCGCCAAAGCATCGGCAGCATCGTCAGGGCGAGGAATAAAGTCTAAAGACAACTCTTGCGCTACTGCTTCTTGAACTTCAATTTTGGAGGCGTTACCATATCCCGTCAAAGCTTTCTTGATTTGTGGTGGTGCAAACTCTACATAAGGTAAACCAGCTTGACCTAAAACTAACATCAAGACTCCCCTTGCCTGGGCTACGGTAATAGTATGGCTCATACGATAAAAAAATAATTTTTCTACTGCCACCAAATCGGGCTGAATTTCGTCAATTAGAGTATGTAAATCATTGTAGATTGTACACAGGCGATCGCTCAAAGGAGTTTTCGCTGCCGTTTCGATTACGCCAAACTCTGATAGCTTTACTGACGCTACATCAAAATTGGCAGTAGAATCAACCTTGCTAAATGTCTGACAAATAATTGTGCCAAATCCTAAAATAGCTATTCCTGGATCTAATCCTAAAATTTTGATTTCCATCAAGAGCAAGATATGATTAACCTTCTACTCCAATTTTTGTTAATTGTTTAGTTTTTATAGTTATTTCAATCTGTTGAGCCGTTCTTAATCGAGATAGTTTATGTTTATGATAACTACTCTGGTATTGGTGTATAAACAATGTTCTTAAACTGAGATGAAAAATTCATCTTTTTCCAAAAAAAAGAATCTCCGTCGCAAAAACCTCTGGTTTAAGTGGCTATCTCCAGGATTATTTATCAAACGTTGGCTACTTTTGAGTGCAAGCGGTTTTGTTATGGCAGTTATGGGTACTGCTATTTGGAGTAGACTTACACCAATTTATCGATTATTGTCATTTATTTCCGAATTTTTAGAATTTCTCACTCAGGTTATTCCCAACTATATTTCTGGTCCAATTGTTTTAATTACAGGCATCTTTCTCATATTTTGGGGACAATCTCGAACCGTAGGTTCAATTACCGATGTTTTAGGAGTAGATAAAGATAAACAGCTAGTTGATATGTTGTTAGATCGTCGTCGTCTTAATCGTGGCCCAAAAATTGTGGTCGTCGGTGGCGGTACGGGTCTTTCTACCTTACTGCGTGGTCTAAAGGATTACAGTAGCAATATCACTGCTATTGTCACCGTAGCTGATGATGGTGGCTCTTCAGGAAGATTAAGACGAGAAATCGGTGTCTTACCCCCAGGAGATATTCGCAACTGTATAGCCGCTTTAGCAGATGAAGAAGAATTGCTTACAGAACTATTTCAATATCGCTTTGAAGCTGGAGATGGTTTAGTAGGTCATAGTTTTGGCAATTTATTTCTGACGGCTATGAGCGAGATTACAGGAGATTTAGAACAGGCGGTAACTGCGAGTTCTAAAGTTTTAGCTATTAGTGGTAAAGTCTTACCTTCTACCCTCAGCGATGTCAGTTTATGGGCAGAAATGGAAGATGGTAGGCTAATTGAAGGAGAATCTAATATTCCCCAAGCAGGAGGAAAAATTAAAAGTATTGGGTGTATACCTGCTAACCCTCCTGCCCTACCCGCAGCAGTAGCAGCAATTAACGAAGCAGAATATATCATTATTGGTCCAGGTAGCCTCTACACCAGTATTATTCCCAATCTTTTAGTTCCTGAAATTAGAGATGCGATCGCCAATGCCAATGTTCCTCGCATTTATATTTGTAATATTATGACTCAACCAGGAGAAACAGAAGGCTATAGCGTTGCCGATCATATTCGTGAAATCGATCGCGTTGGTAAACAGAAATTATTTGATGCCGTTCTGGTACATCGTAAGCCTCCTAGCCCTATATCACTTAAACGCTATGCTTTAGAAAATTCTCATCCAGTATATTTAGACCGACAAGAAATTGCCAAATTAAATCGCCGTATAGTGATGGCAAACGTGATGGAAGAAGACCAAGTCAACGGACACGTTCGGCATGATTCTAGTCAACTAGCTAGAGTTTTGTTGCGATGGTATAGTGGCAAGTGGCAACCTAAACTTTGATGTCTAAAACGTTACTGTTACGCAGGAGACTTACAAAGTTCAAAGAATATTTTATAGTGGGGTAAAGAGATAAGGGAAGTAGCAAAACAAAACAGTTCAATCAGCCCGTTTTACCCTGCTATCAATCCCGACTTAAAGTTACTTGGCTTATTTATAATCTATCAATTTAATATAAAGAAAGTGTGTCTTATAGTATCGAATATTGTAAAATTTTGATGAACTTTTGATTCAGCTAGACTTTCCTTGATTGTTTACTAGTGATTTTTTAATGCCTCAAGACTTTTGACTCGTGCTAACAATCTTTCTTAGAAATTCTCAGGCAACTCAAAACCTTGGCTATTTGCTTGGTCAATATTTACCTGAAGGTAGTGTCATCTTGCTATCAGGAAATTTGGGTGCAGGTAAAACCACTCTAGTCCAAGGAATTGGTCAAGGCTTAAATATTTCTGAATCGATAGTTAGCCCTACCTTTACGCTAATTAACGAATATCTAGATGGTCGTTTGCCTTTATACCACTTAGACTTATATCGCTTAGATCCAAGTCAGGTTCAAGCTATTTATCCTGAAATATATTGGGAAGGCATTGAAGTAACTCTGGGTATTACGGCGATTGAGTGGTCACAACGTTTATCAATTAAACCGCCAAGTTACTTAGAAATTGAGCTAATTGCTCAGTCTAAAGGCAGACAAGCGCGCTTACAACAACATGGCACAAGTAATTACGATCTAAAATTTATCCAAAATTTTTCTAATACTGCTCAACAATAGTGCATTGTATATTTATATAGAAAAAGGATGAGGAAATTTGAATTTGATTTCCCCATCCTTGCTATATTTTTGACTTGATTATTTAATAACTTCTTGTATCTAACATAATAATGTGCAAACTTCTACCAGAGAACAAAAAAATCAGTGTATCTTTGGCAAAATACTATTTCTGAAAGCCAATCAAATTAATGACCTTAAAAAGTTGCACGTAGGGTTACTTAGTCAATTCCTAGTTGATTGCCACGTTTATACTGCATATAAGCGGCAAAAAATAATCCTAATAAAGTAATAAAAATTAAACCGAGTACAATTCCCAAAAGCAGAGGTTCTATCACAGCGTATCTCCTTAAAATAAATTATTTAACTAAGATATATCCTACGCTAATTCTGGTATCACTGTCACAGACACACTACTTGGTAAAAAACTTGGGTCTAAATTAAGGGACAATCTGTCTAATATTTTTGAGCAGGGGAATATTTAACAAAAAACCACCATGACTTGCGTAGCTTGTCTATAAACTTTAAGCTATTTTATAAATCATAATAAATATAAGTAAACATTCATAAGTCACTCAGATAAACAGTGGATAACCAGTTAGCCCAATCTTCGGTTTGGCTAAACCGCCTAATTTTAATCGTACTGGTAGTAATGCTTGTTATTGGTCTCAGCATTCTGGGTGTCTATTGCCAAAAAGCTTCCGATCCTTATATTCAAGCGGTATTGTCCCTGGAAAGCGATCCTCAGAATGGATTAGCTATTTTTGAGATAAATTGCGCTGGCTGTCACAGTTTACAAGCAGATAAAAACGTAGGACCAAGGTTAGAAAATATTTCTAAGCGCAAATCGCAGCGCGACTTAATCAAGCAAGTAACTAGCGGACGAACCCCTCCCATGCCTAAATTTCAGCCTAGCCAGCAAGAAATGGCAGATCTGCTGGGATATCTCAGTCAACTTTAAGTCTGCCTTTAATTTCTTTTGAATTGGCTAATAGCTAATAGCTGATTTTTAAAATCTTTCTACGCTACCGAGAAAGACTGGCTCTACTCTAATAGCTAAAACGGTTTTCGGTCTAAGTACCATGTACTCTCCCTGAATATTCTTGATTGGTACATTAACAAAATCTGCCGAATCAGATTTTGCCATTAATTCGCTACTGTACCATTTCTGAAAATCTTGCACGGTTTGAAATCTAACTTCTTCTCTGTGACCACCAGAAATTAGAAGGTGAACTGCGTATTCGTCAGGCTTTCTAGGCATAGGGAATATTTGAGAACTTCAATATCTATAGTTCCCATAAAGCTCAATCTAAATGTCATTCATCGTGTATTTAGCTGAATAAAAATTGGTTTTCAGTAAAGATACTAAAAATCAGCGATCGAGGTTGTTTAATCGCTGATTTGATAAGTATTGATGATTATAAAAGTAAATTAGACGCTTATATGATCTCGTTCTATGACTATGATGTTGAGACTAATCTTCAGGCTCAATAGTCTTACTGGGCGAAGCTTCATACAGCGCATCTAGCCTTGAACGAGCATCATCAACGGACACTGAGCGCATAATTAAAAGAGGTTCTTCGATTACTTTTCCCTGCTCGTCTAATAGTTCTGGATGAACTTTCTGTTCTCGGCGGGACTGATTCCTCTTCGAGCTATTATAGTTGGGAGGATAAAACTTTTGAGTCTCTACACTCAGGGTAACTAAACTACGAATTAAGTTAGTGACTGCCAATAGAGCAATGACAGTGAATACCAGAATATAAACTAAATGCAACATACTTTTTTTTACCTAATGAACTCATTACTATAATCATTCAGATCCAAAAACAAGTTTTTTACTGTTGTTTAAGATTTTGAAGATATCTGATTTTCTTGATTTTTTAATTCTCGCCACTTTTGCGCTATGTTCCAGCATTCAGCAACTAGCTGATGCCAAGGAAGCATCATTCTAGAGTCAATTCCTGCTTCACCACCTGTAGCCTTAAATAGTATTTGCGCTGTTTGGACTTCTTTCTGACTTTGAATAATTTTCTCTAATAATTGAGCTTGTTCTTGAGTAGAAAAGAAGGACATTTGCTCTGATTCTAATAAAGAACGCGATCGCTCAAACCAATATTGAAAATCTTCTAGCAGTGGCTCTAGAACCGTTCTAAGTAACTCTTTCTCAGTGGGTTGTTCTGTGGACATTTATTTAAAATTAGCTTATTATCTCAATACTTATATTAGCGGCTTTTACAAAAATTAATATATTCTTGATTTATTTTAATAAAGTAATTGTTGGTAATTATTGGGAAATCTGGCTTTCAAAGTAACTTGCACGTTTGTTGTACCGATCCCGATCTAGAATATAACGAGATTACTTGCGTCTTTTAAAACAGCCGATGCCTGAAGCAGAACAAGCACAACAACCCATAAAATTACTCCGCACTAGTGAATCCGAATCATTAAAAAAAATCCGTCATACCACGTCTCATATCATGGCGATGGCAGTGCAAAAGCTGTTTCCCAAAGCACAGGTAACGATTGGACCTTGGACAGAAAATGGTTTTTATTACGATTTTGATAGTCCTGATTCTTTTACCGAAAAGGATTTAAAAAAAATCCGCAAAGAAATGATCAAGATTATTAATCGTAAGTTGCCCGTGATGCGGGAAGAAGTTAGTCGAGAAGAAGCTAAACGTCGTATTGAAGAATTGGGCGAACCTTATAAGCTAGAAATTCTAGATAGTATTAAAGAACCGATCACTGTCTATCATTTGGGTGAACAGTGGTGGGATTTATGTGCGGGACCTCATGTGGAAAATACTGCTGATATTAATCCCAAAGCAATCGCCCTAGAAAGTGTTGCAGGGGCATATTGGCGCGGGGACGAAACTAAAGCCCAGCTACAGCGGATCTACGGTACTGCCTGGGAAACTCCCGAACAACTAGAAGAATATAAACGCCGCAAGGAAGAGGCCTTAAAACGAGATCATCGTAAGCTAGGTAAAGAACTAGGACTATTTATTTTTGCCGATCCAGTAGGGCCTGGTTTGCCTTTGTGGACTCCTAAAGGAACTATCTTGCGATCGCAATTAGAAGATTATTTGAAGCAGGAACAAATTAAACGAGGTTATCTTCCTGTAGTGACTCCCCATTTGGGTAAAGTAGACCTGTTTAAAATCTCAGGACACTGGCAAAACTATAAAGAAGATATGTTCCCGATGATGGCAGAAGACGAAGAAGCAGCAGCAGCGGAACAGGGTTTTGCCCTCAAGCCCATGAACTGTCCTTTCCATATTCAGATTTATAAGAGCGAATTACGTTCCTATAAAGAGCTACCGATGAGGTTGGCGGAGTTTGGTACTGTATATCGTTACGAACAGTCAGGGGAATTGGGTGGCTTAACTAGAGTTAGAGGGTTTACCGTTGATGATTCTCATTTGTTTGTCACTCCTGAACAGTTAGATGATGAATTTTTAAAAGTAGTAGATTTGATTCTTTCTGTCTTTAAAAGTCTTCAACTGACAAAATTTAAAGCTCGCTTAAGTTTCCGCGATCCAGAATTAGATAAGTATATCGGTTCAGAAGAAGCCTGGGATAAAGCCCAAAATGCTATTCGTCGGGCAGTAGAAAAAATGGGCATGAACTTTTTTGAAGCCCCAGGAGAAGCAGCTTTTTATGGCCCTAAGCTAGACTTTATCTTTGAAGATGCCCTAGAAAGAGAATGGCAGTTAGGAACGGTACAGGTAGACTATAATTTGCCCGAACGTTTTGAACTAGAGTATGTTGCTGAAGATGGTACTCGCCAACGTCCGATTATGATTCACCGTGCTCCCTTTGGCTCATTAGAAAGGCTAATCGGGATTTTAATTGAAGAATATGCGGGAGATTTCCCTCTCTGGTTAGCCCCTGTACAAGTGCGTTTATTACCAGTTAGAGATGCTCATTTCGATTATGTAAAAGAAGTGGCGGCGAAAATGCGGGAGTCAGGAATTCGGGCAGAAGCAGATACTAGTGGCGAACGCTTAGGAAAGATGATTCGCAATGCTGAGAAGCAAAAAATTCCCGTCATGTCAGTGGTAGGTGACAAAGAGGTAGCAGAAAATACTTTAAGTATCCGTACTCGTGCTTCTGGAGAGTTAGGCGCGATCGCTGTATCTGAAGTTATTGCCAAACTTGTAGGGGCAATTTCGGCTCATACTAATTTTTAATTCGATAACCTAATTTTAATTACAAGCGGGATTATACTATCCCGTTTGTTCTCATTCAAGATTTAGGATTTATTTAGTTGAATAATTCTAGTATTGTTAGATATTTTATAACCATCAAACTGATTTATATTAATCAATGTTATATAACTATCAATTACTGGCAATCATGATAATGACAATTAATTATCTATGTGCAAAGCCAGGAAGCATTTTAGTCTATATTTTAGTTTGGTTTGGTCTCGGGATTGGTAAAGTCAATGCAGAAGAGAATATTTTAGTCATTCATTCTTATCACCCAGAACTATCTTGGACAAAACAACAACATGAGGGAATCGATCAAGGGTTTTCAGAAATAGGGAAAAAAGTCAATGTATTTCATGAATTTCTAGACAGTAAACGCCATCCAAAACTAGAACATGGTAAAGGATTTATTGATTATATTAATAGTAAATATCATCGCATCTCAATAGATTTATTGATGGTTGTCGATGACCCCAGTTTAGAATTGATTCTACAAGAACGAAAGAAGAAAACTTACCCCAAGAAAAATCACTTTTTTGTAGATATTCCCGTAGTCTTCTTAGGTGTTAACTCTCTACGACAAGAATTATTGGAAACTCCTTGGTTAACTGGAGTGCTGGAGAATTACACTGTGATAGAAACTGCCCTAGAAGCTACTAGACAAACCTGGACAGATACGATAATTATCATTAACGATACTACTGAAACAGGCAAGGCAAACCAGGAAAAAATCAAACAAATCAAACAAATCCCTGGACAGCCTATAAAGGTTGAAGTTGTTAATGATTTGAGACCTCAAGATGTTAAAACTCGCCTAGGTAAATATCCTGACAACATACCTATTTTAATTCTGGGACAATTACGCCAAGACCTAAATTCCAAGGCATTAATAGATTACGAACAAGATACTAAAATTATTAAGCAACAAATTCCTAACCCAATTTATACAGAGTCAGCTGCTCGTTTAGGGCAAGGGGTAGTGGGAGGAAAAATCTTTGATGGAGAATATCACGCTAGACAAGCTGTTGAGCTAGCCCACAAAATTTTGGAGGGTGCAAGACCTGACGAAGTTGGACCAATTTTAAGGGGAAAAAATCGCTGGATTTTTGATTATAGAGAACTACGCCGCTTTGATATTAAATTAGATTTGCTACCTGATAATAGCGAAATACTTTATGTTGAGCCACCTTTTTATGTCAAGTATAGAACGTTAGTTTTAATTATTGCCCTCAGTTTTCTCTCTAGCTTTCTCACAATTTTTTTATTAATCGAAAAAATTAGAAGGCGGTCGGTCGCTAATCAAATTCTGCAAGAAAACGAACAACGCTATCGAGATTTGGCTAAAGCTGGGGCAAATGTCTTTTGGGAGTTGGATAAACAATTAAAATATTGCTACATTTCTGGTGATGTTGACGATTTGTGTGGATTAAAGCCGTCAAAACTATTGGGGAAATATCCTCCAGAAGTACATCGCGATAATCCCAGATTAGATATTGATTGGGCTCTTTTTGAACAAATTACTCAAGCAAGACATCCGATTAGAAACTTTACTTTTAGTCTGCAAGAAGAGGATGATGATTCTGTAAGAATTTTTAAAATTAATGGTAATCCATTATATGATGATGAACTTAATTTTCTCGGATATCGTGGAGTTAAACAAGAAATAACTGCCGAACAAAATCTTTACAAAAAAATTGCTTATCAGGCTACTTACGATGACTTGACAGGTCTCTTAAATCGCCGTGAATTTGACGAAAAACTTAAATATTCGCTTCAAAAAGCGCGTAAATATCATACAGAATCAGTTTTATGCTATTTAGATCTAGACCGCTTTAAAATTGTCAACGATACAGCAGGGCATTTAGTAGGCGATCGCTTGTTGTCAGAATTGGCGCAACTTTTACAGGGTATGATTCGCAAAGAAGATACTTTGGGCAGATTAGGAGGAGATGAGTTTGGTCTATTGCTAGAAGGATGTTCTCTATCTGAAGCAGAGCAAATATGCGAACAATTAGTTAGCGCGATCAATAACTATCGTCTCAAGTGGCAAGCGGTAGAATTTGATGTGGGAGTCAGTATTGGCATAATAGGAATTTCTGATACTTCGACTGATGCTGCTGAATTATTGAGTCGTGCCGATCTAGCTTGTTACCAGGCAAAAAACTTAGGTCGAGGTCGAGTTTATATTGCCGAAAACAACCATCAAGAGCTTAATTTACAGCAAACTCAGATGGGACATATTGCTAATGTATCTCAGGCAATTAAAGAAAATCGTTTTTATTTAGTTAAACAGTTAATTAAACCCGTGGTTGATGATGGTCAACAACGTCAGCATTACGAAATTTTATTGCGTCTTAAAGACCAATCTGGTAAATTGATCTCTCCTGAACAATTTATTCCTATAGCCGAACGCTATGGTGTAATTACAATTGTCGATCGCTGGGTTTTAGAAGCAACTCTCAATGCTTATGCCCAGTATTTTACTCCTAAACAAGCGTTAGTTTCGATTAATTTATCTGGTGCCAGTATTAATGACGAAAGATTTACCAACTTCGCGATTGATTTAATTAAAAAATCCCAGGTTTCAGGGGATTGCCTCTGTTTTGAAATCACAGAAACCTCTGCTATTAACCAAATTAGTCGCGCTCAAAAATTTATGGCAGCCATGAAAGATTTGGGAGTTAAATTTGCTCTAGATGATTTTGGTAGCGGGGTTTCTTCTTTCTCTTATCTAAAAAATCTACCCATAGACTATTTAAAGATTGATGGCAGCTTAGTCAAAAATATTTTGGATGAAGAATACGATCTTGCTATTGTTAACTCGATTAATGAAGTAGCTCATTTGATGGGCATTAAAACCATTGCTGAATTTGTGGAAAACGAACAAGTATTAGAACATCTAGGTAAAATCAAGATCGACTATGCTCAAGGTTACATTATAGGTAAACCAATCGCGATTGGCTGCGCCACCTCGCAAAGCGAGATCGCATCATAAAAGAGCTATTAGTTATTAGTTATTAGTTATTAGTTATTATGACTCGATTATAGGTTGAATTTTTTGGAGATAAGTTTGCCAAGCATCGAGCGATTCAGTGTTAGAATCTAGAGCTTTTTGTAACAAAACTACCCCATCATTAAATCCAATAATGCCATACTCACCTTGGCTCAGAATTTGATTAATGACTTGAGTGGAGGCTTTTAGATCCTGGCGATAGTTGCTAAAAACTACTTGATAACGTTCCATTTGCCATAGATCGGCAATAATATAATCTACTTGATGGATTTCTTGCTGCTCATTTTTAATTTTTAATCCTGGTAGACGAATTACTTCTCTTCTGCTGGAAATGTGGGGAATAATTGAAGTAGTGCCAGAAACACTAGCATCAGCTGGTATCTTCGCTAAAAAAGTGCGAATTTTCCGCACGTGTTGCCATTGTTCTGGGGCAGAAACATAAACTAGTGGCTGAATTGAACTAGGAACTAGGAAATATAAAGTTTCACTAGGATTTGAGGTGATTGTAAAAAATATAGATAAACAAATACAAAAAATCCAGAAACGGCGAAACTTAGGGCGGAGTTTCCTTGGCTGACAGTTGCTGATTAATTGATTAAAGTTACCAAAACCTTGCCCAGCCCACCACAAAATTGAGCCGTAAAATAAACCAGGGGTAACACTCATAGCATAGCGAATCGAAATACTTAATACTAGTTCTCCTTGGCTTAAAAACAATTTTAATAAAGGAAAAATAGAGATTGCCCAAGCAGCAGGGGCAAATAGGGGAATAAATGCTAAGGGTAGCCACTGTCCTAGTAAATACTTTAATGTGCTAAAAAAAGGTGTCAATATTTCCACCAGTAAACGCCAAGGATTAGAAATCATGTTGACAATAATTTCTAGGGTTGAAGCTTGATCTCCCTCTGCATATTGTCCAAAGTTTTCTAACATAAATCTTTTAGAAATATCGTCAGAAAACATCGGCATTATCCAATTAGTTAAAGCCAGCACATATAAAAAACTACTAAGACAAACTGCAAATCCAATCCGAGGATATCGCCGACTCAGAATTAAATAAGCACCAATACCGAATAAAGTAATACCACTATCTTCCCGCACTGCCAAAACACATACTGCCAAAATAGTAAATAGCCACCAGCAGCGTTTTTCCATAGCCAAGAGCAGGCTAAAGACAAACAGAGGAATTTGGGAAATATCGTGAAAATTACCTAAGGTAGGACCAAATACAGCGTTAGCACAGTAAAAACTAACCGTAATTAAAACAGCGATCGCTGGTTCTAAATAAATTCTAGCTAGAGTATAAAGAACTAATCCCGCAGTAGTCACGAAAATTGCCTGTAATACCGTGAGGGTGGCTGGATTGGGAAACAGATAATAAATTGGCAACCACAACAATAAAGCGGGAGTAAAGTGCTGTCCTAGACGATGGTAGCCTACATAGGGGACTTCACCACCATGAATCACATTAGTTGACAGTTGAGAAGAAAGAGTGCTTTGAAAAAAATTACCGTGAATACCGTTCCAAAAAACCTGATTAAAAATCCCCTGATCGTAAGAAGAATAAAACGAGAAATGACGATTTAGAGTCAAGAAAAGAGTACCAATAAAAAAAGCGATCGCCGAATAGATAACAAATTTTTTTCCAGGATCGGTACTCGATTTAGATAACATAAAAAATTCCAACCTTCGGTTAACCAGAAAATAAATTTCTGGCAATTTTAAAGTTCTATTTTAGAATGGAGAGGGCGGAGACAAAAGTTTCCGTTCACTCCTCACACCACACTCCGCTCGAAAATTAATCGGGCGGTTTTCTATTTTTGGCTTAGCCTAAATGTTTTTTTTTCTTTTTGATCCCTAATCTGTCATCTTTGACAAAAGATTTCTACGACTTGAGATGTAAAGTCTCATTGTTTTGGGTCGTATTAACCAGTGGCTATGGTAAAATCCTGTATTATTGAAGAGGATTTGTGGTAAATTAGGATTTAATAAGCATGTCATCATCAGCCGCGCCAGTAACAGATGCAAGTTTTGCAGAGCAAGTTTTAGAAAGCTCAGTCCCCGTATTAGTAGACTTTTGGGCCCCTTGGTGTGGGCCTTGCCGTATGGTTGCACCAGTGGTCGACGAAATTGCCGAGCAATACGACGGACAAATCAAAGTAGTCAAGTTAAATACAGACGAGAATCCCCAAGTTGCCAGCCAATATGGTATTCGTAGTATTCCTACCCTAATGATTTTTAAGGATGGTCAGCGAGTAGATATGGTGGTTGGAGCAGTACCCAAAACTACTTTGGCAAATACACTGGAAAAATATCTTTAGATTTTCTGGCGATCGATATCGCTCAATATATGGATATGGCTTCAGCAAATCTTTCTCTAAGATTAAGCTGGGGCTAATTTTTATGGCAGCAATATTCTGCCATTCCCCCTAATAATTTAGTATATATGTACTTAAAAAGGGAGTAGGGAGTAACAAATAACGAGATTATGGCTTTATCTTCTTTTGACAACTCAGAACTACTAAATCAGCAGCTAGAAGAGTTAGTTTCTAGCTTATCAAACCATCCTCATCGTAAATTAATTCAAAGAGCTTTAGGAGTATTATTGAGGATTGCCGAAGAAGATACAGATCGTCTTAATTGGAAAATTTTAACTGCATCTCTAGAAGATTTGGAACAAGGATTTAAAAGATTTTATCCCTATCGCCATACCAGAAAAATCTCTATTTTTGGTTCAGCGAGAACTTCTCCCCAACAAGCGGAATATAAAATGGCGGCGGACTTTGCTCGTTGTATTACCCAATCAGGATTTATGGTGATTACAGGAGCAGGAGGAGGAATTATGCAAGCAGGAAATGAAGGAGCAGGACGTGCTAATTCCTTTGGTCTTAATATTCAGCTCCCTTTTGAGCAAAGTGCTAATACCTTAATTGACGGCGATCATAAATTAATCGATTTTAAATACTTTTTTACTCGCAAACTATTTTTTCTCAAGGAAAGCGATGCGATCGCACTTTTTCCTGGTGGTTTTGGCACACAAGACGAAGCTTTTGAAACTTTAACTCTTTGTCAAACAGGAAAATATGGTCCTGTCCCTCTAGTGTTAGTAGATCGGCCAGGGGGAGATTACTGGCATTCTTGGAACAACTATATTTGCAAGCAGCTCAAAGAAAAAGGTTTAATTAGCCCAGATGATTTTAGTCTTTATACTATTACCGATCAATTAGACGTAGCCTGTCAAACTATTAAAGACTTCTACAGGGTTTACCATTCCAGTCGCTATGTCGGTAAGCTATTCGTGATGCGTCTCAAATTAGAATTAAGTAGTGCAGAAGTAGAACAGTTAAATCAAGATTTTACTGATATTCTGAGTAAGGGAGAAATTTGCCAAACTACCGCCTTACCAGAAGAACGACAAGATACAGAAACGCTTAATTTACCTCGCTTAATCTTTTATTTCAATCAGAGAAACTTAGGTCGTTTATATCAACTCATTACTGCTGTTAACCAACTTGGAACTTCTTGTAACGCTACAGAGCATCCTGAATTTAAATAGACCTCTGACATTTGATAGATTTTAAGGTTAACAATCAAAACCTAATATTAAGCTTTGTATGAATATCAGACTTAATTCTAAATATTTTCTTTAGATTTATGCTGAGTAGATTAAAATTTATAGTGTTGTCAGAGTTCAAGACTGATCTTAGCCAACATAACGTATCAAAAGGTGAAGCAAATTGAATACTACATTATTACGCCAAATCTGGAATTTAATTGAAAATATCAATGCTTCAGAAATTTTAGAAATTGGTGAGGCAGAATTGATCCAACGATTATTAAATCGCCTTGATTCTCAAAACCCTTTAGCCGATAAAGAGCGTACAATTTTAAATACTTATCTTCAGTCTAAGATAAATTTGATCAAAGATACTGCCGAATCTCGCTTGGTATCCGTGTAAAAACTATCAAGCAAATATTTTTCTAAATTCTACGCCAAATTCGGTAACTCCAATTCAATAGCCAAATCAGTTGTCTAATTTTTGTTGCTTGCAATTGCAATAGCTGATAGCGTTGGCGAACTTGATAAATGTTATTTTGCCCTTGATAAATTACTTGGGGGGCAACATTCAACACAACATGAAAATAGCTTTCATAGTTAATTAAGATAGCAGTAATTTTGGCTGTTATCAGCCGTACTTGCCAAATTCTAATCGCTATATAAATATTGAGCAGTGTAATGGATAAATTAATGGCAACAATCAGAAATATCATTAACTTGTTATAAACAGAGCCAGGCCAATAAGTCAAAATCGAATGAAACTGCTGGTTCTCAGTAATGGTCATGGAGAAGACGAAATTGCTGTTCGTATTATAGAACAATTACAAATTGTTACCAACGAACTAGAATTAACTGCTTTACCCATTGTCGGACAAGGTTACGCCTACCATAAATTAAATATACCGATCGCGGGTAGAGTGCAACAAATGCCTTCTGGTGGATTTATTTACAAGGGGGGGAGTCCTCTGTGGCAAGATGTTCGCGGTGGTTTGATCCAGTTAACCATAGAACAACTTAAATTAGTGCGTCAGTGGGGTAAAGGGGAAGGTTGTATTTTAGCAGTGGGAGATATTGTACCTTTGCTATATGCTTATTTGAGCAAAGCTAATTATGCTTTTGTTGGTACTGCTAAATCAGAATATTATCTGCGAGACGAAACAGATTGGTTAGCCAACACTTCTTGGTTAGAGAAAAATTTGGGTTCGGTATATCTTCCCTGGGAGCGTTGGTTAATGAGTCGTCCTGCTTGCAAAGCCGTCTTTCCTAGAGATAGCTTAACCACAGAAATTCTACAACAGTGGTCAATTCCCGCCTATGATTTGGGTAATCCCATGATCGACGGGATCGTAGCAGAAAGTAAACCCAAAGCAGTAGAACAGCCAAACATACTAAATGTACTGTTGTTACCAGGCTCTAGAATGCCAGAAGCCTTAAATAATTGGGAGAAAATTTTAGCTGCGGTATCAGAATTACTGCCAACTTGGAAACAAGATCGACTAGAATGTTTAGGTGCGATCGCTCCAGCCTTAAACCTCAAACCGTTTTTAGAATACGCCGTTACTCATAGCTGGCGGCTCAAAGCTGAACAAGCTCAGAATGCAACGTTAACTCAAGACAATGCCACTTTGATTTTGAGCCAAAATAGTTATCCACAGTTGTTACAACGAGCAGATATTGCGATCGCCATGGCAGGAACAGCAACGGAGCAATTTGTCGGTTTAGGCAAGCCTGCAGTAATTATCCCAGGAGAGGGACCCCAGTTTACCTATGCCTTTGCTGAAGCCCAATCTCGTCTGCTTGGTTGCTCCATCATTATGGTGGAAAGTCCGAACCAGGTCGGGTTAGCGATCGCTAAAGTAATTAACAACCCTCAATTACTAACAAAAATTGCCCTCAATGGTAAACGCCGTATGGGAGAAGCAGGGGCAGCCTGCAGAATTGCTCAATGTCTGCAAGACACCCTGCTCAGGAAGGACAAACCAAGCTAACTCGCGCATGGGAGTTAGTGTTGCTAAATTTCTGGTTCTACCCAACGATCGTCAGCCTTAATTAAATTAATTAATTCTTCAACTCCTCGATCTTCGGGAACTTTTTTAATTTCTTCGCGACCACGGTAGAGAGAAATATAACCTGGTTGTTTACCCACATAACCATAGTCGGCATCTGCCATTTCTCCAGGGCCATTGACAATACAACCCATGACAGCAATATCTAAACCAGTTAAGTGTTTAGTAGCCTCACGGACTTTATGTAGTACTTCTTCTAGATTAAATAGAGTGCGACCACAGGAAGGACAAGCGACATATTCCACCATAGTTTTACGCAATCCTAAGGCTTGCAGAATACTATAGCAGACAGGTATTTCTTTTTCAGGAGATTCGGTCAACGAAACACGAATAGTATCACCAATACCCTGAGCTAAAAGAGTACCAATACCCGCAGTAGATTTAATTCTGCCATACTCACCATCACCAGCTTCGGTAACACCTAGGTGTAAAGGGTATTCCATCCCTAATTCGTTCATTCTTTGTACCATTAGGCGATATGCTGCCAGCATTACAGGAACACGGGAAGCCTTGAGGGAAAGAACAATATTGTAAAAATCGAGAGATTCGCAGATTTTGATAAATTCTAGTGCAGACTCTACCATACCTTCGGGGGTATCACCGTAGGTAAAGAGCATTCTTTCTGATAAAGAACCATGATTGACGCCGATCCGCATCGCTTTACCCTGATCTCGTAAGGAGATAACCAGAGGTTCTAGAGTTTCGCGAATTTTATCCCCAATTTCCGCAAATTCTAGGGGTGTATATTCAGTGCGATCGCTTTTAGGTTTTTCAAAAACATATAGCCCTGGATTAATTCTGACTTTATCAACGTGCTTGGCAACTTCTAGAGCAATTTTCATCCCGTTGTGATGTACATCGGCAACTAAGGGAACTGGTTGATAAGTCTGAGCTAGTTTTTGTTTAATTTCTGCTAGAGCCTTGGCGTGAGCCATACTAGGGACTGTCACCCGTACTATTTCGCAGCCAATCTCATGTAGACGGCGTATTGCTGCTACTGAGCCATCGATATCTAATGTATCTTCATTAATCATCGACTGCACCACTACAGGGTTGCCACCGCCGATAATTATGTCACCAACTTTTACAGCACGAGTTTTCCTTCTATGGATAGTAGTATCAAAAGCTGTTGTGTTAGTAAGATTAGGATTATCCAGAGTTTGCATAACGACTAACTATTGCTCAGAGCGAGAATTTTATATTTAAATTTACGTTCTATTGTAGGGGGTTGAAGTAATTCCGCCCTAGAAAAAATTACCACTTCAAAGTGCCAGCATCGTCTCCTTGTTCGCGCTTAATTTTACTCTCATTCTCAAACCATTGAATAATTTGATGATGAGTTAGTTCTTCTACTGAAACTTGAGAGTCTTTAGCAATGGTCTGGAGTAATCTTTGAGAAGAGATGGTTAAACGGGTAAGAAACTTTTCGGCGGATGAAAGCAAAGCGGCATCCACATCTGCTGATTCTTCTGAAGAAAGATATTGATCTGGTGCTTGAGACATTGTGTTTTTAGTTTATATTATCTCTAATCTTTATTTGCTAGAGATTTCAGGGACTACTAATTCCTAAAATAACATTCTTGTGGCTTTAAATAGAATTTGTAGTTAACTATCTCTCTTCTTAACTGAGGTTCTCAATTTTTGAGAGCTGGTTAAACCCTATATTCAGAGAGAGCGTTCGATCTCACCTACTTGTCTCCCGAAGAAAGTAGTAGTCTGCCAATTTTGAAATGATGGATGCTCAAAAAAGTTCGAAATTCGGAGTTCGGAGTTCGGAGTCAGAAGATTTACCCCTCAATTCAAACTTGTTAGAGTAG
>JAAUYG010162283.1_pt1 | contig 18114 bp, 13 predicted proteins | sample 7278091 | NCBI WGS metagenome assembly JAAUYG01 (sample SAMN14350201, study PRJNA611818) | marine sediment metagenome | isolation source: surface marine sediment (0.6m) | place: French Polynesia: Moorea | collected 2018-08
AATTGAAGAGATGTGTACTGACATTAACGTGAAACATGTTAACCACAGTTGTCCAGAATAATTCTCTAGTGTTTTTGTACTTGGAACAGTGGTGAAAATAATGAACCAGTTGGTCTTTCACTTCATAATGATAATATAAACAAACAATTACTGATTTCGAGTGACAAGGCACGCAGTTAAGCTTTATCATGTCTCGAAAATGTTTTCGATGGCCTTTTGTTACACGCTCAGCCAGCCACAATCGGTGTATATGCATATCCACACTAGTCTTTGAATGTTTAGAAAACGTTCCACTGATGGTTCCACAAGTACCGTCTCTTGTTGACTGCTGTCGGTGCCGATCAATTGCAGCACGAACTGTTCCTCTCCACTCAGACGGAAAAACATAAGTGATCAAAAACTCACTAAGAACGTTTTGTAACCCATATTTTCCAAGGACCGACAGTAGATCACCAATGGGGCCTAAGGACTCAGTAGATATTTGGTTTGCATACAGACGCTCGATAAAAATTTTCTTGGCAGAGTGTTATACCGTAGTCTGCACAACCGTCCAACAAACAACAATTTACTCTCATCAATGCTATGTTCTGCACTATAGCTACCAATCATACCCTCAATCATACCCGTTACCTGCAAAATTAGTCGATATTGAATGACGTATGATGACGTAACAAGTGTAAGGCGGAGCATGAACGAATTAAGTCGAGAGAAGGAATTACCAGAATAATTAATGATAAACTATTTTTCCTAAGAAGACACTAGTTGCAATATTACACTGCGTTTTGACAGCCCATATCCTGATCATAATTTTATAAAATCTTCAAGGCTTACTGCTTCTATAAAACTAAAAGAAGAGGTAATAGATTTCACTCCTTAGAAAACTGTATGTACCTGTACATGTCTCTCATGAATTTCATCTCTTCCTCTTTTTTTAATCAGTCTTGGTTAGTCTTCTCTATTTTTCATGTCTTGTGGTCCCTGGTGGACTAGTTAACATCTCAAAGGACAATGACCTTGCGAACACAAGATACCTCTGCCTTGCGAGGGTCGGAGTTCATCGGTTACCAGAAAATGAAGAGCTAGGTGGCAATAAGCATGATAAGCTCAAAGCTGCTTAATCTTTCCACACTGGCTTTCATTCAGTCCGGATGGTTGCTCATCCACAAAACATGTTGGCCTGACCCCCAGGGCTGTGTCTGTCTCAGTCCTTCCCAAGGAATCACTGTCCCGTCTCTCCCACAGACAGGGGGTTGGAGGAGGTGGTAATACCAGGGGTCACTATGGCAATTAGGCTGGTGCTAGGTATCCCATGGGGAAGGCAGAAGAGGCCCTTGGCTGACCTTTTTCTCTGGCTTCATCTGTCGCATGGGACGTCTCACCTTAACTCCCCGTTCGTTCCGTGTTATGCATTATGTATGGGCCTTTGCCTATGCTTACCGGGATTCCTAATTGGGGCGTCCGGCGAGTCGCCAAGCGACACCATTACTTGCGGTCATTGCGAGCTGATTGCACCCCTGATAGAGACCTGTAACGAAGTTACTAGTTCTCCCAGCTGTGTCCCAAGTCGGGACATCTTCCCGGAAGCACCCCTCCTGGCCCTATCCCCACACAAACATGAAATACTTCCATTTCACCTAAATGAAACATGAGGTCAAAATCCTCTGTGTGAAATCGGCTTCGGGGAGGCCTGGGCGATAATTGGTAAGTGTCCCTTCTGGGAGGTTCTGGTGCGTTCACGTCAAACAAATCTTTCTTGTTCTACGAAAAAGCGTCCTGGAGGTGTGTGTTCCGAGTACACAGGGCCAGTCTACGTTCAGCTTTCTTTCCACCTCTGTCAGTGTCTCTTAAGTTTTTTTTGTGCCGTGACACTTATAAGTAAAGACAAAAATCTTTGTGACAGTGGTATTCCGTGCAATTATCCACCAAGTTTACGGCAAGACAATTTTGGCAACTACCCCCTTACCTCATTCCTTTTCATCCATTACCTTTTTCCTGTTTCTTTCTTACAATGATTCTCCGTACGTGGATCTGTGATGGAGTGACTTACAGCTATACATACATTGTGTACATGTCTTTAACACAGAGCTACACAAGGGACCTTTAAACAAGGTAGAGAAATGGAACTCTATTTTACGTGACGGAAAGGCAAGTGACACGTCACCGAAAAAGGTGTGCATGCCTCTTCTGAAAACGAGTTCATTTTGGACTTTTTAGTTCGTTAACGCGTTCTCGTCCGTTATCCGTTCTCGTTAACGCGTTCGTTGTCTAGTTCTGGATTATATACTTCTGTTCCAGTTAAGGCTGGACAGTACTTAGCACGTACCTTGGCTTTATAGCTAAATTGAGTTTCGAAAATGAGCACGCCGAAGTTTTGACTTTTAATTTAGTCACAAATAGGAGTAAAGTGATTGACTAAGACTCGGACTTACTATAAGTCGAACCTTAGGTCGAGCCCTGGTCCCCCTAGTCCTCGAACATGCACAGGGGATTATCTTCGAACTCATTACATTCATAATTCAATAAATATATTATATTTGTTTTTCATGTGACGTATTAAGCGACATGGACACTATGGCATCCTAGCCTGGAAAAAAAATCAAAACCACAACAACTATAAACACGGCGCGGTGTCACCAGAAGTGTCACTCATGAGACAGACTGACATCCATATCGTCCAAAATGTCAAGCTATATCAATCTGTGTTAATGTTTAAATACATCACCACACGGATAAATACATCACCACACGGATAAATACATCGCCACACGGATAAATACATCGCCACACGGATAGCTAAAGAATCACACAATCGCCAAATATTAAAGCTGCTGCCGCGCGATGTCGCGATTCTCGCGATTCCCCCTGAGGCGATGATTAGGCGGCCAGTTTTAAGATCCATTCATTACAATCAACGTGCAACTCGTGAGGAGACGGCAGCTTAGCGTAATCCTAATACGTATTTAAGCACCCGAGACAAAACGCCGTCGTGATACAGAGATGTCGCGGCAGGTTGACGCCCTCCCCAGTCAAGGACACCCGTCGTGGCTCATCATCAGGGAAAATAATTTACTACAAAATTCTGGGGAAGCTTACTGTCAAACGCACCTGCCAAGGTCACGCGGAACACGACTTTTACAAATGATCATGCTTTGGCTCTCACTCGCCTGCTTTGGATGAAGCGATAGATTTTCATTCGGAGGGGAATTCCGCTTTAAGGTCAACGTCATATAAATCTCGTTCCGGAGATAGGCGTCTGGCAGAGTTGACGATAAGTTAGAGGGCATAAGCTCCACGAAGTTTCTCCTCGGTGTGGGTGACTTAGGAGGCGTTAGGGCTAGACAACAATCGGGTTGTGCTGCTGTGGATTTTAGGTTTGCTCTAAACCATGTTTGTAAGGACGCTTGAGGGAAAAATTGAAACTTGAAAACACTACGCCGGCCGATGAGGACGCAAAGTCAATTAGTATTCACAGCCTGTTTATTAATTGGGAACTTTCTTTTCAAATATTTAACAAGCCAAGTCCATCAAATGTGACGAATAAATGCTCCCTATAATCACAGTGCACCTCACCTTACACGTGGCTCTGACGGAGACGTAAACTTTTGCATTATAGCTGTTTAGTAATTTCGGCATTGCAGGAAACAAAGACGCATTGTAGAAAACAAGAGACATGAATACAACCTTTATGTTGCATAACTGCGAATAAATATAAGTTACATGTGTCTGAGAGAAATACGAAAACAGCACCCACAAGCTATATACCATCTCTGGGGTTACAGGGGAAAGATTTGTAGGAAGACCGATACGCATTGAACTATTTTAGGACCAATGTAATTTTGTATATCAATTATCAACAATTTTTCCTTTTTTGTTTTTCCTTATCTGCAATCGAAACATAAGCTAATGGAGCTTATTAGTATCAACCGTTTCGAATTCACCGAATTAAAAACACCCCACGGTTGAGAAAAACATATAAATTGTAGAAATTCTGCCGTTTTACAGACAAAAAGCGTTCTGTTAATTTCTGTCGACATTTATACTGTTAAGTTCCGTTTCTACGTTTCTCGCTGTTCCGTCGCGGAAAGAAATTTAATACACAGGACTATATTTTTTATAACAATAATGAATCCAAGGTTTGTGACATCTTATTTCCGTGTTCATGGCTTACAGAATTAGTGGTCCGGGTTTGTCTCCTACGCACCTTTTCATGCTATTTCCGTACATTTGATGTCTTAATTTCAGTTTTTATGTCTTTTTTTTGTCCGTACCTCTTTTTGTGTGTAGTTTTTGTTTCTGTACGTTGCAGGTGCCTAATTACAAACCAGAATGTGGCACATGATTCTTGATTACATCCGGGACTTCGTTTCTTTGCCACCTTTTCTGTACCCCCCTCCCCTGATACTCCCACTCCCACACACAGACTCGTAATGTCTTTCGTGTTTGAATTTCAGATACAACTCCGAATCCCCGTCCCAGCCTCGTCAGGAAAAAAATGGGCAGACGATATTGTTTGGACCACGTGACGAATTCGGTGGGTGTGTGGCTGTAAGTTGTGCCATTAATTACGGTGTGTTGGCCTGTGGGGTTCTGCCTTATGACCGGCAAGGTGAAGAAGTGATCCGTCTGCTATATCCCCAAGACACGTCCCAGCGGTGTCAACTCGGGCCAGACATGTCTGCCACCTAGCCATAACGCCGAAGACCACTGCTTTATGGCGGCGCAATCTTCCTTCGCCTTGGCCGACTGCTGCTGAAGCTGGCGTTTATTAGGCATTCGGCTGCTTTTCGTTGAGACCATAGGGCGTAAAGGAAACATAAACCGGGGCACCGTACAGAATACCATGTATTTTTTTTTATTCGAAAAAGAAGCATTTAGGCATTTTGACGATGCGTGCAATCACACCAAAGCGCTTTACGTTACCATACATATTTGGCTGATATTGCAAAAACTACTGGTTGGTCGGTGCTAAGCTACCAGAGAATAATGCATCCAGAATAGCCGTGGATAGCGGTATTTGATAAAGAGCATTTTACTGAGTCCTATAAAACATCGTGTTATACGCACTTACTCATTCTGCAGTCATGTTCTTTGGCATTTTTTCACATTGACAAATCTCCGTTTAGCGCAAGTTCAGTCTCTCGCAATCCCTTTTACATGCATCTACAACATTGAAAATGATTTATCCTTAATTTCATAAGACCAGAACCACCACCACTCCTCCTCCTACTACTACCACTACTAAGACTACTGCTGCTGCTGCTGCTACTGCTACTGCTACTGCTACTGCTACTACTACTACTACTACTGCTGCTGCTGCTGCCGCAGCTAACTTTCAGTAAATGTCGTTTGAAGTCAAATCGGTGGAAAGAGTACATAATCTGACTTTGACTTCTTTACAGTGACCCGAAGTGGTGGGCGGAGTCTTTCTTTGGGAATAATCAAAGTAATTGCACATTAGGACAGTTTCATTATCTCTTAAGGCAATACAGGACCTGCAGCTTTATTTTAAGCGCCAAGTTTTCATAATAATGGCCAATCAAGTGTTCTACATATAATTCCCTATATTTCCAACGTTCAGATTTCCTGTATCATCCCCCACGCATCTGAAACAGATCAGAAGATTGTCAAATAACCGTCAGTAGACGTGGGTTTCCTCTATTGCTCTAGGTTATTAATATTTACACCGTCTACAAAAGACTGATTTGTCACCGCGTGAGCCATATCCAGCCACATAAAGAGCAGACAACTCTTCCCACTGTTCGTTCTTTAGGTCTCTAACCAGATTAGATGTTTTTACAGATATGATTTTTGGACGTTTCCACCCAGCTTTCCTCTCATGAAAGTGCTTGAGAAGAATTACTTTAATTTTTGGGCCGAGGCATTTTGAACAAAACAGAATGCCGCTAAGTGAAGTGATTAAATGTGTCGGATATGATTAATTATTCAAAAGCGTATTCACAAATATTGCAATAATCACGTGATAACTACCACGCAGACCGTCACGTACCTGTCACGACAGGTTACAGGCGGTTATTTTTGCCACTGTTGTATTTTGTGGAAGAGGATATTAATTTAAGGCAGTTTATGGCTGAAAACGTCTGCTATTGAAGAATTTTAGCAATTCTTGTTACCCACAACACTCTCCCCTCCGCCCACGAAAAATACTATTTTGAAATTCTGATTGTCATCAAAATTCGCAAGTGCAGTTCTTGACACACTTAGCCAGTGGCAAAATCACCTTGATTACCCACCCACCGAGGCCCAAAATTGCATCCGTTGCACTGTAATCACTCCTTGAAATGTTTGAATTGTCCATAAAAAGGCACAATGACATATCTTACGTTATTTTGAGCCAAACCTTCTTCATGTCTACTTTCGAGGTCATATTTTCACAGGACTTTTTATACCTTAAAAAGTAATCTTTCCTTTCACGTTTCACAATGTGCGCGAAGTGCTTAACATACACAACAGTTTTCGACAACCTTTCCAACTCTTGGCAAAGAAATATCCAGCAAAATTTACCGACGCGTAGAAATATGAATTTATTTTCGGAAAGTCCCAGACAAAAATTTATGCCTTAGCACTCGACAACATCCAGCCCAACGTCCATGACGTAGACACTGGTGCTTAAAGTAGAGCAGAATTGGAATCACAAGCCATGGCGTTGGTGACTAAGTATGAGACTCGAGTCATCCGTCTTCGTTTGTGCTGCTATCTGAGAAGTCCCCAACTCTATGCACACACCATGCCACCGCACGAGGTGCCATTTCATTTCCGACGTGAAGGCATTCGTCTTGCAGATCGGGGTAGGAACCTCAAAAATTCTTGAAGTTTAATTTTTGTACGTCAGGCAAATTTTGTGAGAGTCCTATCTTTAAGAAAGAAGATACTTAATTTATCGTCCTGAACTACCGTGTTTTTTTGCAAAGAATATCATCTTTACACAGGACAAATTCTTAGCCCGCTGATCGAGAACGGCTGAGTTTCGGACGAGGTTTCGAGAACGGTGCCCCGGTTCGGATGAGAAATTTACACAAGGGCTTAAACATACATATAAGCCCGGATTGGGCGTTGGAAAGGTGCTGGCTGAACTTCCAGGAGACACTTTGGAGAACGTGTAGAAAGAGAACCTGGCTTGCTTGGGTGAATGGAGATTGTGGGAATTGTGAGGTGGGAAGAGGTGACCGTCTCGACAGGAACGTGGCCTCTACTGCCAAAAGGTGTGGTTTGACAGAGCATTATTTTCTCTGATCGAAGTTACGACAAGGCCGACTGTAACGAATTAAAAATAGAAGAAAATTATCCAAAAAAATGATAATTTACCAGCCTCTAGTTTAATATTGCCATTGCCAGCTGCAGGTGAATATACAGCACAACCAAACGGCTGGAATGAGCGTCTCAATTTGTAATCTCGAAATCGGTCGCATATTCACACCAACGCTAATCTTCACACAGCTATCATGCACTACTGATCTAGGCAGTATTTTGATGATGTGACATACATATATGTTTAGATGAAAAACTGAAGGTGCCTATCCGTTTCGGTTGAACATTACCCTTAATTGCTGCTATAACTATCTACATCTTGTAGTAACGTAAGGTCATCCAGTCGGCCTAACTTTAGTAAGCTCCATGATACTGAAACTCTCTTTGATTTTCGATCAACATGTTTTGACATCCTAGGCCGCTCTGAAGAGCGTTGTAGATTTACTACATGTAAACATGTCACCAATAAGTACGCGTGTAAAGCTATACAATAACAACGGCAGAACATGTGGAACATGTCAATGGATGATTTGAAAATATCAGTGAATCCATCTATATACCTATACGATTTTCTATGCCATACTGAGAGTTTTCTATGTCATAATGACAGAGAGCGAGAGAGAGAGAGAAAGAGAAAGAGAGAAAGAGAGAGGAGAGAGAAAGAAAGAGAGAGAGAAAGAGGAAGAAAGAGAGAGAGAGAGAGAGAGAGAGAGAGAGAGGGAGAGAGTTGCGGCATTTTAGCACATTCTAGAAAGTTGACAGTGTTAACGTGGCATTCTGAGAAGGTCTCAATTTGCAGCGTTTTTGTGGTCTTCCTTTTCAATTGCTCTTGCCTGTACCCTTACGTCTTCCATTCTCGCAAAGAACGACATCGGTTGTTGTTTATTTTGACTTTGCAAGTGAAGGAAATTAAATTCCAGGAACACGCAACTCTCCCGCAGTATTGGCAACCAAACAGGCGCCTATTTGCCAAGATTCAATAAGCTAGGTGCGTGCGACGACTTGACAAATTGTAAGGTCTCTCTCCACCCGATATATCGCCCAATGAATCAGAAATGAATTACGTGGCGTCAGAGGGTGAAGGAGTACAAGTGCTGTCCCATGCAATACCAGGAAGGATATGTCAAGGTGGGGCACCCACTGCTCGTAAGGAAACTAATCAAGTGTTTATCGATCGTAGTACACGGAAGTACGCACGGTTAGGCAAGATGCATTAGTCTTTTGTGCATCTGATGGGACATGCTATCTTCATTCTAGGCAGAAAAGAAATGGTCTCACGATGTCCAAATCAAAGCGCAAGATTATGATTATCACTGTGTCTTAACGGCAGATAAAAAGATATGGGGGAAGCTTTGATTTCTTTTTCAGACTCGCAGATGTTGTCTCCATTGTCTTCTGCTGATAGTTCCAGACAGGATATGGTCCTGTCGCAGGTACCTATAACGAGAGTCGTTGCTGCGTCATTGTCAGGTGCTAACTGGAATTTGAACCCCTACCCTTTCCTCTGACATTCTGGTCACATTAATGCGTGCGGCTCTAATGCTCTTGCTTTACTAGGGGTCCCACGGGAGTTGCGCAGGTGAAAGTGTAGCAGGCTCAACAATCACGGAGAAGAATAACATTTTCAGGATTTTACTTGAAGGAAAGTTTACCTTGTTCCAAATCGGCTGGTGCACGGTTTCCTCATATATACTAATATACACCTGTTTTAAGAACACATTTTCCAGGCCAACTCAATGCTATTTATATATCACCTGCATGTTAAACTACCCTTGTGCGAGGACCAAATTTTGTTATCTCTCTGGCGTTCTTCTTAACACATGTGTCGCTGCATTTGAAGAATTTCAAATTGACAGACTAGCCACAATGTATCTGATGGCTTTATCACTTGACAGTAGTTTAGCAATTTGGACCATGATCCGGTTTTGCAGTAGAAGAAATACGGAATAGTTATTTTGTGCGTAAGACCTATATAAAAGGGGAAGGCTTTATCTATCAAACATTGATCAAAGTCTGAGAACAGATTGAATGAATATGATTGTGGGCGTGTGACGATCTGTTTTCACACTGGTAGGAATAGAGAAACGTAATTGAGCCCCTTTAGACCTTTATCCTGACGTGTCGGGCAGAAGTGACAACTCCGAATGACTTTAAATGTGGAAAACACAACGCTTGCCAAGGTCATTAGTGTGCTTATGAAGTCAGTTTATAAACTTAACGATATTTCCTGAATATGATCCAGAGGGTTGTTCCCCAGCCGGTCTCTCAAAAGAACTTAACTGCACCAGTGATCTTAAGCATTGAAAAGACAATGGCTGCCAAGGTGAATGCAGATTAGTGAACTTAAGATTCTACTTTTCCGGAAACTAACCGCTGGTCTGTAGCAACGCTATATTACGTAAGACACGGGGAACAGAATGCAAATACAAGTCAAGAGATCGAAAAAGCAAAGAAATGTAACTTAAGAATAATAACGTAATACCGAGGTACAACCCACAAATGAATGAAAATTGAGAAAAAAACGAAAACCCTTTAAGTTAGAATATATCCCAAAAACCATGTAATCCTTGAATGAGTTCAATACCATCGAATATGAAACTTTTCTTAAACGTGTCGTTTAATGAAATATGGTTTTATTACAAACTTATTTTGATGGAAGAAGATTTATATATTAACGAATTGCATTAGAAGTCCATTAATCAAGTTGAGTTTTGTTCATGTGCATGCCATTTCACCCTATTTTACGATGTCTACGGGCCAGTTTCTCGAAAAATCTTCAGTCTAGAACGGGACTGCAGTTTACTAATCATATTTTTAACCATTGTCTTTATTGTCTTTTCCTTGCTTAAGGTCACTAATGGACTTAAGACTTTTCCAGGAACTGGCCCCTGGCCTGCATATGGTCTGTGTATAGGTATCAATGCCCCACTCTTTCCCTACCCGGCGTTTTTGTATCAACATGATTAGATTACTAATGGAAGACACATTGCATCTGGCTATTTCAGTTAATTTGGCATCCTACACCTTTACTTAGCAGTAGCCTATTCGCCCCCAACAGGCAATGAACGCGCATGTAATTAGGGCTCGAATTCAACAAAACTGTTTACCCCATCTGTTACACACAAAAAACTCATTCTCAGTGGCTCGCGGGACTGCATGAAGGCTCCTGATAAATTAATTCAAAATCCGCACAAATTCGGAATTTTTGTGAAACCCGGTTTGACATTAACAGACGGGCAAAGAGATAACCTCAACATGATCACGCTTTCAGTTATAATCTTTCAGTCACTGAAATGTGGTGTAGTTCCGCGGAAGGAGGGTTATCCGAGACAAATGACAGCGCATCCATTTCTGTGGGTGGGTGGACGGGACAACTTTTTCCATTTCGTTTCCGGTTGCAATAGCTGCTTGCGGGACCCGGGAAGAGTGTTACTGCACCAGAATTGATCCCGACCGATGAAAACGGATTGATTAGGTTCATCCGTCTGCTTGCGTCGCTGATAGATGATACAGATAATGGGAGTACAAGAGGCCCATTGGGTTTGCGGTTTTGATTTGCATTTAAAATGCACACAGCGAGCATTTATATATAAATTGAAATTGCGTCACCAGAAGCAGTTGCAACGGCTTTCTAAAGGTTAACCTTTTTCAAATTTCAGATTAAAGTATTTCTTCAAAGTTAAAGTGGCAAATTCGGGACTTAAACAAATCGGTCATTAGATGTTGAGAATGTATAGTAATGCAATGACAATTTTATCGACATAGACCTGTGCGTGATACAGTGTGCATAGTTTCTTCCAGGAAAATGATCTTAAGCAAGCAAGTACAAAAAATTCCCAGAAACCCCAGTTAACGGAAGGAGAGCTTGATGTCGACATATCGACTGGATGCTGAGTGAAGGCAATGTCTCTTCTGACCCAAAGCATTATACAGAGCTAAAATCAAACGAAGACCAAGATTGCCTGGTCCTCTCTTGGTTGTTTGTTCCTTTTGGTGTCCATGCGACAAGATGCCGATTTTGTTTCTTCCAGCGGTTATCATAAGGTCAAGGCCGCTCGTTCTCTAGATGAACTCGATTTCCGACTTTCCTCTCGGCTCGCTGCAAATCCAGACAAAGGGAGTCCTTCCTGTCAACAGGGTGATGCTAATCCTGAGGGATATTCCACGGGGCTCTGGCAGACGGTAGGCAAACAGAGCATCGGGAAGCGCCATGCAGGGAAAGTTCATTTGGCAAGCGAATTGGAACATTTGATGAGCTCTGTTATATTGGAGACGAAGCCACGTGGGGGAAGTTTAAAGACACGGAACATATCAGTATTGAAAGGAGCTGGGCTTAGAACACGAAATATCAGAAATAACTGACAAAGGATACGCATTGGTTTGAAAAATGCGGAAATTTTATTTTATGCGTATAAAGCGGAATGCGTATTTTATTTGTAGCTTTCTCATCAGCTGAAATGTCAGAAAATTGATTTGGTGCTTTTGGACCCTTGGATTACAAGAATTTCTTTTTTTCATACCAAACGTCCAGAACGCGATATTGAGAAGCTTTGGTAGTCTACAGAAGTCTGCTGGTCCCATGTGTCATATATAATGTTTGTTGCAAGAGTTCAACTATTTATTTTTGTATGGACCAACAGATGCATTCCGACGAAGTATTCAGTCGGAATGCAGCTGTTGGTCCATACAAAAAAGTAAATCTTTGAACTAGTGCGATAACACTATTATTGTGTACCTGCTATTTCACTTTTAGCCCATGTTACGTGATACTACGTCACATTGTACACAAGAAAAGAACATTTCGACACGGCATTGCTCCCAATGTTTTCCTTTTCATGCCCGTAGGCATATAACAACGTCCAGAGATTCGGTCACGCAGCCCAAACAATTATGTAAGCACAGTGCACACGCCCCTTTGCTATTGGCTGAAACGCTGTGTCGGGGTCAGAGTACTAATACTAGTATACGAAAGATCAGCGTTCACATGCAGATATTTAGTGCAGTGCACTGCACGATCGTTCCAATGGTAAAGTATAGGGTTTTTTTTTAGGTATATAATAAATGAAGTTATTCCTGAAAAATGTCCATGTACTCAAATACAGTTTATAATCTGTATTAATATAATACAACAGGTATGAAATAAAATTATCCCTCAGACCTGGCAACTATGGGCTTCCGTTGAAATTTATGTGTTTGAAATTTATATATTTATTTTAATTCTTTTATACCTGGGTACAGATCAGCAATAATCCCACTTATGGCATTAGCAGCAGCTGGCAGAACGACCCGCCACCTTTCTCCCTTAGGCTTAATCATGACGGTTTACGAGATACCAGTGTTGCCCTTTCGGTGTGTGGTGTTTAGCTACAACAGACGTTCGTCTTTCTTATTATCAGCAAAACTTCACTCCTACAAGAAACGACAGGTCCCTACCCCTCCAGATCCAACAAATTGGTATTAATAAAGCAACTTGAATGCGAACACGGGTACAGAGCCGTGAGATAACGCCCGTAGACAGTCTTGTCATACCAAGTTAACCCCTGGGCGTTGTTACACCCCGAGATTAGCCCGGATTAGTCGGAGAATTTCAGGCGTTCTGCCTTTCACCCTTCATTTGACCCAGGGGCTCGCCGCTATGTGCTTTTAAAGACAATTTGTATGGGTTCTGAAAACCGTGTCCTCGAGGTTTGTTCCAGTCGCTATTCAGGTGATGCTTCTGCGGGGTGAAATGGGTCCCGGTCACTCGGACACAGACGATGGGGGGAGGGAGGAATTACCGGAAATGAGATTACTTGGGATGGACTGGGAGGGTTTGGTGGCTACCTACAGGGACCGTGTCGTCGTCTTTGGGCTTCCGTAATAACCAGCCCCGAATAGACCGGACGTGACATGAAAGAAGAGCTCCTTTTAAATAAGCCTGGGAGAAACCGTCGGTTTGTGCAGAGCGGGTATATCGAACTCTCTAACCCTATAAACATCTGTGATTGGCTGTTGGGGGACATCCCTGATTAGGTTCTCGTGTCGGACGGGATGGGGGAGGGGGGAAGGCTTCGGGGGGGGGGGGACTTTGAAAGAAGGGAACACCACCCCTCTTGGGACAGCAGACAAATTGTCTGTGAGAAGCAAGAAAGGGGTACAAATGACCTCGAAAATACTCAATAGTTCAGGTTTCTCCCTTAGATACAAATTTGAGGCATTGTGATTAGTAGCAGAACTGATATCGGCTTTGAGAACTTTCCTCTTGTCTGTTCGAAACCTACATTACAGTATAATTGTGTTGGATAAAACCATTCAGCTACCCATTAATCTGTACAATGTGTATACGCAATACAAAATAAGATGGGGGCAGATGTGTTTTGAAGGATTTTTACTTTTACTGTGAAGTTTCTATGACAACAGAAACATAGTTTGCCCGGGTGGTATACAGTTACATGGGCTGAAACTGAAACTGGCGTTTGAGAAAGAGATAGTGACAAGTTCAGCAGATTTTACTTGCTTAGCTTACTGCTGCTACCTCACTCCTCCTCCTCCTCCTCCTCCTCCTCCTCCTACTGCTACTACTACTACTATTACTACTACTACACGTACTAGTGCTACTACTTGCTACTACCGCCTCCTCCTCCTCCACCTCCCCTTACTACTACTACTACTACTACTACTACTACTACTACTACTACTACTACTACTACTACTACTACTGCTACTGCTACTACCACTACTACTCTTTGTTTCTCCTGCAAACATATTTACTTTTAATCTGGCCTATAGTTGTTGCTGCTCTACATAAATGCATACGTTTGCTATGTGTGATTTATCAGAATCGTGTCGTAAACAGCATTGTTGTAAAGAAATATGCACCCAAGGCAACTGACTAGGTAACCGAGGCTCCTTTCTCTTGGTCGTAGGCTACTTTACACAGTTATGTGTAAAGTCGTTGGCTACTTATGGTATGAAAAGCCGCCAAAACTTCATCTGATACCAGGCTATTGCCGCAATGGTTTCCTACGATTGTCCGTAAATAGTTCCAGTTGAAATTCATAATATAATGATATATCCTTCTTTATTCGTACTCGTAATACAGTTCAATGGACGACCTTTCACACGGTGTTCCAAGTCACACAGCAAGGGCAGACCTTGTCATTGGTCTGTTGTCGGTCGTACAGTGTGGCCTGGCGGGTTTTGAACCCGTACAACATAGATTTACGTCACTCTTCCCGGCGCCCGAACCACTCAGCCAGGGAGCAGGGGGTATTTGTTAGCGATTGGATCGCTTTTGTGTTGCTGCTGTCATGGTTGGTCACATATTGCAGGGATGTTGGTCAGATCACCGCCACAGAAACCTAACTTAATAAGACACGTAACTCACGTTAGACAACGGGTCATTGTAGCTCGCAGTCAGGGGAGAGGGGAATGGCCGCCAATCAGAGTCATGGACAAAAAAAAAAAAAAAAAAAAAAGAATAATTCTAACCCATACACATCGGTACATGGCAATCGCTCTCTTCCTGTTTGCTTTCCGCATTGTGGAGCAATCTTTGCTCATGGCAGACAAGAATGCTTCAAGGCCATTAATCATCACGTCAAAAAGTGGCTAGATTTTTGTGTAATGCTTCATTTCTAAAGATAGTTGTCAGATAGATGATTTTTGTTAGTTTCAAGGAGAAGATTGCAACTTTTCTTACGTCAATCGATAGCCGTCTAGCGGCAGTAGCACGCATTTGATTAAATTGTGAATGATGGTATAGGATCGTATCTCATAGTGGAGTCAAAAGTGGACAGAGCTTAGAGCAGAAAACTTGTCTTTCTTGCAAGATTATATAACTTTTTTTAACATTAATTGTCAATGTTCCAGTGCATTCAACCATGTTCACACTACATACATGCATATTGCTTCTTCTCGAAATCGGATATTGCACACTTATAATATTAATTTCAGGGAAGAAAAGTCTCCTATAGGTGGGGAATTTATTTCGACTATCTCGGCACTGATGGGACCTTTTGTAAGTTTGAGAGCAGTTGAAAACGAAAGGGAACACATTTCTATAGCAATAAAAATAAAAGTATGTGTCAATTATTAATACGGGTTGTAGTAATGGTACGTGGCTGTAATAACGATACATCGTCCATAAAAAGTAACTTATAAGCCTCACTTACCTTGGCGTCCTAACTGCGTCGAATACCAATTTATACCGGGTTTGCCGTCAAAACCTTTAATTTGTTATCCTTGAAGTCAAGACTCGCGCCGCTTTATCCTTTTCCGTTTCACAAGAAGTAAAATTAAGTTTCGGTTTTTGACACGGACTGGATTATAGCAGCCATTCATTTGAATTTGGAATTATCTCGTTTCGTATATCCTGCATCTGCTGCAGATGTCCCGTCCAGGTGTCAATTTGCCAGGGGGGATAGATATAAATGTCAAAGCCGGCTGTGGCTCAAGCTTGACTCGGGCGCCAACCTCAAACACCTTTCCCTGTTCAGAAATTGATCCTTATATGGCGGATAATAGTGAAGTGGTCACCGTGTATGAATTATGGGAGACAAATTATCGACCTCAGCTCAAGGGCAGAGAATGTTTTATCCGCCTGGTCACCCTCGTTATCCGTGAAGTAGTTTCATAGTGCAATTCACAGTAAAAAGTGAGGAGGTGGGGGGGGGGGGGGGGATTGTGGGGATTATTTTTTTGGTTTTTTTTTCATTTGTGGTGCCTCTTGACATAGATGTAGATTTACGTGAGAAAAAATGTTGAAAGAGGACAAAGAAGGTCTGCACGTCGTAAGAACAATAACCCATGTGGCATTTCGTGAATTTGTTAGGTGTTAAAAGTTGTTTTGGTGATATCAGCTGTATATACATTAGACATCACCTTTTCTATTACATTTCGTACATTTCTTCTATGTGTAGCAGAATAGAATAGAATAGAATAGACGAGAAGAGAAGAGAAGAGAACAGAAGAGAATAATGGAATAGGATAGAATAAAATTTTGCTAAACTCCGGTAAAACAGGTAAACAATTATATTAGTGTAAAAATGCTGTCGACGGACAATGATAAATGAATGAGTGATGATGGCAAAATTCTGGTGTACGGATGAATATGACGTCATCGACAACATATTAGATACAAATACATCTAGATACATAGGCCTATATTATATAGATATATTACTATAATTCTAGTATAGTAGCGTATTAGCATATTACAATATCACGTTGAAAATGACATTGAAGCGTACGTTGAAAGTATTGTCTTTCGGGAGCATCGGATGCCAAATAAAATACAATATATTTACTGAATAAGCACACGTCCTTATTACTGCAGAATACACAGCATCCGTCGCTGGTGACCTTATGTTCTTCGCGCAGGTGTTCTTTCCCTAAGAGCCTGCGTGACAGTTGTTGCCTGATCTTTCTACATCCGACATTTGTCGCAGAACAAAAAAGGTTCGCGGATATGGAGCTAATGCTCTGTGCGTCTGTCCTGGGCCGGAGTCCTTCAGTGAGGTCACACTATGTTTTTACACGCATCAGGAGCTACTGTGACACCGCGCTGGCGTGACATGTATGTACCTTGCTGGCAGTATTCAAGGATATACAAGCCGGACATATGACATGACGAAACTCGTAAATTATAACAGAGCTCGAAAATGATTTAGAATGACGCCGAATAAAATAAAATATCGTAGTTTAGCAAGTCGTATGTGCAAAAAGGGGAACCCATACTAGAACACGATTACCACTTAAATCTAAAATTGACCATAACATTCTTTTCTAGTGGACTCTGTTTAGACTCATAGGGCAGTTTACACCTGTTTTGGTACTGTATGACCCTTTTGGTGTTGATGTGCCGTTAAACTTTGATATCACTCACTCACTTAAATTTAAAACGCCAGACATTGTTCTTTAGCATTGCTTGACATCGGAATTTTCTGGTTTGCAAACCTGCTTCTCTCAACAGCTTTATTGCATTCAGACAGCAGTGACACCCAATTGCTGTTAAGGGTCCGTAATGTGGTAGTTTTACAATTATCTATGCCTTAACCCTCACGTGGCATGTGTTTAGTGTTATGGGATTTCACGCACCACTGACTTTCTTTCACGTGACATGTGTTTACTGTTATGGGATTTCACGCACCACTGATTTTCACACCCCCGGTCTCCTCATCTGGATGGGTGAGGCGTATGTATGAGACAATTAGAGAAAAGGAAGAACCCACATTGAACCAAACATGGTACCTCATTACTGATGGATAATGTGGACTGGGATTTGCATTAGCCTATATATATCGGCACTTTGAACATTACTCTGCAGCCACTTCAAAACAGAACAGAATAAAACGTCACTTAATGCAAACGAAGACCAGTTTAACACAAACACAAAGCTCCTTTTCTTGTGTACTTTCCCATGCAGGATGTCTATGATATAGACAGTGGAACTACATGTACATGTATAAGATGGTATTGTAACTATCTCAGAATTATCCGAGATGGATCAGTTTTAAAGAACCACTCTGATTAGGTATGTCCATTCTGAAAATATTACTAGTGGCACGAGATGCAGTAGTAGTAGTAGTAGTAGTAGTAGTAGTAGTAGTAGTAGTAGTAGTAGTAGTGGTGGTGGTGGTGGTGGTGGTGGTAGTGGTGGTGGTAGTGGTAGTGGTAGTAGTAGCAGTAGCAGTAGTAGTAGTAATAGTAGTAGTAGTAGTAGTAGTAGTAGTAGTAGTAGTGGTAGTACTAGTAGTAGTAGTAGTAGTTGTAGTAGTAGTAGTAGTAGTAGTAGTAGTAGTAGTAGTAGTAGTAGTAGTAGTAGTAGCAGGTAAGGTAAGGTAAGACTTTATTAGCAACCCATGTATA
>JAAUYG010031504.1_pt1 | contig 18113 bp, 14 predicted proteins | sample 7278091 | NCBI WGS metagenome assembly JAAUYG01 (sample SAMN14350201, study PRJNA611818) | marine sediment metagenome | isolation source: surface marine sediment (0.6m) | place: French Polynesia: Moorea | collected 2018-08
ATTACTTCATAATAAGCGAAAATGTAAATGTAACCATGCTACAAAAAACACTCCGGGCCATGCACATGCCATATCGGTCCCGAATCGTGACGATCAGCTAGCTTAGCAAAGAGGGTGTCCGGAGAGGAACCACTGCCGACGTCACGATTCGGGACCGATATGGCATGTGCATGGCCCGGAGTGTTTTTTGTAGCATGGTTACATTTACATTTTCGCTTATTATGAAGTAATGGAGGTGAATTTAACCCAAGTGGCCGATTGATATTGGTTGAGAGTCCTACAAAGAAGGCTCATGTGCATAGATTTCTGAATGTCATTTTACTTCCCATATGCCCTTTAAAAAATTGGGCTGCTGGATGACTCGGATGACTAGCCTACTACTAGGTCACAATGTATGCTTTCATAGACATGAGACCCAGGGGCCTGGAAGCTCTGCTTGCCACGTCCCACTATCAAAAATCAGAAACGCATCGAATGACCTCAGACTGAACTTAATTTAAACACTTAATTTTTTCGCAAATACCCCAGTATACCCTGAATACTTATTCGAAATACATTATCAAGATACAATGTTATTAAAAATTGGAAATGCATCAAATGACATTAGACTGACCTTGAACACTCAACTGCCAAAAGAACTCTGTATACCGGGTATGTTAAGTACTTGCCCTTGAGGCCCATATTTCACTCCATTTCACTATACGATGGCCCCTTTTTGAGATAATTGCAGGTTTTGGTTTCCCTGTATGTTACAATGGTGAATGTGAAATTTCCGGAAACAGCCATGAAAAATCACAAAACTCTAAATTTCAAAAATCCAAAAGAGTACTTTTATGATTACAATTGAAAAGAAAATTAAGGAGAAGTTTGGAATAATTCAAAACCAAATTTTGAAGGAGGAATTTTGAAAGGGTCCATGTTAATGAAAGTGGGAAAAATCATGAAAAATTGGAAACTCAAAAGTTCACAAATCCAAAAGAGTACTTTTATGAGGTCCATTGAGAAGAAAATGCTGGAGAAGTTTGGAATAATTTAGAAGTGATTTGAGGGAGGAGTAGTGTTTTGAAATGTTTGATCCCAATGGGTCCCATATTACCGGTAACTAAAACGGAAACAAAAAAACATGAAAAATCAGAAAATGCATTTTTTTCACAAATTAAAAAAATGTCCAGACATGTTGTCCAGGGTTAAGTAACAACTAAAATTTGAAGAAATCCAGGTATTAAACAGGTGCAGAGATAAGGGCAACAAGGATGACCAGGGCCGACATACGATAGACAAATTTTGATTTCACGAGCTCTGCTGACACAGTGGAGCAAAGCTGAAACAGACCAACAGTGTTTTTCAGAAATAACCACATTCATAGTGATTCAGGGACATAATTGTAGTACCATAGTGACAGATGTCGATATTGTAATACTATTATGTGCATAGTAAGAAAGATATCCTGTTGCATATAGTAAGAAAGATATTCTGTTGTTTTTCATCAACACAGAGGAGGAAGGGCCCTGTCCATCCCACGTCATTGTGATATGTCGCGGTCGCCTCTTTAAGATGTCTGCTTTGGATGCCATGGGGGAACTGATAACTGCCCCAGAGATTGAACATCAGTTCCGGTATATCCGGAACCGATGTGATAAAGAAAAAGGTGAAGGCCAAGGAATCGGAGCCTTCACAGGGGACCACAGGACAAGATGGTTTGAGGTGGATTGATTGGTCATTGGTGCAAGAAGCCATGAGATGTGTAAAAAATATTCCAGTAAAAACTTTTATGAAATGTTGTCCCTTAAATATTATGCTGCTGTATTAGAAGCATCCTTGTAGGGGGCTTAAAACATATCTAGATATACAGAAAGTCCTGAGAAAAATGTGAGAGGTTTACTTGCTGTCCATGCATGAAAGGTGCTCGTGCTCGTCTTGTGGATGTATGTTTTAATCTAAATGAGTATATGGTGTACAGTGTGTACCAGTACCTTTTACTTTTGGATTTTCGAAATCAAAATTATTGTTGTTTTAGAGTGGCTTTTTAAATGACCTGACCTGTGTTATTCCTGTTATCAGATGCGAGAGAGGCTGATGGAACTTCACCCGGACAACAGACGTTACCTGGAATGGGTAGAAACCAGCACACTTATTGTAGTTCTGGATGACGCAACCCCAACCACCTACAGAGATGTAAAAACAAAATGCATTCCACTTAAAGTAAAGGATATTGTAAAAAGTAAAGGATATTGTAATAGACTCTCTTATGTAACTGATTTGGCATGTATGACCAGATTTAATTTGGCAAATATTATTTGATGCAGCTACTTCTATCCTGCTCAGTTAAGACAGAATGAATGTTTGTTCAATGGTTCAGTCTGTATGGTAATCCCTCTCTGAGCATCGCTTCTCAGCGCACACCCTCGCTAATGTGGCCAAAAGATCTTTGCTGCTGCTACTGCTGTAAATCCATTTAATTCTCACTCTCACCAAAAGACACTTCTATAATGTGGATACAGTTTCGTGGCAAATAGGATGCAGTTATTAGGAAGGGGAGCACTGTACATTCAACGCATCTCCTGTCATTTTCAAACAGATTATATTATGTAAGATTAATGTTTTTGCTCCACATCTTTACCATAAGATTTACCGGGAGCAGGTCTGCTGAAGTCAACGTTTTTTAAGACCTTTACCTGTAGCATAACGGTGCTGGTTTTTGAAAAAAAATTGGCTATATAACAGGTCACTTGTATGTTGTGGGGCAAATTATAAAACATTGAAACATTATAGTGATGTGAAGTTTTGCCGTTTTCAAGTTATCGCTGAGACTGATTTGCTCTTTCTTTCAGGTAACAAAGAAAGGAGGTTTTGGTGGGGAAGCCGGCAATCGGTGGTTTGACAAACCTCTGCAGATGATCTACTTCAAGAATGGCACTATATCCTGCAGTGGAGATGTAAGTCAGGAGCTCAACTTTGAACTAGTAGAAAAAAATATAAGATCAGATAAAATCTTTGTTGTTTGCAACTGCAAGGGTTGGATTTAATATAGTAAAAATAACACAGTGTGCAGTATGTTGACGTTATTGGCTATTTGCCTACTGTGTACATTTGACATTATTGGTTATTGGGTATCCTTTGTTTTGTTACGTGGTAACATCATCCTTTAGGGTACCAGTTTTACCTTCATACCAGTAATAATACTGCTTGTAGAGTTGCTCTAAAATGCTTATATTACATGTTTTCTGGGTTTCCTAATGACATTTTGTTGATACCTACAATATACTTGACTTGTTTAGGGCTTGCAGTAACTTCCAATGCTGAAGGTTCATCTACTTTTGCATCAGTGGCATAATAACAATCAGTGGCATAATAACAATCAGCAGTATACGGTAATAGCAAATAGTGGCATAATAACGATCAGTGGCATGATAACAATCAGTGGCATAGTAAATGTGTATTACATAATCTCATCCTAAGAACCGTTTTTAACCATATTTGCACATTATATGGGAATATACTGCTGCCAGTTAATATTGAAAAATAATAATTATGATGACTGTGTCCCTGTCAGTTAATCCTGTTTTATATTTATTTTCAAGTTTTTAAGTTTCAAGTTTTCAGTTGTGTGACAACATCAGCCTCTGGGCCCAATGTCTTTGGTGAAATTTATTCAAACACACACATATATCTGTACTGTATGACCTTTGGTTGGTGTCCTTTCTTTCTCCCACCAGCATGCTCTCTATGATGCTGTTGTCCCAGTATACATGCTGTTTTATACCTATGAGGCAGTTTTATTGAATGATTCAACATGGAAGGTATGTCAGGTTATGAGACATTAATCCAAGTCCTTCCACTCCCCACTCTTCATTGTCTTTATATAGTTTCCTGCACTTGCTGTGTGTATTGTATTAATTTAGGTTGTACTGGTAGTTATCGTCAAAATTTCTTGTTAATATTTCATATTCGAAATTGAACGATATAGATATATACTTCACCAGACTTACTTTTCTTCCACAATCCACATACCTCTTACATATGTATGAACATTGTTCACTGCAGCATGTGTATGAACAATGTTCACTTTGGCTCTGTAGTCCACAGCTGCTTTTAAGCTTCACTGACCTGTAGGACTAAGGCTCTGAAAATGACCATACATTAGAAATGTTGAAATGTTCAGTCAGTTGAAGCTTTTCACTAGTACAAAATATTCACTTTTCATATTTATTTTAGTATTTTATTTTATCTGCTTAGATTTTAACCTATAGTCCTTTAAGTTTTCTTTCTACATTCATGTCTCTGTGCTTGCAGCTCAATGCTGCACAGTGTGGAAATAGATTTCGACCATTGCCTGCTTTTCTGTGGCCAGGTTCTGGAAAAATATTAAGTCCACAGACGGACTTGAGTTTCTCTAATCACCTTGGCAGCCATTGTCTTTTCCATGCTGAAGTTCACTAGAGGACTTAAGATTTTTCGAGAAACCAGCCCCTGGCCTGGAATCAAGGCAAAGTTAAATTGATTCCTGATAGAAGTCATTCAGAACTCCTCGACTGTTTTCGCCATGCATAACTTGTCTCAGATGTGTGAGATGTATTGATACGTGGCAGTTTACCACATTCTCCATCGGAAATAAAAATTTCCTTTTTTTACAAAAGTTCCTCCGCCAAGAAATTTTGAACGATGACGAGAATTTATATATATTGCATACAAAATATGTCCTGAAAATTCTAACTCATTGGAACTATAAAACGCTTTCAAAAAGGGAGATTCTTACCTGTAAATATGCCGCAAGGCATACGTAAATAAGATAGCGGAAACGATGGTCTAAGACTATGTGGATGGTGCCATTTATGTAGTTGGACGAAAAGATACTTCCTTTTACACCCAAGGCTAGATTGCCTCGAAATCAGCCGAGGTGTTCCGAGTGGATAGAATTCTGTGAGCCACACTGCATAGAACCCAGCACTTTGCTTTATTTATATTCATTTTCCTGTATGAAGCAAGTGAATATAAAGGGGCGAAACACAGCATTTTTGAGATCACACAAATCCTTCTTTTGTATAACATTTTCTATGTATTTTCAAGTGTAGTCTTGATCACGTACTCATGATAATTTTCAGCATGCACCACTGGATGCAATTTGTCTTGTAAATATGCAATACTGGTGCTTGACTGAGACAGAAAAATTAGTAGAAAGCAAACACAAGGTAAGACTGTGCCATATACAGTATAACGCAGTCAAATAACCTAGAGCTGCTTTATTTAGTTTTCAGGCTAGTGTTTTGTTTTGATGTGTGGCACAGTCCTTCTGTCACTTAGTATATGCACACTTTTGCAGAGTGACCATTACCCAGTTAAGATTCACTATACATGTATTTAAGCCTAGGAAAGAGTACATGTGTTAGTAGCAAGTTTAATATTTCCTTACCATCTTTATTGGGTACTTTGAAAACAAATACATGTTTCAGGAGATTTCCATCCTGAAGAAGTATTTCACAGATTTGCTGCATCTGGTGCTGTGCCTTCATCTGGTTCTTTATAGATCAGCTGTGTTAGAAAACTTATTTGATCTAAGACATAAATTCACTAAGTCCAATGCACCAAAGAGAATTTATTTTCTTAGCCAAAAATAGTGGATAAAACCAGTTTAAATACATGATTGTACTGCATCATTATATGCAATTACATGAAGTAAATGTATGAAGTATGGACATTAAAATGAAAATGAAGTTAGTGGCAAAATAATTCATCATTGTGTACTACTTAAGTTAACAAGTGCGTAGATGTGAGTTCTCTTGCAATATCATTATTAATAAAAAAATGCAGCCAGGTTTTTCTCTGTCAACCCTGTATCGTCCTTCCCCAGGGTGACACTATCGTACGAGACTTCCCAATGCCGGAGGAGCTCATCTTTCACCTTGACAATGTATTAACAGATGGGATCCAGGAAGCAAAAGAGGTTTTCAGGAAAAATGTATGTATTGATGTACAATGTATGACACTGTAATTGTGTCTAACTATTATAAAATGATCAGGTAGTTATCCTGATACACATCACAATTACCTGGTAACTATGACCACTCGGTCGCTGACTTCAGCTGGGGCTGATGTGTTTATCTGTCATTAGTCATGTCACCAGGATTTCAATTTTTGTTGGTCATATGATACATTGTTGGTACCTGATGAATAGCTCTCTGGTGAATTAAATATATTCTACACATATGTCAGATAAATATATGCCTTAAGGTTCTAAAATGCTTTACTGTACTACCCAGTAAGTTGCTCCTGGGGTAGCAGTTTTACAAGGTGGTAATTCCTTCATGTAAGACATCACTGTAGAACTCGCTACTATATGATGTATGAGTATTACTCTCCTGTACGAGGGACAGGCCTTGCCTTTTACTGCATTGAAGGATAGCGAGCCAAGACCTGAAATATGGACCAAGTAGCCTCCAGAAAAGGCACTGGCTCTGTATGCTATATAGCATTAGATATTTTTCTTGAACAGAAAAGGCCCTGGTTCGATTCGCACCCGAGCCACCCTCTTCGGCGAAAATAAAAGCTAAATTTTTGTGAAGGTCTTACATGAAGGATGAACATTCAAGGTAGATCTGGAATCAAACAAAATGGCTTAATAGTCTCTTGGACTAAATGCTTGAAATTCATTAATAACATTGGTTGTATTTTCAGGCGGACAACATAGGCCTTTATGTGAAAATCTTCAGGGACTACGGGAAGACATTTATCAGGAAACATAAGTTGCATCCAGACTATTATTGCCAGCTAGCCCTTCAACTGGCTTACTATAGGTTATATCACAGGTGATTACAGCCAGTGACCCCCTCTGAGACTGGTCTGCTGTGGGTTTACCCCCACAGTTTATTACAAGTAGTGCTATCAAGTTCTTCACCCAGCCTGCTATACATGTAGCTTGCTATAGGCATTGAAACAGGCATTTGTCTCTGTTGAAACTGGTGAAAGCAACTCATAAATGTATGTACACATTTCTGAAAATCCAAAATGGCTGACTATAGCTCAGCTACAATCTATTGACAGCTTTTACTTTTGCTAATGAATAAATTTGGTTGGGGTTTGGTAAGATTTGCATTTTAGTCAGACTACCAGCCAAGGTTACTCCTATTAGTGTAAGCCTTTCAGTCGTAATACATGTCGCTGGACCTTACAATACTGAAAAACATAACAGGCGACAAAACTGTTTAGCACAATGTTAATTTAAGGTGAGAATTGATACACAGTATTACCCGTAGATTGTTTTCCATGCAGACCGGCCCCTACATACGAGACTGCTTCCACGCGCAAGTTCTACCGCGCCCGGACAGCCACTGTCAGGTCCTGCACAATGGAGGCATTGACTTTCTGCCGGGCAATGCTGGACATAAATGTGTCTGTGAGTACGGCAGGAAACAAACCAGACAGAAAATAAAACACCAATACAGTAGTCCCCCTCTAATAGGGACACCCCTTTTGCTAAAGAATTCTATCCTTATTAGTGAGATGTCGTTTGGTGAGAGGTAGTATTACATGCACTCATGGTACATGATCTGGGAATTTTTGTCCTATCTGGAGGAGTGTCCTCTCAGGAGAGTGTCCTTTAAGAGAGGGACCACTGCTATACACTTTCGTAATTATATTAAAAGTGACTATGGTGGCAAATGCTGATATAAATACAGACAGACAAACATACCCAAGTTCTCATGCATTGACATTGTTTATCAAGTGATTATTACAGGTCTCAGCAACGTTATGTTTAATCTGTGGTATTTTACATTCAGTCTGCATGTATTCCAGAACACCGAGAAGCTGAGATTGATGAATGCTGCCTCAGACAAACATTCCGACTTGATGACAGAGGCTATGGACATGCAAGGTATTACATGTAATTGGTGACGGCATCCATGCCTTCCCTTCCGGTTTAATACCTGGTGAAATCTGAAGTTCTGAACTATATTTGCGTAATCATATTTGCATAGTAATTTATGGACTACATAATGTGTCATATGTATTAAGCTTTAGTGCTGTTATGCTTGTTATTTGAGATGCCTTTTTCCTATGGGACAGGCATAAATATCAGTACAGTGAAAATTTCTTGAGAGACCGCTGCCATGACAGACCACCTGTCTTGAAAGACCACTAGTTTTTTTGGCAGAAAGCCCTACATTTCAATGTAAATGAACCTATCGCCAAAGACCACCTGTCTATTAAGAGACCATATCTTTATGGCCAATGGGCTGGTCTTTCAAGACAGGTTCCACTGTATTCTGTGTAGAATCCATTATGCTCCATGCATGGCTATTACCACTCTAGGATTGAAGACAAGCCAGCGAAAATTTTTAATACTTCACTCTAAGATCACTTTTCTTTTGACTTAGACAATGGATGTAGACTTACTGGTAGTCTAAATTCTCATGTATGTACAAGTAGCACTGCCACGACAACCTCTTTCTATACAATCGACAATCATTATTGGATGTCTTTCTGTCCTCGGCAGACTGTGATCGTCACCTGTTTGCCCTGCAAGTGACAGCTATGGAGGACGGCCTACCAGTGCCAGAGATCTTCAAAGATCCCACGTACAGCAAAAGGTACAGTAGATGTGTACATCTTTGTATTGGGATGGCTGGAGTTAGGCTGGGACTGTATATGAAGCAGAAAAGGGTAATTTGGATATACATGTATATGTGACGCATACATTTAAAAAGACAGGCTAATACATGTACATGTATCTGGAAATCTATGGTTGTTTAGTATTCTTTGTTTTGCATTGCCTTTTTGGTAGCATTTAACACAAGCACTCAATGCAGTGGACCCCGAGCTTAAGGCCACCTCATAAACTAAACCACGTCAGTATTAAGACTACATGTTGCAAGCCAGAAGTTACAAGCCAATGTTGTGTTGTTTCAGAGTTCAGACCACTTCAGATTTATGACTACTTTAGCCTTAACCGTTAGACTTGAACATTGCTGTATTAATTAGTTCCGTTTCATATTTGTCACGTTGTTATTCGTTATTTTATTCAAATTTTCAGTGGTGGAGGGGGGAATTTCATCCTGTCAACCAGTTTCATAGGCTTTACAGCATGTTTCGGAGGTGTTGCCCCCATGTGCAAGAACGGCTATGGCTGTTTTTACAGTATACAAGACGACAGGTAACTATAGTAATTGTGGGTGATCAGGAGTAGACTACAGGTGTGTTATGTTTAACAATACATGTACTTTGTTATTTTTGATAGCTGTTGTCTCAAACATCAGGGAACAGAGCTGGATCTAGGCCTTTACCGGCTAGGAGTTTCCACCACAAATTTGAGTGGTTTGAAGGGCTTAGCTACCTGAATATTTAGCCTCAGGGGAACATGCTGAGAGATATAAACAATGTACTAATATCCCTGATGACAAATGGTGCTGGTTGACATCACCAGAATCCCTGGTGACAATCGGTGCTGGTAGACATCACAATAGTTTCCAAAGCCAAATAGTGCTGGCTGACATCACTAGAATCCCCAATGACAAGTAGTGCTCGTGGACATCACTAGAATCCCCAATGACAATTGTTCTGGTGGACATCACTAGAAAATCCCCAATGACAAATAGTTCTGGTAGACATCACTAGAATTTCCAATGACAAATAGTGCTAGCGGACATCACTAGAATCCCCAATGACAAATAGTGCTGGCAGACATCACTAGAATCCCCAATGACAAATAGTGCTGGCTGACATCGCTAGAATCCCCAATGATAAATAGTGCTGGCAGACATCGCTAGCATCCCCAATGACAAATAGTGCTGGCAGACATCGCTAGCATCCCCAATGACAAATAGTGCTGGAGGACATCACTAGAATCCCCAATGACAAATAGTGCTGGAGGACATCACTAGAATCCCCAATGACAAATAGTGCTGGCAGACATGACTAGAATCTCCAGTGACGAATAGTTTTGTCTTTAACATGCAAAAAGCAGTAGTAATTAATATATTACAGTGGTTTAAATGTTGATTTGCGTTGTGTGATGACGCAACTTAAATTGTCTGACTGGTTCAATCAATGGCTGAAGAAACTGCTTTACATATCGATCACCCCTTCAGCTGAAGCTATTTGCACCATCAGGTAACCCATAACCCATGCACTGTTGCATTATGACCTTACTTTCAGTGCATTAGACAGTTCAACGGATTTTGTGGATCACAAATTAAATTCTAACCAGTCCACTCTCCTGCACTATACACAGTTAAGACCAATGTTGGAAAGACCAGTCTGCCCATCCCCAAAGCTGGGTTTGTCAGTGGGAAGTATTTTGTGCCACAAAATAGCAGTAGGATTATTCAGTTTCATCAAGAAGCCAAACTATACCCTTGCTTATGCATTTAGCAGAAAACATCTGGGCATATGAAAGCTTCGACCAGTCATAAGATGGCACGATTTCTAGCCTTTTCATTTCTTTGGAGTATCGTCAGGACACTCCCCCCTCCGTCCCAAAGGGGTTCAAAACAATCCCTATTTTGATGGTAGCAAGTAGTGGAAGTTTCACGTTGGTATTCAATTGGTTCCACAACTAAAGATTTATCAGTAGGTCCTTGCATAGGCAGTGTGTGATGAGGTCATGTAGAGGTTTTTCAAGACATTACTACATGTACTACACCATTTCTTATTGTGTCTCTGCCAGCCAGTAGCATATTGGAAGGAGTAGCAAGTAGAATACAGTAGTCCCCCCTCTAATAAGGACACCCCTTCTGCAAAAAAAATTTACCTGTAACCGGGAGCTGTCCTTAGTAGAGAGGTGTCCTTTGGTGAGAGGGAGCACCACATGCATTACTTCACAGTATTTGCTGCTAAAAATTTGTGTCCTTCATAGAAAGGTGTCCTTCCCAGAGAGTGTCCTTGAAGTTTGAAGGAGGGACCATTGTACCTCAGGCTGGTTGGTCTTCCTTGCCCCTCTTTCTGTGAGTTCTTTGCATTGTGCCTTGCCTGAGTTCTTTGCAGTGTGCGGGTACCTGCTGTGAGCTCCCCGGATCACTGACCATCTGTTGTCTGTCATACCGGCTCCATGTCAGCAGCAGCTGATACCTCGGCCAAACCAGAGACCATGGCTATCGCTAATTCTCTGGTTCTATAGCTGGTCCTGCCTCATGGACTGTTTGTGTACACAGGCAAGCAGTTTAAAGGCTTGTGTCCACTTACACCTCACTCTGTATCTGACCAGGGCATAGCCTGGCTAACCTACATATCAATCTATCCACAGGGGAGCCAATAGTAGCTGTTGATAGCTTTGTGCTCAGTGGAGTAATGCAACCAGTTGGACCAAACTTATTTTGTAGACAGTTCTATTTTGTTTGCCAAGCATTTACTTCTTCGGATGCATGTCATCTGCGGTATCGTGTTTTCTGTGGGATTTGGTTAAATTGGTATGCAAACAGACACGATACAGGTCTATTTTCCCTTCAACAATCATCTATACAGACTATTAGATACAGACTATTAGTGGTAAAAACTCTGTGAAGCCACCCTGAGCCACTTGGATCTATCATCATTTCTTCCCTGAACTCAACTGATCCCAGCTAGGAGCTCACTTTGATCTCAAATTCGAAACCATGGGTCCTATTTGCGATTTTTTTCTCCCAGAGCCTACCTAATTTATATTCAATATCTTGGCAGTACCAGAAGCAGGAAAGTGGCTTTTTAACCCCAATTTCCTCCTCCTGGTATATTACCACTACTACTATCTATCCTGTAAAACTTTTATTCCAGTGGGAGGTTAACTATGTTTTGAAGCAACAGGGTAGTTATGTTCCAGTAATAAAGCTGCCAGGAGAAAACCCATATAGTCTCAGCATTGATGCAATCCAGGCTTGGGGTTTCGTATCTGGATCAGGTTACCATAAGCTTCCAGATCCCAGCCTATACATGCAACCTCTCCTGGCTCCGGGGCTCCAGACAGGATGCCCAGAGATTCCCTGAGGGTCTGTCTGTCTGGGGACAGAATTGTTTGTCACAGGGATGGAAGACCTCCCATGGTGTGACACCTACAATGGGCATCTGGAGCACACACAATCACCTATAGGGTTACAGGTAGCAAGACATAAACAGAATTCACTGGTATCCAGTGAACTGGGAGGGGAATAAACAAAGATACCTGTAACAGAAATCCACCTACCCGTTCATGCATGGTACCCATGAGTTTACCAGCTTTTAAAGTTTGTAAGATTTTGGCATGTGACATACACGTACATTCATACAATTCGTTCCTCTCTTAAAAGTCAGTCTCTAGAGAGGACACGACTCTAGATAGGACACACATTCTTGACTGCAACTACTATGAATACATGTGATGCTCCCTCTCACCAAAGGACACCTCTAATAAGGACAGAATTTGGGAGTGAATGTTTGGACTCTGGAAACATAATTTCTGACGAAACTTTCTACACACAGAGTCAGTAGTATTGGACAGAATTGTTTGGTGGAAGGGGTGTCCTTATTAGAGGGGGACTACTGTATGTGTGTACCTGTACCATGATTTTGAGTATATAGTAATATTCGAACAATGCCTTGTTAGTTGTGAAGGCTAATACACCAGTACCACACAGATATCTATAATTTATTAGCACAACTGACTATAGTTTCCTGTACTATTCAGGTGTGTTAATAAGATGTATTTTTGGCAGGCAATTAATCCCCGATCGGAATCCCTCTGACATGCACGTATATCTGCAATGTGCAGGTATTGCGATTTGTGCATCGATCTTCACAGGTGTGGGACCAGGTCCTGCTGTGATTCAGTGATAATCAGCATGTAGGTTTTTGTCATTTCTCCATGTTTCTGTCTGATACATCATCCGGTGACAAGGGAGAAGTAACTCTGTTGTGACCCACTATCTGGCTTAGCTGTTAGATAGGCGGCGGCTTGGGGATTGATAGATCTCCGGGTTGGGTGGTAACACGGCTTTTTGAACCCACCTACCACTCCTCTAGTCCTAGGAAAACTGGGATCTACTATCAGTGGGTTGATACTAGATGTGCTGAAACATTGGAGCCGAGATAATATTCATTTGAAGTGGCCAAAAGATTCTTTTGCCCATTTCTGATAATTCCCCCCCCCCCTCCCTCCCTTCCTCTCCAGTTTAAGAATATTCTCAGCATGGATGAGTTTGTAAAAAAAAAAGACTGACTGTTCAACCTTAGGATTTGAGGACTTTGAGAATTGAGGCTCTGAAACAAGATTCAGACCACCTCTTAGACTACAACATGACTACAAATTTAAGACACATTCTTATCAGTACTTCCAATATGTACCTGTAGTTCAACCAGGAACTAGATATTTTGTCGAGATTTTATTTCTGATACAGATAAGTGCTTCTTTTACTCAATCTTATAAGAAATTGACTAAAGATTCCCTAAACACTAGTTTTATACAGTTTACCCCTCCCAGTATTCACAGGTACTGGTACAGTAGTCAAGATATACCCTGCTCAGAGTTCTCAAAACTACTTAGGCCAGCATTTTTTAATTTTTAGTTTAACGACAATCTCTAACAAATTCTTGATGTAGGAGGAGGGAATAAATTTAAAAATAAAATTGACATTTTCCATTTTTTTACATGTTTTATAGAAAAAGTTCGTCATTTCGTAGTTTTTGGGAAAAATAAATATCTCCATCAGAAATAAAAAATAGATAACTGGTATTTTAATTTTGTCAGGCCAATTTTTGTAGGATCGGAGGGGACGTAAAACGAAAAATAAAAAAATGCTGGCCTTAAGTCTGAGGTTGGACTTAAGTGCTCAATCTGCACAATTTGTGATTGGCTAAGAAAGTGAGTTACATAAAAGCTTAAGGCTTAGTTATTTTGGAGAAAGCCAGCCCTATATTATTCTGCAAATTGTTTGCTAGCTAACTATCAGCTACGTGTTTGAGATGGTGTGCAGTATATTCTCATGTGTATGTGCAGTGTTCCACAATGAACACACTGAAATTTGATTCAAATTCACTGGTGACAGTGTATCAGAGCTGAGGTCCTCATTGTGTCCCACTCAGTGGTGACAGTGTACCAGAGCAGAGGTCCTCATTGTGTCCCACTGAGTGGTGACAGTGTACCAGAGCAGAGATCCCCATTGTGTCCCACTCAGTGGTGACAGTGTATCAGAGCAGAGGTCCTCATTGTGTCCCACTCAGTGGTGACAGTGTACCAGAGCAGAAGTTGCCACTGTCTGTGTCCACTTAGTGGTGACAGTGTACCAGAACAGGGGTCCTCATTGTGTCCCACTCAGAGGTGATGGTGTACCAGGACAGAGGTCCTCATTGTGTCCCACTCAGTGGTGACAGTGTACCAGAACGGAGGTCCTCATTGTGTCCCACTCAGTGGTGACAGTGTACCAGAGCAGAGGTCCTCATTGTGTCCCACTCAGAGGTGACGGTGTACCAGGACAGAGGTCCTCATTTTGTCCCACTCAGTGGTGACAGTGTACCAGAACAGAGGTCCTCATTTTGTCCCACTCAGTGGTGACAGTGTACCAGAGCAGAGGTCCTTATTGTGTCCCACTCAGTGGTGACAGTGTACCAGAGCAGAAGTTGCCACTGTCTGTGTCCACTTAGTGGTGACAGTGTACCAGAACAGAGGTCCTCATTTTGTCCCCACTCAGTGGTGACAGTGTACCAGAGCAGAGGTCCTCATTGTGTCCCCCTCAGTGGTGACAGTGTACCAGAGCAGAGGTCCTTATTGTGTCCCACTCGGTGGTGACAGTGTACCAGAGCAGAGGTCCTCATTGTGTCCCACTTAGTGGTGACAGACAGTGTACCAGAGCAGAGGTCCTCATTGTGTCCCACTCAGTGGTGACAGTGTTCCAGAACAGAGGTCCTTATTGTGTCCCACTCAGTGGTGACAGTGTACCAGAGCAGAAGTGCCCACTGTCTATGTCCACTTAGTGGTGAGTCTGGTGACAGTGTACCAGAGCAGTGGTCCTCATTGTGTCCCACTCATTGTACTACATTGTCACAGTTATTTTCACAAAAGGTTGCCTCTCTGATGTGGCCAAAATCACGTTATGTTTAGTGGTTATCGTATGAACTGTAATGATGAATTAGTTGTTTATTCATACTGTAATGATGAACCAGTTGTTTATTATAATACATGTATGTTACACTGTGTTTAGGCAAAATATATGTTTTTACTGTCTGAAATATTCATTGTACTATTGTCTACTTTTCCAGAATGAGCATCTTTGTGACGAGCTGGGAGCAGGATGAAGAAACAAGTTCAGAGAAACTGTGCAATGCCATCGTCCAAAGTCTGCGTGACATGAGGGATATTCTACAGGAGACCGCATCGTCAAAGTTGTAATATTATTCAAACTTAGGCAAATACCTGATAACTTATTATATTGCGAGTCAGTTCAACAAGAGTTGCTGTGTTGTGGATTGGATCGAAAAGGTTTAAACTGATACTGCGAACATACCAGTGTAAGAAATACCTCTATTTTAGTGCTGGTTTCTAAAAGCGTATGTGGCCGTTTTTAACTTTGGTGTACAGTTGTGGTTTAATATATACATAGACTTTACGATGTACAAATCACATTGTAAAACTATTATATGTAAGTGCAGAAACAAAAGGCTACAGTAACAGTTGGTGGTGACAGGAATCTGAAATTGAAAAATTTGCTCAAAAATGACAAATGTCCTCGTACGCATCGGAATGTCCATATCTGCGAATAAAGTTATTGCTATGTGTACGCATTCTTGAGCATGCCAATACATGTAATCGTGTTGTCCAGCTGTTTGTAGACTTTTCTTCATGGTGTTGGAAACACGGTGTGAATGTCTGGAGATTTGTGGAGCTTGCCATGGCAACAATTTTGACATTTCAAAATATTGATCACTTGACCTCCCCTTCAGCAAAGACGAAGCTATAACATTATAAGTCATTTCTGTCACTTGACATTTATCTTTCATACTAGACCTACGCACAGTTTCAAGCTATATTCTTGAGTTTATTTTGTGTAGCATCTTGCGGTATATAGATTAGTGACTTAAGTTTTTCTCCGCACCTTGTAATGTGCCATTGCATGTGTTGATATATTTTTGAAATAGGAGCTTCTTAAGTCAATTGTTGAGCTTTGAAAAAGGCTGTATCATGATACACGTATGGTACCAGTACTTAATTATATCTCTTCATTACCAGGGTCAACTAATATATTTTATATTATTTATATGTGTACACATTTATATTTTACATCACATCAGGTGTATCTTCTTGTCAGCTTTCATTCAGGTTGTGTTTCTTGTATCTTTCTTTATTTTTTTCAATCATGTAATCTACATGAGATTGGATGAAAATTATTGGAGGCATTTTTTTTTTCAAACTTAGTTATGTCATTTTGGGAAGATGGTGGCTGTATGGGTTATTTGGCAAAAAAAAAATGACGGAATTGCAAGTAAATGGAAACGCCTTGTAGTCTGCCTCTGCACAGTATACATGTATCTTTACCCTAGCCGATAACCACTTTCTATAATAAGTTGGTAATAATAGAAAAAAAATGAAAAGAATGCCATGCCATTCTGTATAACTTTAAAGTTCAGTTGTCCCTGCACTTTAAGACTGCCCGTTCAGCCAGGAAAATGTAGTCTTAAATTGAAGGTGGTCTTAATATGGAGGGATATTTATATTGAAGTTGTGTCACCGATCACTGTGGTAAACCACAGCCGTAGCATCGAGAGGCGTGTTATAGCGAATGTGGAGACATGGGGATGACAAGTGAGAATGATATACCGGATTAATAACTGATGGCCAGTCTTAAAAAAAAAAATTGCAGGAACCTCTGTAATCACTGTCAGGTGATTACAGGTACAGTTTACATGTATTTCAGTTTTTATATTGGCCGCTGCATCACATGTTATTATACAACCGTTTTCTGCTACTGCTTGTTCTTCTGGTAATAACACGTCCTATATTCATATAGGCTTTAAAATGTTATACAACTGCTGTCCATTTATGTTAATAATTAATAAATAGGGTCTTCTAAACATAGCTAAAGTCACAGTATATGTTACTTTCAGTGCTAGTATGAGAGTAGTAGAGTGTGATCAGTGAAGATTAACCAAGCTGGTACACTTGTTATATTACCGAAGCTTATTACACTTATATTCTATGATACAAACAGGTATTATGGAGCTATGTAAGCAGTATTCAAGCACAGATATACCATTCAAGCACTTGACTAGATCTATAAGACTTGACTTCTGGGTCACAGCTATAGCTGCACATGTTGAATAGTCTGTTCTGAATGATTATTTTAATCAAGTTGCTATTTACTTTATTTTGATAGGTTTGATATTCTTGTCTAATGTTTGCATATCAATATTTAGCCTAGCCTACATGCACTGCAATGCATAATATGTTTGTGCCATGTTAATATTTCTCCAATGTTTGTTATTTGTTTTTTGTAGTCATTTCTTTATCATGATGATACATACCGGTATGTTATTGCATTGATGTGCCATAAAGCCAGATTTATTGTTATGAGATGTAATTCTAGCGTTTTTGTTTCAGCTATTTTTTATGATTCTGCAATAAACGATTTGACAATTTGACATCAGAGGCATTGGTTGTGAAGCACCCATTTTACTTGTCAAGATACCCTAGCTTTTTAAAAGTCCATGGTCATTGTAGCATTTTCGTTCCGGATAAATGGGCCATGCAACTGACAATATCATGTAATCTTTCTAGAAGTGCCAGATGATCTTGTAGTACCAAACAGCTGCCTGAGATGGACAAAGAAAGTGGCCGACAGTTCTAGGCGGACATTGATATGTTTTCTTGATTGTTATAGCGAGTTAAAAAATATCTGGGTAACTCAGTTCCCTGTATAAGTTTGGATAATTGTACACAAACACCATGTATAATCCTTTGGTATGTATACATGTACTAGTGTTAATAGGATTACTTTGTACAGCACCATCCATTACAGTATATGGCATGTTGAAATGAACATTCTATGAAATGGAACTAAACTTGTATATCAGCATAAGCGGGGCCGCCGCCCCCGGAGGGAGAAGAGGGGTTTTGTTTTGAGATATTGGGGGGGGGGGGTGGGTGGGGGGGGGGGGGTGGGGGGGGGTGGGTGCGGGGGTGG
>JAAUYG010092639.1_pt1 | contig 18110 bp, 12 predicted proteins | sample 7278091 | NCBI WGS metagenome assembly JAAUYG01 (sample SAMN14350201, study PRJNA611818) | marine sediment metagenome | isolation source: surface marine sediment (0.6m) | place: French Polynesia: Moorea | collected 2018-08
AAATGCATTTTAATTACCAGCTACAGTGAAACCTGTCTTGAGAGACCACTGTCATGAGAGACCACCTGTCTTGACAGACCACAGATTTTCGGCAGAAGGACCTACATTTCAATATAACTGAACCTGTCACCAGAGACCACCTGTGTTGACAGACTACATTTTTGTGGCCAATGGGGTGGTCTTTCAAGATAGGTTCTACTGTATTGGTTCCAAGTGTAAACTGGTGATTTTGAAGCATTTGAAACAGTTGCTTTCTTTCCTGGACATATCAAGGTTACATAGCCCCCCATGTGAGAGCATTACTTTCTAGTAACTAGGATGAGGAAAGAAAACAGAAACCTTTGCCTGCCGTTGACCCTCCTCCCCCCCCATACTCCACTACCACCGCCACCACCATTACTAGGGTAGTATTTGGGGGGCCTGGAGATTACATCAGCCCGTTGAGATTGTTGTGAATCCTGACTACCTAAGAGTTTTACCAGCCCAGTGAGATAACTCAACTGGCAGCCTGGAGTGGATGGAAATTTCCACTTTCCGGAAATTCTGGTTTCACTTCCAAGTACGGCAAGTTTTTGGCAAAGGTTGGAAATTCTGGTTTCACTTCCAAGTACCGGTATGTATTTCGGCAATACTGCCACTGCTGCGCTGTAGGACCTGTTGACTCATATTGATGTATAAAAAGTCAGGCTAGCAAGACTTCAGTGAAAACCATGGATTAAATGATGAAAAAAAAAGGAACATATTAGTACAGTGAGCTGTTTGAGGGACAGATGGTACTGGTTGTTTGGAGTGTCCATGGATTAATTGGCATCAAGCCATCCCATTGTGGAGCTTGACCTGTTGTTGGTGTCTTTACTCATTGCAGTAATTTGTGTGGGCATTACTCGTGTTGCTGATGTCACAAAAAAAAAAACGTGCTTGTTTTTCCGCTATGTGATACTTCTTTCCTTCTCACTGTGTTTTCATATTAAAATTGTGTTTTTGTGGTAGAATACAGCAATGCAAGGGCACTATGCTCGTCCAGACCATTAATACTGGGGTTAGTTTGTGTCGGTCAGTGAGTGACAGTAACCATGGCAACAGAGGTCACAGTGGGGTCACTGTGTAGACACACCTACTGTGTGTCCTATATGTAGGTACCGGACCCAGTTGACATATCTATAGATGGGAGGTAAAAGTGAAACGGTCTCTCTTTAGCACCCTCTGCTTTGTATTGTTCCAGATGTGTTACTAGTATCCATCATATTTTCCAACAAAATAAGTTTGATAGGTTTTTGCTTTATTTTTTTTTTGTGAGGAAACTTTCATGTGTAGTCTTGCATTAAGCCTGTGAAAGTTATCCCAAGCCAAGGTTTGGCCTAGCTAGGCCTGACTCCGCATGCAGCTGTCTGGTGGTGGGGGGTCAGTCTATAGCAACCCCCTACTTAGTAGCTAACTATATCTACTGCCATAGCAAACCACTCACATAAGGGTATTGTATAAAGAGCATGCCTTGCTGCAGGAACTCCGGTAGCTGTCAAACCACCATCTTAGCTGTCTGGCAAGGATTTATACGGTGGAATCCCTGAATAGTGAGACCACCCATGGTTGACATCAAAGTACAATTTACCGGTAACTTCTGAGCAGTCTTAATTTTCAAAAAAGTTTATCGAGCACACAGGTACATGTATAACTTCGGGTTGACCACCAGTAAACTGGTTGTAAACCACCCTGGGGTGGTCTTATTCTCAGGGTGGTCTTGATATGGAGGTTCTGCTGTATGGCACTATGTCACAGGTTTTGTGTTTGTTATTTTTGACAATACTGTGCGCCCGAGATAAAGGAAACATTACATGTTCCTACTTTGGCGGTTTTAACAGTAAATGACCTGTATCATGGGGTAATAGTCAATGGCTATGTTAGCTGATGGTAAACTGGTTGTATTTAAGGGAATATATTTTCCAGTATATATTGTTTACTGTATTTTAGACCCATATTAAGTGTCTGGTCTTGTCTTGGCTATCACTATATGCTATATGTGGTATTACTGCACTTGGCCTTGGGCCACACGTAAGTTATGCTCGCATTTTATAGGGATTTTGTGATATTATCCTTGTGTATTAGTAAGACAGAACAGATGTTCTGCATTCACATGAATATTCATGCTTACTTGTGTGTGGTTTTCTTTTAAAGTTTGTGAAGTCTAGTGCCCAATATTAAAAAGTACTGTTGGTATATGTACTATGCTACCGAACCGTTTGGTAATACTACCTACCAGGTATGCATGTAGCAGAGTATTAGTGATACATGTGTATGCATGCGGAGCAGCTTTTACAACTTACAAAACAGTATGCCAATGTAAAGGTAGATGTATATGCGATATAATGACTAGTATTAGGTAGCCCACAGGATTGTCATGTATTCAGTGAGAATAGTTAATGAAAAGAAAAGACTGTGACATTTTTGTGTAAGGCTTTACTGTATACTTACAAAAATGGTATTATCTACAGTGAAACTTGTATACAAAGACCGCCCTGGGGACCAACAAAATGTGGTCCTTGTACACAGGTGGTCTTTATATGCAGGTTCAGTAGCATGGAAAGTATACCCCTGGGGACCTGTAAAAAGTGGTCTTTATAAGCTGGTGGTCTTTCGAGCAGGTTTGACTGTAGTTAATAACAACAATAAGCTGCGGCGTAGTGGAAAGTGTGTTGCAATCTAAAATTTTTTTTTAATAGCCAGACCAGTGGCAGGACTTTGTTTCTTAGAAAGTTAGAACCCGAGGCTAAATCCTTAAGAGATTCTGCTGCAGGGATTATCCCATAGTTATGTGACAGTGGCTACGTGGTATATATATATAAATGTCACTGGGAATAGCATGATAGGTTGATAAAGACAGGATTGTATAACCATTGTATATGTTGTTGTGCAAAAAAAAAGAAAATGTACAATTTTGCTTTCGATGACTCACTTACTTTACTGAGTTTATTTCACTGTACAAATGGACTGTCCAAAATCCTATATTTTGTAGCGTGTTGTTATTGTAGCATTCGGCTCAGTTATCGGTGACATAAATACTTCAGGTGTAGGAAAAGTCGATCTAGTGCCTTAGCTCGCAGATTTTGTAGCTTCTTTGCTGTCAGTGTATATTTCAGGTAGCAAACGTTTCTGTGCATGAAACGGTAATCTAGGAGCTTTTCTCACCCTAATAAAAGTTATATCCAGTACTGATTAACAGCACAATAGCAAAAGAAGTGCTGTTTGGATCGGGGACCGATTTTGCCAAAAAAGTTAAGGGTAAATTTAAAGTTAATCGGGTAAAACTGGAATTCTGAAAGTGTACGTACATGTATATTTATATCAGCCATGTAATATCAATGCAGCTTGCGACACAACCATGTTTTCCATTTAGTGCATGCTATTGGAAAGAATAATTTTCAGAAAAGGCAAAGAAAATGTAGTCCCATTGAAAGTCATGTCCCTGTATAGGAAGTTGTCGATGGCCCTGCAGTATGTAGCTGCAGTTGTGAAGTGACTGTAGAGCGTGTTGTGCTGAGGCAGGAGGGAGACGGTGAGGCAGGAATGAGGCGGCGAGGTAGAGTTGGATAAGCAAACTGGTTTCTGTTTTAAGAAACATCATATCTGCTTTCTCTATATAACCACTATAGTAGTGTTTGGGTTTTAGTGTGTATGGCTCACGCTAGGCTGGATGCTTTTATTATAATTATCAGCCTCTGGAGGAGGGATATTGCTGTAATGTTGGCCCATCAAGTCAAGAAGTCAAAACCTCTTTTTCTTGTTCCACAGCATAATGGCCACTGAAACACAGCTGTCTGGTTGGACCATAGAGTACTTTGCGAAGTAATTTATTGGCCTGAGTTTTGTTTCCGTGGAGTGTGAGAGAGGAGAGAGAACAGAGGTTGGCAGTATACCCTAGCTCAACTGTGATAACCAATCATTGGCTGCCATGTTTCACATTATAAATAGCCGACACGCGGCACTCTTGTGTGATGTTTCGTTCCTCCTGAAGCCGCAGACTTGGTTTTCAGTTTTATGTTGTGGCACCTGCACTGTCTTGGTTGTGTGTTTGACGTCTTGCCGAAGAAACCTGTGGCATTATGATGTGATATGTGGGATATAATGGTCGGGAAGACCAGATGTGTCGCGACTGATCGTGCACACAGCGACTGCTGACTGAACATCGGCTGGACGTCCTGGCTAGCTAGGTGTTGTGATGTTTACACAGATTGGTAGTAACGGTAGTACTGCTTCAATAAAACTTGCTTGCCAAATTGGATTAAGTTTTATGTGTTTTATTTCAAAATCGAAATGACAGCTCAGCATAGAGCTATGGTTAAGTACATACACTTCCAGAAACATTTGTTATGCATGTGTGAATTGGCTGCCTGCAACACGAGGAGACATGGCAACAACAGTGAAATTAACACCATGTAGGTTTAACACATTGAATAATTAAGCTGCAGATCAACTATAAGATTTGACTGAACTGTTTAATTCTATTCAATTCGCATTGCCTTGAGGTGCATGCCTGATTTTCAAAAGGTCATGCAAGACCCCTTACAAAAGCCCCACATCTTCACTTGTACTATACAATGCTCGCAGATCTTCTCTTTGTCAGTTTATGCAATGGCATTAAAACCACCTGCGGAAATTAATAAGAGAACTCCAGACTCCAAGACCAGTTATGGGATAAGCAAGTTACCAGCGCTATATTGTTTCATAATTATTAAGACTACCTCAGAATCTTACGACTTTTGGCCCCCACTAGGAGTGGTTTTAATTCTGAGGTTTTGCTATAAGAATAAGTTCCCATGGCACGAGTTATAAAGGGGAGCAAAGAAGAGAATGAGTCAAAACACGGAAATGATAAAATATTTTAGTTTATTTACAATATTACATACAACAAAATGCAACTGGCACGTATGAACACAGGTTTATGTGTAACAGACGCAAGTAGTATAAAAATTTTATGGACTCGGACGAGTCCTTATATTGTTTTAACATAGCGAACATCAGGTCCTAACTTATTCAATCGTTTAGCTGGTGCTGCATTCTCTGCTACGATCATGCATAAGTTAGGACCTGATGTGAGCGTAGTTAAAAGCAATACATAACTGTGACAGTTATATATACAACGCGGCCTTACCAAACAAAACAGCAGACAACGCGCAACATGCGGTAATGACATAGTGACATATAAGTTAGCTACCAATGGAGGATGGAGAAGGTAAGATTTCTCCACTGTAACTGATAATATGAGCATTGTTCAGATTCAGTTGGAAGTACATGCTTGTACATTCACTTTAATTAGGGGATAAATAGGCATTTAAGTGCCTGTTGCGCAGGTATTTTACAGTAAAGCCTTCTTCAGTGTTCTTAGTGAAGTAACTTTCTAAGGACGCTGGTAAAGCCTGTATAAAATTCTACATTTACATTTAGTATAAATGCCAATGGTGTTCCATGGCAGTATGTGCCTTTCTCTACCTTCCAGTTCCTGTTGGCTCCTGTGACCTATCAATATACGAGGCCAAGGTACAAACGCATTATATACATGCTTGTACATTTGATGTACCATTGAGTGAATATATAAGGGTATGAAACTCTAGTAAGATGAATACAAGTAAACTGGAGTTAAAGAACTGCAGAGATGACATTCACTACAAAAATCTAGGCTCCATAAGTTCATTGTAAAATTATAATACAGAAGATAAAATATGGTTTCTTAAGTAAGAAATGTAAATTAAAATGATATTGCAAGAGAATAAATTAATATTATTGCATGCAACATAGGGCAGCTTGTGTGAAGTAACTTGGTCCTTATTGTGTTTAAGGCCAAGCCATTGCATAGTGGTGTTTAATTAGTGCACTGTACAGTAACCGGATAGGCAACTGGACCTAAGTTTTACCAAATTTTGGTTTGCAATCAATAACACCAATAACAGCTCAATAACTTGATTTCACTATATCCTCTATATCCCAAAGCACTTGACAGAGGTTTACAAAGTAATGAAAAAATTCCATTTTCATCGACTCTGAACTGCCTAAAATCATTTATATGCCCCAAATTTCCAGCATATCAACCCTTTTGGTCCTGCTTAAGGCTTTTTACAGAAGATTTGGTTGAAAAGAACATAAACTATTCTAACAGTTGCAGTAGTAAAGTTCCATCCATGAAACCATCCAGAAATAGTACATAAATTAAACCCTTCTTAAATACAATGATTTAGGCTGTCACATACAGCTGTCCCTACAGTCCTAACTAACAATAAGACAACTTTACCGTATACATGTAGTTTACTGTATAACCAAGGGATTGGTAAACCAAGGGATTGGTAACCATGTGATTGGCTGCTGTGTGGGGCCTAATAAACACTGTGTCAATGTCGGGTTCGTTTGCTGCCAGGCCCTCGGCTGTCAGTGGAACCTGATGGCTTCCTCTTCTTCCTGTCTGTGCTAGAATACAAATAACACATGTAAACTATTAAAATTATACTGACACTATTACACTATCTGTAACATTGACACTATTACTCTGTAATATTGACACAATTACACTGTGTGTCATATCAACAAACAGTTATATGGATAAGGATATTGACAAAAATACTTTATCGTTATAAAAAATATAGCACCATGAAGATTTTCAAACCACCACTGGTAATTGTCTACATTGGAGAGGTGTCCTTTCGCAACTGAAAGCATTACATGCATTCAAGGTACTATCTGCAAAGCTAGGTGTCCTCTCAGAAGAGTGTCCTTCCTACAGAGTGTCTTTTAAGAGAGGGGCCACTGTTCAGTACTCACACATAATTGTAAAGGGCTAAACAGAGAGGTTTAAGCTGGCATATATAATGCTCTAGTATGAACTTCAACTTTGTAGATGAAGCTACCAGTAGCATAGTTAACCCCCATAATTTTATGCCAATATGGAGCCCTATGCCCAGATATCCAGTGTGCTGACCTGTGACTAAGGCTCTGGATCTCCGGTATGTGGTATACGTCAGGACTGGGGGGAGGGTTCTCTGTCAGGAACGCTGCTATGTACTCGGGCTTCACACAGTGAATCCCCGCCTTCATAAACATTCCCAGGTCAATCTGTAACCATGACAACAGCGGACAGTCATAACGTCAACATTATTCGCATGCATGTTAACACGAAAACAAGTTGTAAGTACAAGTACAAGACGGGAAAGTTTCCAACCTTCACGAAACACTACCACATCATGAAGGAAACTGGTCAGGAGTTACTAGTAAGGATTCGACATCCCATAAAGACTCTCATGCAAAGAAAGTTAAATGACTTCCATTAGCAGTAACACACTGTAGCAAGAAGCTGGCAATCATCCCACATTGCTGTCTTCAACAGATCCCATTAGAGTTAAGGTGACTTAGGCGAGCATAACGCAATATAATACAGCCTCTCTATTTTACCAATCTATGTCTTAAGACCCCCTCGACTATAAGACAATTTAATTTTGTCCAAACTTGGGATTCTGTGTATTAATACAGGTTTATTTTAAGACAACTTGCGATATAAAACCACATTTTTCGTAGTTCCAGCAGTACAGTGCTTCTTCCATTATAACAGCACCCGTTCAACCAGAAACATAATGGTCTAATTACAACTGCAGGTGGTTTTTAAAATGAAGGGATATATATTGGGATATAGTATACCAACCTGGACCTTGACCTTGGCCAGCTCAGCAAATAAATGACTGACACTTGACAGACTAGGGAATGGGGGCCTGGAAACATACAACCAAACATTTAATACTCAGAAGAGCAAGTCTACAAAACTCTGTTCATAGATACTAAGATACTGAAGATAAGATTGGTTTGTTCTATATTACAAGTAGCGGCTTCTTGAAAATTCTCAAGTCCATATCTGATCGCAATGGGTACGTACTACGTAGGTGATTACTGGACTTAAGTTTGACCTTTGAACTTAAGTTCAGGTCTGCATCAAAATACCCCAAACCAGTTCTTAAATATTATAGTCAAATTTTATTACCACAGATTTTTATATATTGGGTTAATTTATACATGTATTTCACCCCAGATTAATTCTATGAATTTAGAAATTATAGGATTCTATATTAAACCTACTTAGTGGCGACTACCTTCCCGCCGCCTGCTTCTAACAGACGTCGGAAGCTGTCTTCTTTCTTCTTCTCCGTAACCAGAATCACCGTCCAGCCTTCAAAGGCTCGTTGCTGTGAGGGTTAAAGTTTGGCTACATGTACACAGCAGGATTTGAAGATACCACTCAGTATCAATGTGACATCAACAGCCATTTCCTGTTTCACCAATGCCCGACGGGACCACATTGTTTCTCTAACACAGGCTCTTAAACCACAACAAAAGGCTTAAATTGCTATAAGTAATGTGATAAATGCAGTACAATGTATGAAATCCCGGTGTCAGTAATGCCTTGTACTTCTTACTTTTTTCAATGTCTTCAGTCTAGGAATGAGCTAAAGACGACTAATGGCATAAGCCACCATGTTATGCCTTTATTATCAGTTTGGGACACAAGACTCTTCAAATTCCTTCGCACAATATAACATGAATAATCCAAAATAACCCTTCCAATATACAAAGGAAGACAAAAGGAGGCCTTCAAGAGCACATAACAGTTTCTATACATTCCGGAAGATTGAACTAGGCTAAAGTACCTGATAAGATTTTTTTATTTCCTTGTGACGCACCTTTTGTTCTTTCCGTAGGCGGAGTCTCCAATAATTGGCTGCCTTTGCTAGACGTGTCGCCTGGGATGACATACTAGACAGGAGAGCCGCCGTGGACTGGGAACCCCACTCATGGCCCTCCTCCTGCACAGAATCATACACAGTACATCAACAGTACACTAAAGTACAGCGCTCCCTGCAATTTAAGCCCCGCCATTTAACAATTCCCTCCATTTTAAGACTGTCCATCAGGTACACAGTCAAGTCCTATATTTTTTCAATACAGATAACCTCCATTTTATGACCATAGCTACCACCTTAAGACCCAATTTAAGACTGTACTTTTCCGGCCCAATGGGTTTGTCTTAAAATGCAGGGACCACTGTATATATAATTTTACAGTATCTTGGTAAGGCCACTGTTAGACTTCAAAACATTGAGTGCTCCAATTTCTGGATATACAATGCAGAGTAATACATAGGGCAGGGCTGACTTAAGACTCGGCCAACATAACATCCGCGATACACAGAGTATACATTACTCCGACAGCCAAACGTTCATAATAGACGTTCATTTACAGACACTGTAGAGGAATCAGGAAACTGATAGCAGCTTTAACCTTATGACCATCAAGCATATATAAAGGTAAATCAAATAAATTTAATTAATCCATAATTTGAAGCAGATGGTAATGATTTTTTTTCCAGAAACCAATTGCTTATACTAGGGTGGTGAGAGCCTGTGACACTTCAATCATTTGCTTTACAGATGAGATGCTCAAAGTTGACATACCTTGACAAATTTCCCTGCTTCTCTACAGGCTTCAAAATATGACTTGTGAAGAATCCACTTCCCACTTGCTACTGAGGCCAGGTATTTCTCATTGCGGCTTGGGTTGCCTGGTCACATATAACAATACTCAATGGCTGCCAACGAAACATGCTAAAGCTTAAAACTAAAACCAATTAAAATCTCTCTCTGCATAATTATATGCCAAGTCCACTATAATTCTCTTCTTGACGATATACCATCTGACATTAAGATACATTCTATTTTACTGACAATTCTGTAATGAGAGATAACTGTGTCACCCCCGCCTTCCTGTCCACAAGACTGGGGGATGCAGTCACACACAAGAGGAGTAGAATATCCAGTTTTAGATCACTGCTGGCAATGTTACCTGCCACGAGATGGGTACAGCGACAGTTGAAATGCTGGGAGTCCATCGTCTCTCCTCCCAGTGCCTCTACCAGGGCAGCATAATCGTCACGTTCCTGGCAGAGAACGGGGACATAAAGGTAATCAGGGTTACGCACAGTACCAATTACACTTAAGTTCATAGAAAAATGCTTAGCGCCTGAGTGGAGCTCGCATTAAAACCAACATACACGTACAAGCGTAAATGTACAGCTAAGATTACCATTCACCATCGTCTGCTATTTCCATATTTAGTCAATCGCAATTGTTTGTGGGCCACAGGAAACACAAATTTGACCTATATTCAACAGGCTCTCTGAATGGTTGTTATGTGGGTTGAGTTCAGCCAATGAGCGTACACTGAGCATGAAGAGAATGCCAAATATGGAAGACAAAATCTCCAATCTCCAAGTTTCCCACAATCCATCAGTCGACGAAACTCGGCTGATTCGCGAGTGTTTTCAAATTGCACCGATTGAAGAGTTCAGACATTTTTTCTTGCCTTTCTCGGAAGATACACAATTCATATCCAGCAAAGCATGACATAATTTTCTTGACAATGATACCGTGAAAGTTCCATTTGAAGCCGCACTTCTAACTGAAGCCACAGTAGGCCTAGAAGGTCACAGTCTAGTGGAATGTTAATGCATGAAAATCCAACAAAGTGTCTAATTGAGTCCGCACCCCTTGTTTTGAAAATATTGACTGCTACATGAGTTCATGGTAAGCAAGATATTGAAGGAAGACCTGACAATTTCGAAGCATATATGTCCACGATGTCAGTGCCCTAGCTTCTGTAATCAGCTTGATTTACATGTTGGCACTTTGTAGCAGTAATATAAGAAGTCAGGAGATCATTTATTATTTGCAGGGCATTGGTTTCTCCACCAGACAACATATCATAAACATTAAATTAATGTTCTACGTAAATTGATCTGCTGGTAACTTGTACTGTTAGTTGGGAAGTCGACGTGTAGGCCTACCAGTACAAAAATCTTAACACTGCTCCATTCTAGTCCGCACAGAGACTTTTGAACGATTTGCATAAATATCGAAAATTACATTCTAATCGTACCCGCGGATTCAATTACATGTACAACTGTTTAAGAACACAGACATTTGGAATCAGGCCAAATCATTTATTTTTTGTCATGGCTACTATGAATGCATATATTTCTCCTTGCCAAAGGCCACCTTTCTAATGTGGCTACAATTTCTTGGTAAATAGGCTGGCTTTATATATCTTTTCTACAATTTAACACATTTAAAAAAAAAAAAAACTGGCTTCAACCGGGGCTATTACCTGCTGCCCCAGACCTGACAGTAGGAATACTGGGGGTGGGGTGGTAGCCTGGTTGCCAGGGGAACCAGGAGACCCTGACGGAGACCCTTCCAGAAGCTCCACGGGCCGCGGTGGGCTGCCAGTTCTCTGTCGCACTGGGAACGCTGGGTGGGCAAACCACAGGATAGGGTTGGGGGATGAACAAATTAGTGACAAATAGGTTACAGGAAAAGTTTCTCTAAAATAAACTTGTTAATATTTCTATCATGACTGACAATGCATTTATAGCCAGTTCTGACATTTCTTAAAGACCGTCTTTTACTATTTACAAGCCTTAGTAATGTTATACACAGGTACATGAGCTATGCTGGAAAGATGATTGTTCTGTAAAACAATGAGCTATTAAGTACAGTCAAACCTGGTCTAAAGACCACCTATATATAAAGACCATCTGCTTATAAAGACCACATTTTATAGGTCCCCAGGGGTATACTTCCCATGTTATTGAACCTGCATATAAAGATCACCTGTGTATAAGGATCACATTTGGTTTGTGCCCAGGGTGGTCTTTATATACAAGTTTCAGTGTACTAGACTAGAGACGTCACAACGTCTACAGCACTCACCAAGAGATGGCGCCTCAGGAGTGGCCACCCTCTCCTGTTCGTCGCTACGGCGGCGGAGTGAAAACCGGGCCTAGTGATAAAAATTCAATACATTTATAATCTGAATTCCTGCCTACCAGTAACCTAACTCTACATAAATATGGCGAAACAGCAGAGGGGAACTTTTATATACCTGTAACGATACCTTTAGTTTGTCTTAATGCAGGGTTGCATTTCCATGTAAATTGTAGTATTCAGTCAACAGAAAGTGCCTTATAAGGACAGCTGTAACACAGGGAACCATCTAGGTCACAGATAAGTTACTAAATATTAGGTCTGACGATTGGTCATGAAGGCAGCACGGCTTCCATACTGCTGAAACTATTGGCTGAAAAATTTTGGGGTACAATTCGTGGTCATTCCATCTGAGCTATATAGCTGTGGCATATGATCTGAAGCAACTCAGGAGATGTCGAGGCACAACGACCTTAAAATCTAGCTGTATATGAACATGCTATCGGAATTCATGTTATTAAAAGTTCCACAGCAATTATCCAGTTGCCAACAGTAATACTGTTCTTATATAATTATGCATAACATTGGTGATACGCACTGCTATTCTGTCCAATTCACCATCATCGCTTGCTGATGACAGGCGAGGTTTCTTGTCCTCATCAGAAGTCGAGCCTGGGTCCGTGGTGGCCCCGCGTGCTGACGTAGGACTGAAGGACTCGCTGTGTTTAGCCAGATCCTCAGCCATCCTCTGCTGCTGCTCCCTGTATGGACAAAACCTTACAGCTGTGGGGTGTGATAAAATCACATTCTGCACAGAATGTTGTCCCATTACCATTGGTTTTACATAGTGCAGTCACCGTCTTGAGAGACCACTGCCATGAGACCACCTGTTTTGAAGGACCACATATTTCTAGCAGAAGGTATAACATTTCAATGCAATTGAACTTGTCACTAAAGACCACTTGTCTTGAGAGATCATAACTTTTAGGCCAACAGGGCAGTCTTTCAAGACAGATTGTACTGTACCACATTTTATATAATATGTCTTTACTGAACAACTAATAACTAGCCCCCTTTTCAGTTTTATGGGTAGCCAATGCTAGACATATCAACCAATAACTAGCCCCCATTTCAGTATTATGGGTAGCCAATACTAGACATATCAACCAATAACTAGCCCCCTTTCAGTATTATGGGTAGCCAATACTCTACACATATCAACCAATAACTAGCCCCCATTTCAGTATTATGGGTGACCAATACTAGACATATCAACTAATAACTAGCCCCCTTTCAGAATTATGGGTAGCCAATACTAGACATATCAACCATTAACTAGCCCCCATTTCAGTATTATGGGTGACCAATACTAGACATATCAACTAATAACTAGCCCCCTTTCAGTATTATGGGTAGCCAATACTAGACACATCAACCAATAACTAGCCCCCATTTCAGTATTATGGGTAGCCAATACTAGACATATCAAACACTAAACAGCATTACTCTTACTGTTAATGTAAGTTTTTCAATCCCATATTTATAGATCTTCCATTTTAGGATTTTTTTTTGTGTGTGCAGCCAAACATATTTGCCAAATGCCGCACCATCATTGTGATCTCTGCCTGTATTCTTACCATAAGACTAGTGTCTCAAGTATTTTTATCAGGTTTAATAGTTACAGATTTTTTTTTTTAACTGACCTGACAACAGGGTCATCCCAGGAGACCTCCACAGCCTGTGAGTCCACCTGGGTCTGGGCCGCTAGACCTGCATTGGGAGTTAGAACTCTTTTAATTTGTACTGCTGTACCTTGGCAACATAATTTTATAGAATCAAACTGCATCAATCTACAGCCCAAATACCACAATGGAAAGACTGAAGTTTCTGCTTTTTGGAAGTAAATAAAATGCAATTACTGGTAAAGTACATCAACTAGAAACAAAGCCACATCTAACACTTGATGATACTCATAAGTTCGCTGCAATGCAGCTGTTGGGCCATACAAAAATAAATCATTATTATTATATACCTGCTACTTTGTTATATCATTAATACCAGACAGAAATGATAGACATTTGGTGTGTTCCGGCTATCCTCAGAATCTGGGGTTAACCAATACTGTCTTCAGGTTGAGGAGAAACAACACCACATTGTGTAAGCCATAAATGAATGTAATGTTACATGGTGTGTTTGCTTGCGTACATTGTAAAAATAATCCTATCTAGCTATTACATAGTTTAGTGGGATTTTTTGGTAATAACATCAGTCTGGTACCAATTACCTGCATTAAAGCTGTTGCGAGAGGAGGAAGAACGGCCGCGCTTTGTCTTCCGTTCCGCTTCAACGGAGCGTGCCTGCTCAAATGCTAGTGGCCAAAGCACAACACAGTCAGATTATATAGCATGCTGAGAGATGTAGAGAACTTAATAATAATAATAATAATAATAAATGTTAAAATGCTCGGTCCAGATCGGAACACAACACAAACTTGATATTAGTATGTGACAAACTATATGGAAAATTCATTAGAGTTTCAAACCTTATAATTTTATTACTAAGCCAGTGATAAAAGTTTGGTTTGATTTACTGAACATGGCACATAAATCAGAATTGGTAGAGCCATCCAGCTTTACAGGGACTGAACAACAAAGCTGTACAACTCAGCCCGGTCACAGGTTACTTACACTCTGCTCTCTTGCTTTTCCTTTTAGCACCTCCAGACTTTCTGAAAGAAAAGTCACATAGTTTATCAATGAAAACTACAGCATATCTTTAAAGTTTATACATGTAGCTTCGTAATGGTGACTAGTACATACTTCCAAACTGTATATAATTTCAAATCCAAATTTGCAATTTCTGAAAAAAACTTTCTTTAACTTTGCAGAAATGTGACATATGACTGAAAAAGAAGACCATAGCTCTGCTGAACTTTTAAAACCCCTTTTGAGAAGAAACTCTCTTGTTAATAAGATTTAGCCTTACGTCTAGACTTAATGTTTTAAGAAATCTATACCCAACCATTTGGTGAGACAGCATCAGATTAAACAGTTTATTTTGGGAGAACACAAGGATTAGTAATATCTCAAACTGTGGACATATTTGGATACTCACTTTGTGGCTTCTATCAGAGCCTTTATATTATCGACCAGCTCCTCTTCTTGTCGGCTGTCCTTCTGTGGAATATAAATGACATTCGAATACCATCATATCAGGCACAAGTCAAATATCAGTGAACAGGCTAATGTCAGCTATATTGTGGTTTACAAAGATCTGGTTTCTCCATTAACTTCTCCATTTAAGGTCTCCACTTCTCCATTTAAGGTCTCCTTTGGCTGGATATGATGACTACTAAATTTCTTGGTACCAGGTTAATATATTTCTAAATTTCCAGTTACAATCTTAATTGATTCAAGGGGGCAGACCTGGATCTAACACATCGCATTAATATCATACTGTCACGGTTTCAGAATTTGAAAGGTCATTCGTTGTATATTATCTTCATGTTGATCCGAATAAAAATACATACATACATACATACATACATACATACATACATTAACTTGACCCAAGGGTTGAGACCGCCTCATTGTGGCTCATGGTGGTTTTCATTCTTATTATGTTTAAATCAACTGTAATTTATGATGCTATTCCGTTGTAAAATACATAATGGCTACAACTGAAGAGATCACCACCTAAGTTGATACTCTTATTTATAATGAAGCCATGAGAATCAATCAGCAGACTAAAAAGTAAATGTGTGGGCAGAACTATCGGTTCAACTTTTGATGTTTAGGGTTAAATGATATATACAAGACAGCTACCACAATGGTATTGGGGGAGTCCTAAAAGAAGAATCTCTTTTTCGGATATCATCTTTACCTTCTTTTCAGCAACATCACATACCATGGCGATTTCCTCATCACGCTGTGTTGTGTCTAGAGATTCAAACACAGAGGAGGCTAGCTGGGCCTTGCTATGACCAGACCTGGCACTGCTGCTAGCGTGGGAGACTGCAGCCGCACTGATGTCCTCGGGGGAGGGGGGAGGCACATCGTCCCCGCTGGTGGCTGCTGACGCCCGCTGTAATCGTGTGGTACGGCGGGTGGTACGGGCCGCTGCTGGTGTCACAGACTGGGATGGAGATTGTAGTATGACACAGAGTAAGACAGGAACTGTAAGTCTGTAACCATGGTAACATATAACTCAGAGTGACACAGGAACAGTTACCATGGTAACATATGACAGAGTGTACACAAGAATAGTTGCCATATAGAGTGACACAGGAATACTAAGTATGGTACTTAAACAGATAAAGAACTGCATTAAAAATGTATAACTATATGCGATCACTGCAGCGAGAATTGCAGCAAATTTCAGATTGCACTTTCAAGTATTTCTCAACGAAAATTTGTGTTTGTACAAAATACTATCAAACAGTTTTCCAAGAATTGAGTGACAGAATATACATATGAGTCCTGTTTAAAACAGACATTCGACAGGTCCCATATTTCTGTCAGTGTCAAGTTATCGTGTATAAGACTCGATATCCTACCAAGGCCAGGTTGGGATTGTAGGTGTGGGGGAAGAGGGTCTCATCCACTCGGCTCTGCTTCTCTTCACACTGGACGGAAGGGAACAGGAATATACGGGTACACCAAGCTCTACACACTGCACATTTCTCTCATTAAATAACTAATGTTAATTTATAAACAATACAGAGTTAACTTCGAGTACCAAACATAACAGCCCCACCTCAAACTCGCCTGTAGCCTTAGTTCTGTTTTTCACCTTATAGGAGATGTTAAAATACAGAATATTTCATGTTTTCAGATTCAATTTGTTTACCATATACATGTGTACCGGTACTACAACTTTGTCCCAAAAAAGAGAAGTCCAGGAAAAAACACAAGGTATTGGGTCTTGAAACAACTCCAATTTTAGCTCTAACATTGCAAAGTACATGTACCGGTATTATTTTTATCCTTAAGATCAGTTAATGAAGTTTGTATTTCAGGTAGAAAGCCACTTTTAACTATACAGTAACTAACCATTAACAGCCAATGTGGAGATACAATGGTTTTCCCCTGCTCCCGCGCAAGGCGAAATTCCCGATTTGTATCATTCTGACGGCCCTGAAATTGGTATTAAAGGCAGAACAGTCAAACAAAATAATGCACTGTGATGAATAAAACCTAACTTAATATAGCAAAGGGAAATGGCTAGGCCATTTTTTTGCACAGCAGAGAGTGGTAGCAGTAACTACTTTTATTAAGATTAGACATGTTGAAGTACAATGATCAATGCTGACATATGGCCCAACTTTTAAATGACAGCCAAGATCTGGAATTATGCTTGGTTTGGACAATAACTTCTCTGCCACAAGAACATCTTTATAAAGTGTTATATGATCGGACCTGAAAAGCATAGTCTACATGTCTGTGTGTTATCTAGTCTGACCTGGAAGATATAGTGTGTACAGGAACTGTCGTACGCCCAGCGATAGTCTGCGCCCAGACTGGAGGCCATGGTGTTGTATTCACTTTGCTTGGTACTCAGTTTCTTCCCCACGACAATGATAATTCCTCTCAGTGGGCCGGAGGCTTCCTGAGATGAGAGACAGGCAAACATAAACACATGTCAGCAAACAGACACAGAAATACAGTGAACCCAACTTGTCCTAGGGTAGGAGCCAGACACATGGGAATACATATCGGGCAGAAAAGACACAGATGCACTCTTAACATTTAATTGTGAAATTGGGTGTGTGATAATTAAGTGAAGGAGATCTGTTATTGGATTGGTCTTAAATTTCAGCATAATTAAAACTTCTAACAGAAACAAGAATCAAGAGCATAACACTACATATTAGTATTACATTACAAACATTGCAGCAAAAAAAGGCAAACAAATTTACCTCCTTAACTAAGCTTTCCATCATTGGTCGCATTCGTTGTGATGACGGTGTCGGCATATCTGTTGTATGTTGCTTTTCACAGTTCTGAACAGCGATTGCCAAATTCTTAGCAAAGTCCAACTCAAATGGCTTCAATCACAAAAGAAAAAGAAGGCACCGGTTACTGTATAATGTACATGTATGGGTGCAGATGTCACTACGGGTTTTATATGACCAGATTAGTTATTCAGACAGAATATTTTCTTCAAATGGATATTTTCTGACACAATAAAAAAGCTGAAAATAAATTTCATATTAAGCTGATCACTTTCACATTGGTGATTAGTCTTTTGCATGCTTAAAATCAGTTTCAAATCTTTAAGGTACATGTAATGTAAGTAATGATTACTTACATGTAATGTAAGTAA
>JAAUYG010001818.1_pt1 | contig 18105 bp, 10 predicted proteins | sample 7278091 | NCBI WGS metagenome assembly JAAUYG01 (sample SAMN14350201, study PRJNA611818) | marine sediment metagenome | isolation source: surface marine sediment (0.6m) | place: French Polynesia: Moorea | collected 2018-08
ACTACTACTACTACTACTACTACCATTACTACTACTACTGCTACTACTACTACTTCTACTACTACTACTACTACTACTACTACTACTACTACTACTACTACTACTACTACTCCTGCTGCTGCTGCTACTGCTGCTGCTGCTCTACCTCTGTGTTAAGGGAATTTAACACATTTATCTAGTTCCCATCTACAAGTATATCGATATATTAACAATTCTTATACAGCTACGTGCAATTTGTACGCAATAATCTAATTGGTACTGTTTTGCTGCAGTGTATGTATATACGTCCCTGAGTGATGCTTGCCTTTATAATCGCAAATAAACCCGTGTTTCTCCCTCTGATATTGGACCAACTCTATAAGTTTGTTTCATTTATCTATTACGGAGAAACTACAAAGAGCAGAAAGTATGTTTTCATTGAATGCCAGATGAAAGAATGTCCACATATCAGGAGACATTGAGCAAACAGGCAGTGGTAGTTCTCGGTATGTGTGAGATAAGGATACAGTGTCTGCAAACTGGGACAGGTGGGTGGATGGAACGAGGGCGAATACCAGTGAGTACCGGTACCAGATGCTGATATAGGCCCCAGACCAGTAGCGATCATTCCTTCTGTTCCCAGTCGTCCTCAGCCCGACCTGTCTGTGATTAGCATGAGATCGCTATAATCATATCAGACGGGATATCGCGGAGACAAACAAAGTTTTGTCTGCGAGTGCCTGTAATCTGAAGGGCAGTTATGATCCCTGCGGGTCCTTAATAGCTCGAGACGCATGCCCCGACCGCCGTTACCACATCAGCGACTTGGCTGATTACGGGGTGCCCGTCCTGTCTATCTGCCTTCTTGCTGTTCCATGCCGGGACTTGTTAGCATCCAAATGACATTTATCGCTGGTTATAATCCCTGGAGGGCAGGCAAGAATCGCGCTGGAGACGACCGAACCGTACCCGGCACAGACATCGATTCTTCACTAACCGCCTTCCGTTTTGCATATATATGGAGTGTCACGGACAGCGTCGATACGCCTAAGCTGTACAGTTTGTTCATTGCTCGGGGCCACTCTGGTCTGTATCAGACTGCCTAATCTGGAGTTATCTCTATCGACCTGTTCCCCCCACTGTTGTCTGCTTCGTTCCGGGTTTCAATCCGTCAAGGACTGGTGGGAGCCATTCACATGGCGCTATCGTCAGGGAGGCAAATGCATCCACTATCCAAATACGGAACTCCCAGTAAGTGCGACCCGGCTCAGCTGATGGGGCATATGAAACGGATGAACTGCCGGACCAGACCGTCGGCAAAATAACGATTGCCTAACAAATTACAACGTCCCTAAGATTACCGATACTCGCGGTTCCCTACATCACCGATACGGTGTCAGTGACCTCTGCCAGGAAGAGAAAAGGAAAACACTGGGGTATTTGCAGTGGTTCCAAGATCTACAGCTGGTAGCTCTTACAGAGCAAGCAAATATAACTTCATAAAACGTTTTAGTACTACCTACCGGAAAGACTACAGGAGTCAGACTACATTGTGTCAAAGTGAAGAGGTACCACCTTTGTAGTTTCTCCATTACATATGTCCTTATGGTGCAGAGGCTAAGTTATTTAAAACATTAAATAATATAATATTGCCTTCCGTTAAATTTAGGGGTGTTAAAATGGTGCTGTACCAAAACATAAATTGAGGTGTTCCAATGGCTCAGATATCTAGGCAACCCCAGACTTTTGTTCCTTATATGTGTGTTACCTAGCATAGCGTGGACATTCCTCTCTCTGCAATGTAAGCAAAGTCTCTGGCACCGTGTGCATTTCAAAAGATTGAGTTGAAGTTGCTATGCGCGGCCGCTAAACACACTTTACTTGTTGGCGACACTGCGCGGACCCATGTTTGCATCGGAAATATTATTGAAGCGATTCCACACACCCAGGGACTGGTTATATATACAGTTGCATGTGGGGGTACAGGAGTAGTTAAACGAACACATATTTCATTTGTAATTCAATTTGGATATCATTGATTCCAATAGGCTGCAATGCGACTCACAACCATGTTATGAATCGTAGACACCTTGGAACACAGTTTACGCAGGAGTAAATGGTCAAACAGAATCATGATTAAAATGCACTAAATAAAGATTTTAAAAGAAAACAGTGTATGTTTGTATACGTGTATTTTAATTATAGAAAATTAGAAACTAAAGCCGCGTCAATTGTTTCGCGATGTGACACTAAACTGGTTTTGTCAAATTCCATAAATAAAGGACGCTTTAAACTAATAACTTGATATAAATTGCAATGCTTACGGCTATTTTGCATCGGCGTTTTAGCTTAGCTAGAAGTCCTATCAGGTGGACATCTACAATGCGTTTCTCATGCAATGCCCTATCTTAATTACTGGGGGATTAAATAGATCTATGACTCCAAGGTCATAGGGTATCCCCAAGAACTGGGAATCCTTTGTTAATGCACAACCAGTTTGCTGATCCCTTACATAGACCCAGGACCCCGCCCAGCTCCCAGGGTCAACGTGAAAGAGTGCTGGCGTATCTCTATGTTGGAAGCTGTGTCATTTCCTGATAGATGTCGACCCAATGCCTTATTATGTGATTAACACCCCAGGCTCTTTTCCGTGGAGCCGACAGAAGCCTTCTATGATTTACAGAACCTCGCACAACCTTGACGTAAAGCCTCAAATCCCGGTGTTTAATCACAGAGGAATAACATGAATAGAGACATCAAATTGACGCTGATTTGAATCCAGAGAAAGCATACGTATTAATTTTGTTCAACTTGGTAGTTTCTCCAGACCTGCAAGTATTATTGCATAATTTTTTGTACCATGTTAGGCATGTGAACCTTTCCCAATGCAGGCATGGAAATGCACGAGTATGGTATTACTAAATCGTTTGTCACAAGGTGGCTGTACTTTTTGTTCCTATAACGTTATTAAATTAATTTCTAACTTCTAATTTCGCTATACCTATACCTCTACATTAGATTATTTGTTGGTCATCTTTTCTGCACATAATAGTTAATGTGCATAGCTTTTTACGTTTTTAGTCTGTGTGTATAAACTTCCTCCTTCCTCAAAATTTCTAGTTATACTCTACGGCCTCCAAAAGAACGGCAATTTTATGCAACTATCTAAATTATGCCTTTGTGAGGTAGACACGAGATTTGCCTTAACCTTTTCCATTTTTCTGAACTACACAAATTCAGCGTCTGCGAAATATCGTGACTTCTGCCGTAAACAACAGTATTTACATGCCCTCATGTTTTTCGATCCGCACCGTACCGCACGTTTTCCTGTATCATATGAATTCCTGTGGTTGGGTGATTTTGTGCCTTATGTACATGTAGTATGGTCGTCAGCAGCATGCTAATCTCTCTCAAATTTCGGTGCCTTTTATGCAATCAGAATTGTACTAGTGATCTTAGACCTGGGAGATGGAACGAATTTGTGCTGTTAATTTCGACTTAACATACCTGAACCAGGAACACCATCCCACGTCCACGTTTTCACATGATAATGTACATAAATTGCCTAATAGGGACGACGCTCGTGGATGCCCATGGAGACGCTGTCATTCACATCATTTGAACAGGCGCAACGGAATGGCACATATACGACTGCTGCGTCTCTGGTAGTGGCATGGCCTAACGCCCTCGAAATGACATGGTGTTGAATGTGGATGGGTCCTCATGCGCCCTTAAATGACACCTTTATCCGCGACAACATTTTGAAGTCTCTCTCTAGTCAGGGGTCTGATAGGTAATTTCAGTTCTTCAAGACAAAAGGGACCGTTGCGTGATCCGGCATGTAGATTCTAGAACGATTGTCCAAAGACTGTAAACAAGCGCCATCCTCCCTAAAGCAGGGAGCCAGTTTTCTTTCCAATTTAGTACAGCCGCCCCGATCCCACAATGATCTCGCAATGTGCGGATTTGTACAGAGGGTAAAACTAATTAAACGTCAGAGAGTCTGGCATTATTTTTATCATAGGATCATCCCGTGGGATCATCGGATTGTATAAACCGTAAGCTATGTTTGATTTGGAACCCAATATTGTTGGAAGGTCCCCCAACTGCTGCTGATACTCGCCAAGTTCTATTCCATTTACCTGATAAGACATTTAGAATGCTTCGACCAAAGCCATGTCTGTGGGCATTTCTCCCTGAGGTGGGCTTACGTGTTCTCCATTTAGTGCCCAAGTGACATCAATAATTTCCGTCGGTCTCACTCTGCCTGAGGCGCCACATGTAGCCGCTCTAAAATAAGCAGCCCATTATTTTTTATATTCGATACTCCGTCTAAAATAATAGAACTGTAAAGTGTGCTTAGCAAATTATCAATACAACTTACGTGTCTGGTAAATATGATTTTGTATTATTCCGCTATGAACAGGGTCATATCACGATGAAATGTGTAAGATATTACAGTAACAACGCAAAATTGTTTTTTCGTGGCAAATATGTGATATTAGAAACAAGCTTATGGAAATATCTGGTTGTGTGACAACGAAAATAATTTATCACTGTTCAGGCTAAGCAGAAACACACACACAAAAGTGTGCAATCATACACACAGTACTTGCATTGTCACGTAGATGGTATGCAACTTATTACTGCTTGCAAATTCACATTCTATGCCATATATAAATGCGTATATAAATATGTAAATGTAAGGTGCAGCGAGCTTCACACGCTGGATAGCAAGCACGACGTTCAAACCCCCAAGATTTTATTTTCTCAACCCAATAGCTTTTTTTCGTCAGTGATCTTCCCAAGGCGTTCTATTCATGAGAACTTCGTGTGGGGAGAGCAAACACTAGGGACTGTGCGATGACTCCCTGGTGCTCCCTAGGAAAGTTTTGCGGCACTCGATAAAACTTGCGTGATCTTTTCTCTCCGAGTAAACAAGAAGTCATCCCCCTCGGCCTTGCCAGCTATGGAACGCAGAAGGAAGCTCTCGAAAACCGCTGGCCTGGTCTTTAGTTGTGACTTCCCATCCAATGCTTTCGGCATATTTCTCCACAGATCTGCTTTCCACAGAATTGTTATTCCATCCCTTCTGTGGGGTACTGTTTGTTACACGGAAAGCGTTTATTTTCACTGCGGGATAATAATCGCCAACAACGCTCAAATATGGTACCCCAAAGACGACCCCCCCCCCCCCCGTTAATTGTCAATTTCCAGAAATTTCTTAGCTTAACATTAAACGTTACAATTACGATAGCTGAACATACATGTAAGTAAATATGCTAAAGACCAGTGCTGGGTCTATATCGCGGACATGCCTTTAATATTCCCAGTTTAACAGGTGCTATAAATTTGCAAAACTTTTCTCAAAACGAGGGTGTTGACCAGGGTACGATATATCTAGTATAATAATGTATGATATTTGGTATTATGAGGACAAGTAATTTCACCGAGATTTCTTAAATGTTCGTTTGTTTCTTAATTCATAGAATTATTTTAATGTTAATGTGGGCTGATGGGTTTGAGAACGGCTACAATGTGAGTATATGTGTATTATCAAATATTTAATACATGCAACTATTCCTATTTATTCTGGTACATAAAACAGGCTCCAATAACCATCACACGCTGTCAACGATGTCGTAAAGAGAGTAAAAATATTCTGCCACAGCCTACACCGTTTCACTCCGCGATGAAATATGGCAAAAGATCATAGATCCCAGCATGCACCCACCATCGCACTCTGTTAGTAATTACTAGTAATAACTGCAGACATGCTCTGACAACATACCCAACTACGCAGAACTTAGCACTACATAAATTACAGTTTATTAGCAGCTTCCAATGACAGCCGATGGATTTGTGTTTTCGCTCCCACGGGAATTTCCTTGTGGTTAAAATTATCTATGAACCGAAGAAGTCCTGTAGTCTTGGGACTGAATGGCCACTCTATGCATGCTATGTGGACCATAATAAATTAATTGTGGGTTTGAAAGTCTTGCGCCATAAAGAATTATCCGTCCATTCACGTTCTATCTTGCTGACCTATTACAACTAGACATTCTTTGTGTCATTATAAATGTGTTAAGTTCACCTTCGGGATCTCTGCTAAATTGGTACCTCAAGTCCGGATGTAGTGCTACCGTAGTAATATTCAGTGACCTCGACAATTCCAAATAGCGCCTAGGAAGCAAATGCGATTGAAGGTAATGCAAACCTGACCAGTCGTAAAACCTATTTCATCCAGTTGCGAAACTGTTCATTACTAAAATGTCCTGTATCTGTCAATGGATTTCTGTGTGAGCCATAATTCATTTTGCCAGCGTGTCTCTAGTAAGTCGGTTCTGGCCAGGGGAGCCATTTGTCTCTGGTCAGTGTCTACAGAGGATTACCGGTAGCAGGAAGGATATTCAGGCCAGGCACCTTGCAAGCATCCATGGAGCGGATCTACAAAAGGCCTCATCCCGGTGCAGCTTGCCATGCCCCACCCTTGCTATGATTGATCAGGAGAGCCAGACACAACCCATTTCCCGTTCTAAACAGGTTTCGGAACAATTCCATGCATCACAGGACCAACGGCCTGATTAAATTTTATCAAAATGGTCGCTCAACTGCGATGACATGTACTTAGGGGACTAAATATTGGACCATCGGAACGTCAGCCCCCATTTCATTTGCTGCCAATGATGGCAGCTAATCTGAGGAAGGAAAAAATGATCGCTTTAACTCTTGTTCCATCCATCAATGCAGGCTTGTCGGATGCACTCCATATTCAATAAGCAGTTTGATGGTGGGCTACTTCTTGTTTGTCGTGTCTCGCGTGTGGGTCTGCTATAAGACGCTGTGGTTGCAGTCAAAGTCTCAGTAAATCCATAGATGAAATGGGCATTCTTAAACCAAACTTCTCTTCCATGTCAAAAATATATGAAATCCGAATTTGTCTTCAGTGTGTGTAATGGGACTGTTACCTTCTTGAGAGCTTGGGGTGCCTTATCTGATACGGGTGTATTTCACAACAAGCTCCTGGTTCCTACCCGAGGGAAATGCTCCTTATTAAGATTCTTGAAAAGCTTCAAGTTTCTCGATGCATTGCGCTGAATGTTATTGCAGCACACTAACGAGAAAGAGGAAACCCTCCACAATATCTGTAACATATATCTGCCGAAAAAAACTCCTGCAACCAATGCTTTGTCCAAAAATGTAAACTAGGAAAAAAGTATCCATAAGGATGCCATTCTAGGTCAGGTATTTTAGCGTTACTTTGACTTTGACTGAACGAGGTTAGAGAATCTATGGGTTTGGTAGTTTGATGCCTCTCTCGTTTCCTGTCTGTGATCATTAGGTTCTATCCAGAGCCATGCTCCAGGGTGTGCAGGGCTGTCTGTGGAATCCTTGTGTTAGAACTCTCTGCCCAAGACGATCTAAGCCTAACGGCAACCAGACGGCCCATGTGTTAAAGAAATTTGTTTTGGCAGTTTTTTTCCGCTGTTACTGCAGTCCCTGGCACGAATTCCATACACTTGAGACATGGCAGCATTTTACATCCGTAGGCGGGATCAGGAACCATGGCTGGCACCAGCGTGTCGTGAACTGTGTCAGTGAAATTTGGGAAAAAATGGGAAAAAATGGCAAGTTATAATTCAATACTGCATAACTACCTGCGGTCCGATTGGATTGGAATCAAATCTCTTGTTCCATTGGTTGAGAATGAAACCGTACAAAGTTCACAAGTAGCGTTGCCCCCAATGTCAGAAATAACAGTTGTGTGAGGCCGACATAAAATATTCATAATTATCCCGTTTGTGAACACTAGAGCTGAAAATGTTGGAAGGCACCGTTCATATTTAATTCTCTGGATTGACTTCACCCCATTCAGTACTTCAAGTGGAAAAGTGAAACACTTTTTAAAAAAGAACAAAAATACATTGCAACATGAAGCAGAAGAACATTATTTGTGTTAGGCCGTACATAAAATATTCATAATTATCCCCGGTTCGTGAACACTAGAGCAGCATTGGGTGGCATTGGTATTCAAGAGGCTGATAAACGGGTGGAGAGATTAATATTCATTTACAGATCGGTAGCAGACGCACACGCTTCTGATATTGTGATCTACTGAATGCTCCAAGGACACTTCCTGTGGATAATATCCATTTAATGGTCCATGGCACTGGCAGAATTGGGTGTTGGCGTGCCAGTCTGTAGCCGCTTAGAACGAGTGATGACCTGAAGACGTCATACAAGCATGTGGAATGCCTCATAGATCACATTTCGATATGCCACATTATGTACTTTTTGAATATGTGCAATTAATTTTACCGATTATTCCGTATTGGCTTTGATAATCGTTTAGTATTATGTTCTTGCATGTAGTGTGTTCGTTCCACCCCGATCCAACAATTTCCATCAGTAGACCATTCCATATTCGTGACAATTCGTGCTCCACTAGGCTGTGATATATCACGGTATCACACGATATATCCCCGCCAATGAGCCACTGGATGGGTATGGGCATGTGCATAACTCAACACACATGGATGCACACCAGTAGAACAACCACACCGAGCAGCTGTCCTCAGTGGCCTAGTCGCTAGCGTACTGGTCTACGGTGCTTCATCACAATTCGCCTTTCCGTAAAGGCTCTTTTTCCTCGGTCACACGGGATCGAATCCCTCCCCAAGTCACATTTTAACTAAATCCTGTGTTATGCATATCACAGCCGCCAGCGCCCGCTGGCGGACGTATATCCTGTGATACCGTTATATATAACAACCCAGTGGAGCACTGGTACTCAGGGTATGTTTCTGTGGGGGCAACAAGACTCTGACTAGGCAGAATGGGTATGTTTCCACCAATGGTCTACTAGCGGAAATTGTTGTATCGGGTGGTGCGTTCTTGTATGTAGAGTGTCAATATATACATATAGACTGGCTGGTACATTGGTCACACTATCTTAATTAATGCGGTTTTATTATATTATTTTTTATATCATCATCTAAAGCTTGAGCTAAAGAACATACATTTTACTATCGCGAGTGCAGGATCTCTCTATTATCAAATTTTGTGGATTCACTTGGTTGGTTGAATGCTGGCCCTCAGCCCGGAGCTGCTGCTCCAACTACTATAGGCTGGCCTAGAGGAGCCGCACGGAAGCTTTAAAAATGTCAACAAAAATCAATGAATAAATTTGGTAGCATAAACGAAATCACGTGACATCCCCATGGTGAGAGAGAAATTGATCTAATACAGGTGGGCGCTGTTAATGTGATCCCATGCAAATATGCCTTTTGCAAATGCTGACACCTTTTATGCTAAGAAAACCCCGTCTTATTAGGTTTTCATTTGAAATGACATTAACAACAATGCGCAGGCGCTTCAAACACCATGATGAGTTGACGGTACCGCAAACGACGTCGGTCCCGGGACGTGGGCGTAAGGCGTGTGAGAAGAGCATTTGGCATCACATCACACTGATAGAAGATTATAGTTCTTTCACACTCAATGTCCGCACGCAATACAGTGGGAATATTCCATTCGACCTGATCCATTAGAAAACACCAAGGGAATTGCATAAGGATATCGAGTTCGAAGCAGAACTACATGTTATTATTTTTAATATGAGTCATATTAGTATTTTCCTTATTTCCGTAATTGTTATCAGCAGTTTGATTCCAGTCGGATGATTTTCAAAAGTCACACTCCTACAGATTTAATCCAATAGCGCCAAAACTTTATGGTACATGTATTAACATCAATTTTAAATACTGAGTATTGCATTTTTGACCATCAGACAAATACGTGTACCACATGCGACTAAATGTTTCAGAAGCCTATTCTGATAACAATTTAATTTATTAAATTTTGGCAAAACTTTATCAGAAAAATAGGCAGCCAATGGTAGAATACGAGCTATAATTATATTTCTTGTCAGTTTCAGCAACGCATGCACACCAATTGAGACTCTTTAAAGCATTATATACGTGTAGGACCCAATAGGACAAGTATTCAACATCAGGTATTATGGTTGCTCGTGGAGCGAAACGGGGTGAAATTTGGGACATGGGTACACTATATATGTGTAGCACATATATAGCGTACCTTTAACCTTGTAGTGCTCAAGGTTATTTGGAGGTCATTCGGTGAGCTTCTCACATTCTGGCCAGTAATTCGAAACTACTTGGTCATAGAGATAAGCGGATCGAAATTAGGGACTCAGGGACATATTAGTAGTACATATTGGGATGCATTTAAATCTTGAGGCGGTATGCATGTATATCGTTTTGGGTTTCAAAATTGTCATGATGGAACATTTGCGTAATGTTTCACTTACTATACTTAGACCTGTTGTGAAGCAGAACGCCAAGATTCATAGACCTCCTGTTAAATTAATGAGAACTCTCAAAAAAGGTATGAGCAATGATCAATGTTCAAGTTAGGTGTCCGAAGTCATGTGGTCGTTAAATATGAAGGGAATCCGATCGGTGTATTATGCGCACACAGTCTGGTAGGAAATAAATCGAGAAAGAGAAAACAGGATAGAGATCCAACATAGAAAATGCTTTCTGAGTAGGAATATGGATTAAGACTGATATTAAGATCTATAAAAGACACGTTCTCATTCAACGTACCAGCTCCATCATTTCCATATGTAAGAGGCTGAAGTGGTTATGGCGTTATCGAACTGGTGTTTTCAGAGTGTCTGCCGGCTCTGGGCCCAATAGTGCAGAGTGCGAATATGCCCCCAGAATCCACCTACACAGCCATCATCAAGTTGTCAAGAATTATCGCCAGTGATGATGTAACGATACCGGCCCAGCGGCCACGCAATGATGAATAACGAAGTAGCAGACGTGCCGAAGCAGTTTCCGGCACCTGCTTCAAAGTACAGGAAGGAGAAACACTGGAGGGGGAACCAGATCAATGCACGACAGTGCAGTCACTCGATCAGTGCCATCAGTCCATGTACCTGTCTTATCACCACGCCAGTATCATTTGCCACGTGCGTACTTCCTACAGTGTAAGTAAAAATTTACCACAAGTGGCGTAAAGCTGAAATAAGGACGAGCATTTTCAAACAGCAAAGACTAGAAATCTATGGAAGCCCTGAACCACCATGTGTAAAATTTTATTTGGGGGACAATTTTTTTTTCATTTTATCCTAGGAGCTCTGTACAGAAGCCCTGAGCCGCTACATGTAAAAATTGTTTGGCGGGACCCAACATTTTTTTCTAGGAGCCCTGGACCATCATGAAGAAAAAATGAGTTTTGGAACCCCAAAATATTTTTTTTTATTTTTTTGTGAGAGTTCTGGGCCAGAGATCTTGAAGATAGCTTTGACTTAAGTCACAAATCTGAGTAATTTGATCAGTAACAATTTGACTTAAGTCAAAACTTTGACTTAAGTGTTTTGGAGTAGCCGGAACTGAACTGCCATTATTTTTTTTTTATTTTTTTTTTCTGGACCGCCATGAAGGAAAAAAATATTTGTTGAACCAACTTACAATATTTCTTATTTCTTTCTAACAGACATGAAGAACAAAATAGTTTAGGGCTTGATATGTTTGACTTGTTATGGCGTGATATAGAAGTGATATGAGTAGTATAATTAGGAGCATTTCTTCCCGGGTCTAAGTTTTGCGTTTGCATCAAATAATTTAATGAGTTTTAAAGAGTTTAACCAGTGTAATCACTTTATACGGTTTTACATCTTTAATTTTTAGTTAAATTCGTGTTTTAAAAATATCGGCCAATTTGAATCTTCCTAGGTTAAAACTTTGTCACACAAATGACGTGATTCAAAATGTATTGTCATATAAGTATTCTCTCAAACATTCGGCTCAGAGGCCACTGTGGGTTTATCTCGACAGGTCTTCTCATGCCTATTTTGTCAGAAGCTCGCTTGCATTTCCTGTTAAAAGTCGAGCACATGTGACAGCATGACTCTGTTACGGTGAATATTCTCACTCACTGTCTACGTTAATATACAACCAAGGTACTGCAGTGCCACAATAAGGATAATCCTGCGTTTTTCTGTATTCTGAGATTTAATAGTTCTTGACTCTTCTGTTATATAAATATGACAGGTATTGTCCTTGAATGACAGTTCTTGTAACTTCATAGACCTTCGACATAGTGTGCACACGAACAGTTTTTCATGCGGCAGGCTTGACTCTTCTTGCTTAGAGGCCACGCTCAACCATGTACTGAGAGACGTACCCAGAATCACTACTGCATTAACTCGCACTGACTGGAAGGTAACAACCTCTCTCGGTTGCTTCTCGTTTCCCCAAGGTAGGAAACAACGTCTGAACACCAATATCACTGGCATCAAACACCAGCTTGAAGGATTTGTCAAAGTCGGCTGCCATTAACACTGGTGCATGTGTCAATACAGCTTTCACTTGGTCAAATGCCTTCTGACAGTACTAAGACCACGCAAACTTTGCTTTTTACTCAACATGTCAACATGTTTGGCAAAGGACTTACAATGTCAGCAAAGTTTTGACAGAACATTCTGTAATAGCCTTGCATACATAAGAGCCTCGTAAGTTCTTTCTTAATAGTAGGCACTTGATATTCAAATATACACTTGACCTTGACATCTCTAGGCCTGACTTGACCTTGACCAACTACATGACCTAAATGCGCATGAGCAAGAACACTCTTGGTCAAATGTACAGTAATTTTGCAAGCCGTTCAACAAATGCACGTATGATAACTAAGTGTTCCTCCCAGCAGGTATCACTGTATAATTCAGCATCATCAATAGAAATCACACAAGCACCCCAAGTCCCAAATTTCATCAATTCAAATTCTAATTTCCAAATTGCAATGTTTCACTCAGATTCGCTCTACGATCATCCATTTTCAAGATATTTTGCAATATTTTATTTTCCTTTTTGGCCACAATGTTAAATTTTATTTTTAATGAAAATTGAAATTTCAAGATTCTATAAATATCATGTTACATTTTGCAACGACCCTTACAGGGAGCATGTAGAAAAGGTTTGTTTTCAATAGAATGAAATCTGTAGCAGAAGTAGCGTTTTGAAATTTTCATGCCAATGAGGTCCAATGTTTATTGTTCAAAATTTTATTTTAAAATGAAATTTGAAATTTCATGAAATTTCATTTTAAAAATGAAATTTGAAATGGTAAAATTTCCGTAAGAAGCTTTTGTGAGGACTGTCACAGGGGACTTGTAGAAAACGTTTGATTGTAACAGAATCATAACTATAGGAGTAGTGTTTCGAAAGTTTCACTGCCATATGGTCCCTTGTTAAAGAAGACGAGAAATTATCAATAATCATAATTGAATCAATTCCATAATTCAAATTTTGAAAAACAAAAAAAGGTGATCTGGAGATATGATGGATCGCTACTTTTCCCCCAAATTTGGAGCTAAAATGTCTCATGGTTTCAGAAAAATCGAGTTTTATGGACAGACGACGCCATAGAAATTTCAGCTTTCTTTTGAATTTTAAATTTGAAATGTCAAAATGCCACTAAGTAAGTTTTGTGAGGTAACTTTTGGCACAGGGAACAGGTAAAAAGTGTGGTTGGAAAAGAATCAAACTGGAAGAGGCGTACCGTTTTGAAAATTTCTCCCCATATTGTCATGTGTTGTGGAAAATAACATTTAAATTTAAATTCAACAATTCAAAATTTGGATAAACAAAAAGTGATTTGGAGATATAATGCATATCTACATGTGCCTTTCTCCTATATTTGGGGTTAATTGGCTTGCCAGTCTGAGCGAATGCGCGTTTTACGGACGATGACAACATCGGCGGACGCAACGCAACGGTAGTAACTGCTGACACAGTCAAGCAGAGGTAAAATGTGCGTGTTCGATAGATCCAAATCAAAAATGGCACCTTTTGCGTGGGGAATTAACAGCATAACATGACCACCTTATTGAAAAGTACCTGACCCAGTAGCAGATTGCTAAAAAGACACTAGTGTTCATCACTGTCTTGATGTATGAAGAAGAAATCGCTATACATAGTTATTAATAGGAAGCATGTCCAATGTTTGTAGGGCCGCATATATGCATCACCTACAGTTGCATTGGTAAGATGATGTCAGCATTACGTTAGAAACCAAACATTGATAGATCAGCAAAATGAACAACTGTTCTTACATGGAAAAAAATCCTTGCAATTTGCCAGTAACATTTCCAGTTTGTTATTGATGCCACGAATAAATTAAGAATTGCGAAAACAAAATAAAGAACCAGCTGGAGAGTGCGGTTTCAATTCCGGAACATCGATGGAAGAAGGCAGTTTAAACTTAACATCGGGCAAAGCACGTACGTTTACTCCACTCTTGCAAGGGAATATTTAGTACTTTTCTTCTGTATATGTTTTTGCTTAAGACAACCTCAGGTCTGGGGATCATCGTACTCTAAATCCCTCATCTTCCACCTGGAAACGGTACACTATACAGGAAATAAAAAGACAATGATTCACATGGAAAGGCTTCAAGGTTAATTCCAGTGGCCTGTAAATCTCTTTGCGTCTGTCAGATATTCCCAAAGACTGCTTGCATCGAGATAGCATGCGTTTTTCTCCATGTCGTCCCGACAGCCATGTCCAGCAGAATGCCAATGCATGTGAAAAAGACGATCAAAGTAAGGATGTTTTACTTGCTTCGTATTAGCAGCACGTACCTGTAAAAATCAATTGGAAGATCATTACACAAAGTTTGGATACGAGAATTGCAGTGTCCCTATCAAATGAGTTAAACACAAATACTAACACTCAAACCATTGGAACCAAATATCAAACTAAACCTTACGCCATCAGTACCTTCATGCACCTTGCTACGAATGGTAAAATACATGTAAATAATGTGACAAAACAGTTTGGCCCATAGTGTATATGTATACTGCCATATTACTATACCTGTTAATTGTTACCTTTGGCCTGTTAGCTGTTACATTTGACCTTTTTCCTTTCCTTTTCTCCACTTACGTTTTGCTGTTACGTTCTTTCCTGTTAGTTCGTTATATAGAGCAGGGAATGAAGCAGGATACATGTGCAGTAAAACGACACTCGGAGAAAGCATTCCCTCAGGCAAAGCCTGCTAATTTGCTCCGCACGTCGCTGCCTCTTCCATGCTAGGTGACTCTGTGCTAAACGGCCGACGGCAGCCAACTACACAAGCATTGAACGCTATGAATGTGTGATATCCAACACTGAAGTACACATTGTTAATCGTTCTCGACTGTTCTTACGCCCATCCACTATTGTTCTCTAAGTATATTCATTGCAAATTTTCGTATGTAAAGAAAAGTCTCTAAATGAATCGTGATGGATGGTATCACTGATAATGTATTGCAATGGCCTGTGTATTCCGTAGGTTTGGGGTGAGTCCAAGACAGCCAAATTTGAAATTGCGCAAACGCACTTGTAAATATTCTTCGTTGTTTGTGTTGCTTCTACATGTATATAAAGGAATGATTATGTGACTGCGCCACTTCTCCTGATTTATCCGGAAAATAATGCATCATTTCGTCACTGACCCAAATGCAGGACCACCTACGCATGTAAAGTATCATCTCCTGAAATATGTTCGAAGGCACCGTTCACATTTAATACTCTGGATTGACTTTACTCCACTCAATAATGCAGTTAAATTTTGAAACATGATTTATCAATTGATCATTCAGATAAATGTCATTTATTTAAAACTTAAAAAAGAACACTTTACTAGACCTACATTCGCAACATCACAGAGCGACAAAGCTACACTTTGGTACAGTAACTTACGCTTGTACCCATACCCATAGGGGTATTTTTCCATGCGTCCACTCTATGAATTATAATCTACTGGTCGGGTAATTAGTCCCATGAGGCAAACCTTCCCTTGAGTGGGCCATCATTTTCTCTAATCTAAATTATACTTTTTCTGTACAATTCTACTGCTATATGCCTATAGATTTTTGCTACAACAGTAAAACAACACGAATAATTACTCTGGAGTATTTAACATATTTGTACAGATCTCCAGGGGAATTATCCATCAAACCTGGGATTATCTGGTTTTTGATCACCGGAAACTATGCTGTTAGCCTATCACAAGGGACGCCACGATTTTTTGGGGGTAGCTAGCTAAACATCAGTGTAAAAATGGCGTACTTACAGAATAATTATTTTTATAGCAAAGACCAGAATGGTCTTTACTACCCCAAACGGAGACAATTTGAGAGGGGCGGATGGCCAAGTGGTTAAAGTACTGTACTCTCAACCACGATATTGTGGGCTCGAGTCCCGCCATACACTAACTTTGTCTTCTGTGCCTAAGTCCTTGGGCAAGATTTGTACCCCAAATGTGGCCTGGGGTGATGGTTAATATTCAATTGCTTGCATGTCGAGAACCTAATAAAATAAAAATCCAAGTTAAAAAAAAGACCAGAATAAACATGCAACTGTTGGGGTGTTGGGGTGGGATTGCTACTCAACATGCAAAGAATCTCATGATAGGGACTTTCTGATGAGGCCAGGGAAAATCAGTTTGAGCAAAGGAACTGCAAAAAAAATAGAATTAATGGGCGACTTTAGTTGTAACAGGAGCCATGTATTATAGAACAAAAATGCTCACAGTATATAAGTCATTCCCAATTGCTACTCCGGGGAGATTCTGGTGTCAACTGAATTTAAGCTTGCTTCGTTGTTTTGTCAGCAGTCACTAGGTTGAAAAACAAGCAAAGGCACTTCATTGTCGTTGCCCTTACCAATTTCTGCTGTGATTATGCTCGGAATGAAGTTTCACTTTTACGAAACTTGCCTCGCTTTCGTTCTGCAGCTACCGAATATCACACATGTTGTTCCGTTTTGGTGAGCACCACTTGGGTTGATTGAAAACGTTCCCAAAGAGGATCTGTTAACCTCACAATATTTGAAGAAGCATCCCACGCTTTGCTGATTCATTTTCATTTCCCATATAACTGTAAATTAATGACGCCCGCCCAAAATATGCTTCATATTCAAGGCTGTGTATTTAGACGACGCATGGGATAAAGAGGTGGTCGGGTCCGTTCCATTCGGTCACTCGTCAATACTGACAAGCTATCTGGCCTCGAGTGATTGGGTTTGCATATTCCGTCTATCACGGCTAGCCGCGGATTAGCCTCTATTCAATTATCATTCACGGGGCCATCCGCGCCAAGGAGATGGCCCTCGGTCTCACCTACCTATCCCTTTATAGGGTGCCACGGAAATTGGCAAATTGCTTTTCCATTTAAAGAACTGTCCGCATCTGGACCAGACTACTTCCTTGGTAATAATCAGGGTGAACTAGTGTGAAGGACTTCAACGCAGTCGATTCCTAGAAGTGTCAGTAAGTGAAATAGATCAGATCTGATCTGTTCTGATCTTGACGGGATACTCTTGCCAACAGGAAAAATTACAAAAGACCTGGGTTTCAATAGATATGGCGTTATTCTAAAGAACAAGGCATAAGTATTAAAGAATTAGACATAGTATGCTCGCCTGATAACTGCGATATTAACTTCACAATTAGTTTACTTGAGTTTAATCACGTGATGTTTTACAACCAACACAAAGTCCGCATTTTATTAAGCCATCTTTCTGTAGCAAGGCCCAGGTGTTATGGAATAATTTAAGCACGGACCTAAAGAATTGTAAATCGCTGGCATGTTTTAAAATGAAGTAGAATGGAGCCAACAGCATAAGATAAGGATGTAAACATCTACAGTCACATATATTACATTTCTTAAAAGTCGACGTTTTATCATATATGCTTTTTAACTGGACGCCGAGAAAGGATACAGCAGTGACAACCCAGTATCAAACATTGTAACAAAAATAATAAATAAACTAGAAAACAGAATTTGCAGGCAAATTCAAGATCTGCATGCCAGTTTTTGGTGTAAAAGAGTGGAAGAACAGCAAAAGTCATAAGTTTGGGAGCCATTTCCAAGATACAGCGTGATTATAAAAATTGGCATGTATTTTTTGAGAAGTTGCATATGGACACTTTCTACCCCGATGGGGTTGAAGTTGAGCTTGGTTTCGCTCCATGGGCAGTGGTTTCCGAGACCCAGGGGGTTGAAATTGAGCTTATTTTCGCTCTACGAGCAGCGGTTTCCGAGATACGGGG